>Ga0209788_1000171_pt1 | contig 16464 bp, 10 predicted proteins | sample WorMetLIZISLAND1_2_FD_187415 | JGI IMG/M metagenome (GOLD analysis project Ga0209788, IMG submission 187415) | Marine gutless worms symbiont microbial communities from Max Planck institute for Marine Microbiology, Germany - Olavius clavatus LIZARD... ...
AAGCTGGAAGGCGTAAACAACAAAATCAAGGTGATTAAGCGTAAAGCCTATGGATTTCACGATGATAGATATTTTTCATTGAAGGTCATACAGGCTTTTTCCTACAACTAATTGGGAGATGAACCATATTTTTTAATTGCCTCGTAAATATCCTCTCAGTTGACATTTAATTTGAGGGTTGATATTGTAAAAAACATGCAATATATTGGCCTTAATTTAACCCATGCTGGCTTTACGGTGACAATTCAATGCTTATCGAGTTCAATGTAAAAAATTACCGCTCCTTTCAACAGAAGCATACGTTGAGGACGACGGCAAGCTCAGACACCAATCTGCTCCATAAAAACAGCTATGATCCGAAGGCAAGAGGTGTGCCTCGACTGTTAAGGTCTACTGTTATTTATGGCCCAAACGCCGCAGGAAAAAGCAATTTGATTACGGCACTTCACTTCATGAAAAATTTTGTTTTGTCCTCCTCCCAAAAAGGGCAGGAGGGCGATTCGATTTCCGTAAAGCCGTTTTTATTTCAATCTAAAGAGTTGAAAAAGCCCAGCGAATTCGAAGTAATCTTCATGCAAGATAATGTTCGGTATCAGTATGGTTTTGCTGTAGATACCACGAGAGTTGTAGCGGAGTGGCTGATTGCCTACCCACAAGTGCGTGCTCAGCGTTGGTTTGACCGGTTGTATGATTCGGATACAGGGAAAGATACATGGCGTTTCGGCCCAAAATTTATTGGTAAAAAGAGAGTGTGGCAGGAAGCCACCCGATCCAATGCGCTGTTTTTATCTTCGGCGATTCAATTAAACAATGAGCAGTTGAAGCCTGTTTTTCAATGGTTTAAAAACTTGGTGATCATTCGGCAACAGAGCATTCCAGATCCAATTTTTTCTATGCACAAGTGTGAAGAAAAAAAAGACTGTGAAAAGGTTATTGAGTTTATGAGTAAAGCGGATATTAGCATTGATAATATCCGTATTGAAAAACGTGAAATCCCCTTTGAGGAACTACCAGACGATATACCATCTGAATTAAAAAGGCGTATACTAAAAGAGGCTGGAGATAATAAGGAAGCACGATTTATGAGTATCCGAGCAGTTTTTGGTCACAAAGTAGATAATAATAAGGAACTGGCATGGCTCCCGTTCAGTGAAGAATCCGATGGCACGATGAAATTGTTCGCCTACGCAGGACCGTTATTAGATGGTTTGCATAAGGGCCGCGTCTTTTTTGTGGATGAGCTAGACAACAGTTTCCATTCTCATATGGTGCGTTTCATCATTGATCTGTTCCATAGCGAAAATACCAACAAACTCAATAGCCAATTGATTTTCACGACCCACGACACATCAATTTTGGATCAAAAATTAATGCGTCGTGATCAGGTCTGGTTTGTGGAAAAAGACGAGCATAACGCAAGTAACCTGTACTCGCTTTCCGATTTTAAACCCAAACCCCGGAAAAGTGAGGCGCTGGAAAGGGGTTATCTCATGGGGCGCTATGGGGCGATCCCTTTCATGGGAAAATTCAATTTCTAATGGGTTCAGATGATTTATTTCATAAACGTAAAGCCCGAAAAGCGTCGTCACTAAAAAGAGATAGGGCTCGGCGAAGTCCCTACGACACTGCGTTGATCGTATGTGAGGGCGGAAAAACAGAACCCAATTATTTTAAATCATTACGGGATGATCTCAAACTCAATACTGCGAATGTTGAAGTAACTGGTGATACTGGCGGATCAGCGCCTGATAATGTGGTGGAACATGGATTGAGGTATTATGGGGAATACGACAAGGTCTTTTGTGTTTTTGACAAAGATAGCCACCCTACATACCAACAGGCGGTAGATAGAGTAAAATGTACTAAAAAGAAAAAAGACCATACAATAGAGGTTATCACATCGGTGCCTTGCTTTGAGTACTGGGTATTGCTTCATTTTCAGCACACAACAAGACATTTTGATGGTACTACCGGGTCAATATGTGAAAAGGTTATAAAGGATTTAAAACTCTTTTTACCGAACTACCAAAAAGGTGATGCAGGATTGTACCAAGAAATAAAGCCATATCTTTCCAAGACAATCAAGCGCGCAGACCTTGTTCTTCAACATTGTAAAACAGGTGGTACGGATCATCCTTCGACTCTTGTGCATAAGCTGGTTTTATACCTTCAGAGGTTAAAAAACAGCAAGTAGCCATGACTAGGGATCGAAACCAAAGTTTTGGTATAAATAGCTGTTTTTCCCTTGGTATCACCTCGCCCCATCAAATCTACAAGCTTAACAGATAACGGATACATTGCTACAGGAAATTACAAGCCACCCCGCCGCTTCGCGGCATCCCTCCTTAAATAAGGAGGGGTGTTTTGTGGAACATGCGACACTTCAAATAGCAAATCAATAACAAAACCCCGGCTGAAACTCTCCAGTCGAGGTTTTGACAGATAACGATCTACGAATTCGACTACAATTCGAGCCAGCTGTCCGAATAGAGGGTTTTACCCAAAATCACACCGGTGGTCTTGGCGTAATCCAGAAGTTCCTTGGAAAGGCTACCCATGTCCGGCTCGTTGCCATCCATGATGTCGTAGATCAGGTCAACAATATCCTGACGCTCACCCTTGGCAATGGAGATCAGCGCGTCGTCCCGCGGATCGGCAATGACTGAATGCATCCCGTATTTTTGCAGCATGACCATGTAAGTTGAGTTGAGAATGGGGCGTAGATGTTCCGGCGGCCCGTTGGAGATATTGGACAGCCCGCAGGTGCTCACTGCGCCTGGACAAATATCCGGCAACATTCCCTGGAACTCCATCAAGCTGATGGCCTGGGGCTGCTGAATATTGACCGGTGTTACAATCCCGTCCACCCAGATCTTCTCGTTGGGAATGCCCGCTTCATTGGCAAAATAGAGCAGCTCCACGCAGAGCGCCGCCCGCTCGTTTTCATCACGCGGAAGCCCTTCCGGCCCCCACATCAGGGCGATAAAGTCGGCATCGTATTCTACGGCCAGCGGCACCATTTTCTCATACCGATCCGGCCGCACCATAATCGAATTGATGATGTGCGAAGTGCCCGAAGGAACCGGTTTGATCACCTTCAAAGAGGCCTCAATCGCATTGATATTGGAAGTATCCAGTGCCAAGGGAATATCCGGCACCACATCCTGAACCACCTCAACCACCCACGGCATCAGTTCGTGGCCGTCTTTTTTGGCTGGTCCCAGGTTAATGTCGATGTAGTCCATCTTTTTCTCTTTTTGAAACAGCGCCTCTTCCTGAATCGGCTTGGGATCACGTTCCTTAAACGCGCCTCCGATCTTCTTTGAGATCACATTTAAACTTTCACCGATGAGTAACATCTTCCCTCCACTCTCTTATGGGTTATTACATTTATATGCGCAATCTCCTCGCAATGATCATTAAAGGGACTTTTCATACATGGGCGCCTCCCCGGACGATTACGATAACCCGTCCACGATGATCGCAACACAGGTTCAAGGCGCCGTAACGTAAGGTACGATATGCTACAAGCGCACCGCGTCGCATTAAATGGAGCACCGCTATTCAAGAGGTTTGAAAAGCCCTTGTAAACTAGGCGCCCACCTTCTCTTTTAAAAATCCCGGCAAATGGGCGGCTTCGCGCGGCCCTACAGTGATATCCCAGCCCGGAAGCTCTTCTTCCACATCACCAGCAATAGCCGCGGCATATCCGGGAATAATCACCTCGGTGTGTTTCACCTTGTCCATGATGCCGCTCTTTTTGACAAAAAGGCCCACATCATCACCGGAAAATTTCCCCGCCGCCCAGGCAGTCAGCACGGATAACCCTTCGGTCTCTTTGATCAAAAGATAGGCGGGTACTTTGCTGCCCTCTATTTCACCGGAAACGATAAAGTAGGTCAAGGCAAAGTTACTGGTGACCAGGACCGGGGAGTTTTCATCGGGATTGTTAATTTCGTAAATACCTTCTGTCACCACCATGGGACGCTGCGGATCCGTGTAGATATTGAGCCGCTCCAAAAGGAGCGGGAAGATATTTTCGCCCGTCATATCCGACATGATCACGATTCCGCCGTACTTGGCAACATGCATGGCGGCGATCAACGTCTCCATGTCGGTGTTTGCCGCCATTTCGCAAGGGAAGGTGATGGTAGGATACCCGACGGCACGATTGCCGTCTTTTAAAGCGGCCCGGCGGATGGCAATCTGATCTTCATTGGACTGCTTGATTTCGCGGGAACCAGGATCAAGAACAATATCTTTGATTCCCATCTCGGCCAGCCTTTCGGACAAAGGAACCAATGCTTCTACGGAGTCGGCTTTGGCCACTACCGGCAGATCGTTCTCTTTGGCCAGCTTGCCGAAATCGTCAATGTTGTCGGAGGTGGCCGCACAGATCATCGGCCGTTTGGCGATGCATGCTTCAATACCGGCGGCCATAACGGCGGCATCTTCACTGCAAAGCACCACATTAAATTCCGAGGTTTCGGCAATCGTTTTGGCGGTGGCCGCGAACGCCGCAGGGTCACCGTTGACATCTTTTACGGCGACCAGCTCCGGACGCAGGGTAAAACCGACCCGCTCATATTGAAGGGCGTTCCAATTCTTAAGTTTGCCGGCCAGATCGCTTTCCGCGATATCCGAATTGACCATGGCGCCCAAAAGCGTTGGGTTAAAAAAGGTCTTCTCATGGCGGTATTGAACCGTCTCACCGCCGGCGACCCGCCCGCGAACGCCCTTACCCACTTTGACCGGCCGGATCGGCGGAGCCGACGCCTCGGCTAACTGTTCGCGCGCCTCATCGGAAACGTAGGGGCAGCTCTCCAGCTCGGCTTTTCCCGAAGCCAGGTTCATGGCAAAAGCCAAACAGGTCGGCACACCACACTCTTTACAGTTGGTTTTGGGCAGGAGCTTGAAAATTTGGATTCCGGTTAATGCCATTTAACGTCTCCTTCATTTTTGTGTAAAGGCCGTAACCAAGAGCGTTTTCAAAATGGCCTTCATGCTTTGTTTTCTCGTCCGGATTGGGATTGCGCCATCGGCTTTGCATCCCCATAAGATCATAACCATTGGTTTAAAGGAGCCGGAAGGAAGGTCTTCCGCCATCCGGCACATCTCATTAACCAATCAGCGACGCCATTTCCAACGCCGGATGCTTTTTCTCCTGGAGGAACGGTAAGATTTCCTCTTCGGTAATCCCCACGGTTTCATCGGCAATGCGGTTAATGAGATCCGGCACACCCAGTTCTTCACCTGCACGTTCCAGCCGTTCACGGATCTCTTCTTTCAGGTCTTTGGGCATCCAGACCATGCGCAACAGTCCGCCGTCACCTTTGATGAATTTTTTCTGGGTGATGTTGAACTTGGAATGTCCCACAAACCCGGGAGAGGAGGCCCCACCGCCCATGACACCGGCCAGGGTGGTGAATTTCATGCCGCAGGGGGTTTCACCCGCATACTCACGGTTGACCGTCATCACACCGTTACAGGATGGCAGCATGGCGGCGATACACTCGCAGCACCCACAGGTGGTCATGGGTTCATTGACCATGGAGTAGAAGTTGTACCGGGTAATAGCACCACGGGATGCTTTGGCGATAAACTCGTTGACCCCCTTGAATTGACCCAAATCCGGATCCAGCACCTCCCCTTTTTCAATGGGCTGGTTGGGGCCGGTGGGATTGATCTCAAATGAGGCCTTGCAGTCCATCCAGTTGTAAGCGCCACACAGACCGGTTCGCTCCGGGCTTACCGTGCAAACGTGGGTGGGTGCAAAGGACTGACACAACGTACAAGAGTAAAAGGTCTCTACATCTTCGTCGGTCATCTTATCTACCCGTTCGTCACGGGTTTTGTATTCGCCGCGGGCCTTTTTGGTGATTTTGTCTACATCTTCCCGGTTGGTATGGAGGGTCACTTCCACTTTATCTAAAATGGTACCAAAATCCTGATGGAATTTGGCATGCAGCACAACACCCAGATCCTTGATGGTAAAGCCCTTTTCGATGGCTGCTTTGCTGATCCGGACCCAGGAGATGTCCCGCTGACCAATATGCATGATTCCCTGGATATAGTTGATCAGATGGTGAATCTGACGCTCCAGGATCGGCTCAAAATCTTCCTGGAATTCACGGCCGGCCACCTGCACGTATATACCTAGAGGGAAGGTTTCACCCTCTTTCATGGTATCCACATCAGGACCGACCACATTGACCTTTCCATCTTCAATTTCGTTCATATCGGCCATTTTAACCAGCTCGGTACACTGGGTTTTACCGCCACCCGTCTGGCAGAAAAGATCTGCGCCGCGGACGCGCTCACCCTCGTAAGCCGGGCCAAAAGCGCAGGGGATTTCGATTTCGGAGACAGTGGTCTTAAGGCCCCGCACCTCCACCGATTTTTGGACCATCTCTTCATGAAGCACATTAGCCACTACATGCTCGTAGGTACAGACACCTGTGGGCAGAATTTCGGGGATGTCTGTGTCCGCCAAAGTGGGGAAACCCCAGTTTACAGCGCCAGCCGCAGCGGCAGCCCATTCGGCATTCACATCACCCAATGCATTCACAAAGGCAAAGATACGGTCTTTATTGTACATCAGGATTTTTTTATAGTCACCCGGCTCAACACCGCCGAATGCCATAGCAGCACGGTTGGCAAAACCAAGGGCAAAGATGGCTGCTGAAATTTCCTTCCCAAAAGGAACGATACGGGTGTTCCAGCCCACCTGCACGTCGCCTTCAATCAGCTGATCAATCACTGTAGTGCCGTTCTGATTGGCCGCGCAGAAAATATAGAGACTGCGGCGTTGATATTCTTCCACGATCATCTTGGCGGTCTCGGCGTCCGGGGCAGCACCCACGATGGCCGCAAAACCGGGTGCGGAGCCGTCCACAAATTCAACCCCGCGCTTTCGCATAATGGTATCATCGGCGGCACCCAGCCAGATCTTGCCGGCATCCAGATCCACCTCCTCGGTGGGCAGATACATATCAGGGCATTCAAGGTAATTTAGCGCTTCATCAATCTCAAAAGCAAACAGGGCGGCCATACCGGCATCCAGCAACGGCCCCAAATAAGGCAGGTGGTGTCGGCCCTGAATATGGGGGGGTAACAATTTACGCGCAAAGCCTAAAGGTTCTTGCAGATCTTCCAATGTTTCAACCTTTGTTCCCAAAAGTGAGTAGATTACCGGCAGATAATAGGCCGTGTTGGGGAAACCGACCTTGGTCGAGGCCTCTCGGCTGTCCAACGCCCTTTTCAGACGACCTTCCACTTTGGAAACGATGTTGTACCCGCCTTGGATAGCGGCAAATGCAACTAATCTTGACATACGGTCCTCCTTCACTGAGGCATTAATAAGTTATCGATATGGTTACATCTAACCTTATTAACGACGATGAATCCGGTCCAGCCAACTCATCATGGTCTCTAGTGATGCGGCTCCCGGAATGATCGGTTTTTTCGCGGGCTCCTTTTTTGCCGCATCTTTTTGACCAGCATATTTTTTCCTGCGATCTTCGGCCCGAGCTTTGCGGATCACATCGGCTTCGGCTTCCAACTTGGCGATTTTTTTCGCTTCAGCCTTGGCTTTGGCCTCCGCTTTCGCTTGAGCTTCGGGGTCCGGCGCTTCTTCAGCCACGGCCGCTTTTGGTTTTTCTTTTTTCACCGATTTGGCCACCGCTTTCTTTTTAGCTGGAGCCGCCTTTTTCTTCGGGGCCGCTTTTTTCGCGGATGCGGCTTTCTTGGCGGGTACCTTTTTTTTCTCCGAAGCCGCTTTCTTTTCAGGTTTATCAGCCAGCGTCAGATCCGGTTCCGGGGCCAAGGCCGCGTAATCAATTACCACATCATCCAACTGTTTGGTAATGGCTGCAACCTCATTCGCCTGACCACCATCGATGGCCAAATCGATAAACGCCTTGGTCAGACGAATCGCTTCCGGGTGCCGCATCAATAAGACATCCGAGCCGCCCAGGAGATATACTACGGCGCCCACGGCTTCCATTAAAACACCACGGCGTTCCGGATCACCCAAGGTCGGTGCTTCATTCACGCTTTGCTTAGCCTCCTTGGATTTCCAGATCTCGTTGGCCAGGTTGTTGATAATGGGAAGCTGCAATTTATCGTCGCCCTGCTGCATGGCGGCCATGCGCAGCCGCTCCATCACCGAATAGGTATACTCCAGACCATAGCCCAACCCGCCGGTGGTAGGATCGATAACGACCTTATCCATGGGAACACCGAGGTTTTCCAACAGAATATTGACCTGTTTGGCGATATTGACATCAATGGGCGAAGAGGCAATGACGGTATGGCCGTAGCCCATGGCCGCGGCGCCGACGCCTTTGTGGTTTTTATCATCCACCGGCCCGATCACCAGATTGGCCCCCTGATGATCCTCGGCAATCTGTTTCAGCACTTCCTCATCTTTTTCGACATTGGCCGTCCCCCAGATAATCAAGGGGACATCAATGGCATCCAGCACCTTTTTAACGGTAGCCGATGCGTCTTCGGCCGATGCATCCGCGCCATTGGGATCGGTGCTTTTCAGTTGCAGCGCCACCATATCGGCGCCGTACTCATCTACACATTTTTTGGCCCATTCGGCCGGATCGTTGACGACATCCTTAAATGGGGCCACCGCGGCTTCGGGCCAGTCCGCAGGCTCGACATCCCAGATCTCCATGGCGATCTTTGGTTTGTGGGGCATCTCTCCTTCGAACAGATAAAACGGATAGCAAGTCTCGCCACCCACTGTAACGGCGTTATCGCCTTTCCCTAAGGTGATTTCCTTAACACCACCGGCATACGATTCATTGAAAAATTCGAAGCCCAACGTTCCCTCCTCTCACACACTAAAAAGTTATGGACGGATGATGATCCGGAATTCATGATCTATAATTTCCGGGTTTTACTTTAGACCGTAGGATGAATACGCCCCCCTTTCAAAATGATATTCTGATAGCTTATAATTTATCGGTTTTCACCGATTTTGGGCTGTTCCGGCGTTTATTACATCTATTTTCCACAGGGGATTTTTATAAAGGTTCCAAGCGGTTGTCAACCAAAGGTTGCCGTGAATCAGGTTCATATTTTGGACTTTCATCATCAAGCAACCACACCACTATATATTGTAGTTATCAATTTGGAAAAGCGGATTAAAAAAGATTGGAATAGTCGGCTTGACGCACTTTTTGCGGGTTACTCAATCCCCCGTCCGGCGAGTTTTCGCATCACTTTGGGAAAGCGTTTTAAGTCGGTATGGGGCAGGAAAAGCGCCGCCACATAATGCTCCATGTAAGAGGGGGTATCTGACAGTTCAAAGCTGGTCATCATGCGGGTTACGCGAACCACGTCCCGCCGGATCCGATTGGTCAAAGCGCTGATGCGGGCCCCTAAAAGGGAACTGTTTCCCATGAAGGTCACGCACTCTAAATCGATTTCGGGCAACAACCCGATGGTCATGGCCTTTTCAAGATCAATGTAACTGCCAAAGCCCCCGGCCAGGATGATCCGGTTCAGATCTTCGATGGTCAAACCCACTTCTTCCATCAAGGTCACGCATCCGCTGTAAATAGCGCCCTTGGCGCGGATCATATTTTCCAGATCGATTTCCGTTAAAGCGATGTCCCGATCAATTTGGGTCTCCCCGGCCCAGGCCAATATATACTCATAGACGTCATTATGTTTACGGATACGGGGCGTATCCAACTCGCGGTCAAATTTACCCTGGTTGTTAATCACCCCCGCCTCAAACAACTCGGCGGCCGTCACAATCAGCCCTGACCCGCAGATCCCTTTGGGTTTGGCATCACCAATCGTCAAAAGCATCGGCTCATAGGTGACCGGGTCGATGGAGAAATCCTCGATGGCCCCTTTGGCGGCCCGCATGCCAAATGTAATCCCCCCCCCCTCAAGGGCCGGACCAGCGGAACATGCCGCACAGGCCATCCACTCCTTATTACCGATAACGATTTCGGCGTTGGTCCCAATATCCATAAAAAGGGTCAACGCCTCATCCTGATACATGCCGCTACCCATAACACCGGCCACGATATCGCCCCCCACGTAACTGGACACCGCGGGATAGACCAAGGCGGTCACGTGTTCGCCTAAATCAAGGCCCAACTCCGTTGCCGGAACCGGCGGATAGAGGGTTGCCGCGGGCACATAGGGCGCCCGGCGAATAAAGCTGGGATCCACTTTGAGAAAAAGTTGGGTCATGGTGGTGTTACCCGCCAGCGTGATGGTTGAAATTCGATTTTGATCCGTTTTGGCGCTTTCAACAATTTTGCTGATAATCTCGTTGATGGTATTAATCACCTTTTGGTGTAAAACTTCCAGGCCGTCATCTTTTTCGGCAAACACAATTCGGCTGATCACATCTTCACCATAGCTGATTTGTGAGTTAAACCGCCCTTTTTCAGCCAGTACCTTGCCGCTCTTTAGATCGATCAACTGCCCGTAAACCGTGGTGGTTCCGATATCAATAGCGATAGCCTGATTGATGTCGGTGGTATCACCGCCCTCGATATGAATTACCCGGCTTTTGGCCGATTCCCGCACAGGTCTGGCCAGTGTGACGGTCACTTTAAAATCGTTGGTCCGTAAAAGTGCGGGCAGTTTGCGAATCACCGACATATCAACCGCCACATGCCGTTCGTTATGGGAAACCGTAAGATGGCTGACCAAGCGGGTAGCATCGGGGAGACGATCCTGGGAGTCGGGTGACGGCAGCTCCAGATAAATCTTTTCGACGGGTGGAATGAAGTAACCTTTCTCTTTTAAGGTCTCAAAATCGAACTCTTTAATCACGGCGGTTTGGCGCGGCGCCGAGGCTTTACTGAAAATCGCCGCATCCACTTCCGATTCAATGGGCACCTGTACGGTGATATCTTCTATCACCTTGGTCAGACAGGCCAACCGAAAACCCGCATTGATCTCTTTGGGCTCAATGCGGTCAGATAAACCTCCTTCAACATTTCCCGAAGCAATTTGGATTCGGCATCGGCCGCAACTGCCCTGGCCGCCGCAGGAAGCGTTGATGTGCACACCCGCCGCCATCGCCGCCCGAATGACCGATGTCCCCTTGGCAACCGTGACGCTTTTTTGATGGGGCAAAAATTGAACTGTACAGATCGTATCCATATTTCCTACGTTACTCTCTCAGCAGGGCGCTTACTCATCAAGCTAAATTTAGAGAGACAGTATAGTAGAGCCCATCGCTTTATACAATCACTATAAACCCGGATTTTGCATGAAATTTTACCAAACTGTTATCAATGTCAAAACATCCAAACGGTGTTTGGGAAATAGCCGTAAACATATTGCTAACAAGCTGAAATATCAAATATAAATAATTTTCCGGTAAAATTTCATGCAAAATTCGGGCTGAAGATTCTTACGGCTTCATGAACCGGACGTTTTGCCTTGCTAACGGTTTTCAAAATCGCCGGAGACTCATGACATGAGTAATTACCGGTTTGCTGTGTCTTACATATAAAAGCGAGTATCCATGCTGAAAAAAATAACCATTTTATTCACCCTCATGCCTTTTTGCGGGGCCGAATTGTTTCCCTTACCCGCACAGGCTATTTCCCCGTCGAAGGAAGAAGCGCTCTCTGTGCAATTCATGCAAGAGGTCCGGAAACGTTTTGAGATGGTGGATGATCCTGTAGTGGTACGATACGTTGAAGCACTGGGAAATCGGATTGTCCGGATCTTACCGCCGCAGCCGTTTCAATATCAATTTTTTGTGATCAACAAGCCTTCCTACAATGCGTTTGCCGGGCCGGGGGGGAGCATCTTTATCCACAGCGGACTTATAGATGCCATGGATAACGAACATGAACTGGCTGGTATTTTAGGCCACGAAATCGCCCATGTTCATGCCCGCCATATTTCCGACCGGATTGAGCGATCCAAAAAGATCGGGATCGTCACTTTGGCCGGTTTGGTATCGGCCATTGCCTTGGGCGCTACGGGCGCTGGAAGTGTCGCCAGTGCCGCCGTTTTAGGGTCCATGGCCGCCGGAAAATCGATGGAGTTGGCCTATACCCGGGAGGATGAGACCCAGGCCGATCAATTGGGGTTGGAGTTCTTGGTCCAAGCCGGTTTTAATCCCCAGGGGCTGTTGACGGTAATGGAGAAAATTCGTCAGCAACAGTGGTTTGGTACGGATCAGATTCCCACTTATTTACGTACCCATCCGTTGGCCGATGATCGTGTGGCCTATTTGAGCAGTTGGATCGCGCGCAAAAAAGAGAATACATCCTTGGCGCCGATTCACACCACCTCGGTTGGTTTTCTTAAAGTTCGTAACCGGATCAAGGCGATGTATGGAGATATTCACGGTGCGGAAGCGTTTTTTCAACATAGGATTGATAAGGCGCCAACCGACGGCATGGCCCGGTATGGCGCCGCTTTGGTTGCGGAACGCAAAGAGGATTATGAAACAGCCATCAAAAGGTTAAAAAAGGTTGTGTCGCGGTACGCCTTCGATACTGATATTCTGGGTGACTTGGGCCGGGTGTATTTTAAAGCCGGTCACTATCAAAAGGCCAAACAAATCCTCAGCAGTGTTTTGGCGCAAAATCCTACACAATTGGCGGGACGCTATTATTTGGGGCGCACCGATCTGGAGCTGGGCAATACGGATGAGGCGTTAGCCTCTTTTGAGGCGGTGGGTCAAAAAATGCCCGCGTATCACCAGAATGCCTATTTTTTAGCCCGGGTATACGGCCAAAAGGGGCGCCGGGCCGACGCCTATTATCAACTGGGATGCTGGTATGACCACAAAAACGATGCAGCCGCAGCAATTGCACAGTATAAAAAAGCATTGCAATTGACCAAAAACCCGAAAAAAAAGAAGGCGATCACGGATCGGATCAAAGCCCTGCGACGGTAGGCATCCCAACAGCCGTAATTAGGCCTTATCGAACCGCGCAAACTGCATGGAAAAAGTACCGCGACCTTGGGTTGCCGACCGGAGCGCCGTTGAATAGCCAAACATTTTAGCCAAAGGAACCACCGCGCAAATTGTCTGGGCCCCCTGGCGGTGTTCAATGGCTTCGATTTTGCCGCCCCTCTGGTTTAGCTCGCCGATCACATCTCCGGTAAAATCTTCGGGAACCAAGATTTCCACTTCCATAATGGGATCCAGCAAAAAAGCGTTGGCTTTGGTCAACGCCAAATTGCAGGCCTGAGAGGCGGCCACCCGAAAGGCCAGCTCAGTGCTTTGGGTCTCTTTTTGTTGAACATCGGTCAGGGTCACTTCAACATCGACCACCGGATAACCCATCAACGTTCCACTTTCCAACGCTTCAAACACACCCGTTTTAATGGCGGCGGCCATTTCCGGTGCGATGGTGTCAGTGGTCAACGTTGATGTGAAACTATTTTCCGAACCGCGGGGCACCGGGCTGACGGTCAAAGTAACCCCGGCAAATTGCATCTGGCCGGAGATCTCATTATCAAAAACGGCCGACGCCCGGGCTGCGGTTTCAATGGTCTCACGGTAAACCACCTGGGGCTTACCCACATTGACATGGGTATTGAATTCACGGGTCATGCGGCTGATGATCACCTCGAGATGCAGCTCGCCCATTCCCGAAAGAATCGTCTGTCCGGTCTCTTCATCCTGACGTACGGAGAGGGTCGGATCTTCGAGCATGAATTTCTCCATCACCGATTCAAGCTTTTCCTGATCCGCATGGGATTTGGGTTCGATGGCCACAGAGATAACCGGTTCGTAACTGTCTATGCGTTCCAAAAGGATGGGATGATGTTCCTGGCAGAGGGTTTCACCCGTGCCTGAATTTTTGAGTCCCACAATCCCCACAATTCCGCCGGCCGACACTTCATTGATGCGTTCTTTGCGGTTGGCGTGTATTCGCAGGATCCGTGCGATCTTTTCTTTTTGACTAAGTGTCGGATTGTAAATGGAGTTGCCCACGGCGAGGGTTCCGCTGTAAATACGGACAAAAGAAAGCTTGCGGCCCTCCATCATAGAGACCTTGAAAATTAGACCGGCCAAAGGACCTGCGGGGATGGGTTGACAGATGACGGTTTCGCCGGTCTCAGGATGGTGGCCGGCAGCTGGCGGTATATCCTTGGGGCTGGGAAGATATTGCACAATGGCATCCAGCAGAGGCTGAATGCCACGGTTCTTAAGCGCCGAACCGCATAGTACCGGAACAATTTTCAGGTCAATGGTAGCCTTACGAATCACAGCGGTGAGTCGGTCAACAGAGATCTCCTCTTCACCCAAATAAGCTTCCATCATCTCGTCATCCACTTCAGCCACGGTTTCAATCAACGCCTCACGGTGCCGTTTGGCAGTTACAAGGAGATCGCCGGCCGGATCCATTTCATCGAATTGGGCGCCCAGCGAATCCTGATGCCAAGCAATCTGCCGAAGATGCAGCAGATCTATCACCCCTGAAAACGCATCGCCTTCACCCACGGGAATCTGAAGAACGGCCGGATTGGCGCCAAGTCGTTTTTTGATCATGGCAACGACCCGGCCAAAGTCGGCCCCAATACGATCCAGTTTGTTGATAAAGGCGATTTTGGGTACCGAATATTTATCTGCTTGTCGCCAGACCGTTTCGGATTGCGGTTCCACGCCGCTGACGCCGCAAAAAATGCCCACGGCGCCATCCAGAACCCTTAGCGAACGCTCCACCTCGATGGTAAAATCGACATGTCCCGGGGTGTCAATGATTTGAATGTCGTGGTTCTGCCATTGGCAGGTGGTCACCGCCGAAGTAATGGTGATGCCGCGTTCCTGCTCATCGGCCATCCAATCCATGGTCGCTTCACCGTCGTGGACTTCGCCGATCTTGTGGGAACGGCCGGTATAGTAAAGAATGCGTTCCGTCACGGTGGTCTTGCCTGCATCAATGTGGGCGATGATACCGATATTGCGGATCCGTTGGATTTTGGAAATCATGGCATCGGCCTGTTTAGGTTCCTTCCTGCCACGAACGCATATAGGCGTTCTGTTCTTCAGTCATAGTGTCAAAGGTAATGTTCATCGCCGTGAGCTGTAAACGGGCTATTTCGTCGTCGATATTGGCGGGTAGTAAAATCACCTCGTTTTGCAGGGCGCCTTGATTTTTTACCAGATATTCGCAGGCCAACGCCTGACCGCAAAAACTGGTGGACATCACCTCACTGGGGTGACCCTCGGCGGCGGCCAGGTTGACCAAACGCCCTTCGCCACACAAGAAGATCCGTTTGCCGTCGATCACATACTCATCCATGGATGCCCGGATATTGCGGACACTGGTGGCAACCTCGGTCATAGCGGCCACATCAATCTCAATATCGAAATGGCCGCTATTGGCCAAAATAGCGCCGTTTTTCATCCGTTTCAGATGCTCCAAACGAAGGACATGCTTATTGCCGGTTACGGTGATAAATATATCACCCACGGACACCGCTTCTTCCATGGGCATCACCCGATAGCCGTCCATGCGGGCCTGAAGCGCGCAAATCGGATCCACTTCGGTCACAATCACGTCACTGCCCAGACCACGGGCCCGCTTGGCTACCCCTTTACCGCAGCTTCCATAACCGGCCACCACCACGGTTTTGCCCGCAAAGAGGATATTGGTGGCCCTCAAAATACCATCAAGCGTGCTCTGGCCGGTACCGTAATAGTTGTCAAACAGGTGCTTTGTTTTATTGTCGTTTACCGCGACAATCGGATATTTCAGCGCCTTTTCACGCTCCATGGAACGGAGGCGGATAATTCCGGTGGTGGTCTCTTCACAGCCGCCAATGAGATCGGGGATTAACTCGGTATGTTTCGTGTGGATTTCGCTGACAAGGTCGCATCCGTCGTCAATGGTGATCCGGGGTTTAAAATTGATCACGTTGTCTAGGTAGCGGTAATAATCTGCGTTGGTTTCACCCTTGTAGGCCCACACATGCACGCCGGAGCGGGCCAAGGCCGCTGCCACATCATCCTGGGTGGAGAGCGGGTTGCAGCCGGTGATCGCCACTTCGGCGCCGCCGTCGATGAGAGTGGCGACCAAATTGGCCGTCTCTTTGGTCACGTGCAAGGCCAACCCGATGCGAATGCCATCCAGCGGCTTTTCCTTTGAAAACCGCTGCGACACCTCCATAAGGGCGCCCATGTGCATTTTGGCCAGGGCGATATTGCGGTCCCCTTGATCAGCCAGTTCCATTGATTGAACTTCGTAATGCGGTCCGATTTCCATCTCTTCTTCCTTATCCAACGGTTACGTTACTCATTTATGGCATTGGGTCTTTAAAATTTAGAAGGGCTTGTAACACAAGGGGATCAATGGCGCAATGGGGGCCTATATCCCAAAATCCGCGATTGATTTTGTGCAAACCGGTTCATGGGCCCATATCGGCCCAAAAAACAGCGCGAATCGCTATAAAATCATCCCGGCATGATGATTATGGAACAGCGACGACGCGATGATTCCA
>Ga0209788_1000173_pt1 | contig 16273 bp, 8 predicted proteins | sample WorMetLIZISLAND1_2_FD_187415 | JGI IMG/M metagenome (GOLD analysis project Ga0209788, IMG submission 187415) | Marine gutless worms symbiont microbial communities from Max Planck institute for Marine Microbiology, Germany - Olavius clavatus LIZARD... ...
CTATGCACTACAAGACAGTCACTGGTGACAAGATGACTGACATCAGTGATGATTGTGATCAGCAGAGTGATCAGAGAGATGGTTCTTCAAATACATTACATCATGACAATATTGATACAGAAACAGTTGACAGAAAGCCAGTTAGTAGCTGTGTATCAAGACAGTTGTGTAATAATGATTCTGAGATGTGTGTAGGTGTGTGTGTTGTGGAAAGAGTTCAAGAGGTAGAGTTTACAGATGAACGTCCTTTTGAGGTGAAGATTGAAGCTGATAGTAATGATATCACTGAGCATCCACATGATGACAAGCCAAGACCGTATTTGTGTACAGTGTGTGACAAACGGTTTACAACAAACGGGCATTTGAATCGTCACAAACAAATACATACTATAGGAAAGTTGTATTCATGCAGTCAGTGTGAAAAACGTTTTCAGACTGAGAGTAGTTTGAAGCGACATATGAATGTTCACAGCAGTAAATACAAGTGCACTGAATGTGGAAAGTGTTTTAAAAGCAATAACGAGTTAACAGTACACAGACGAAGTCATTTTGGAGAGAAACCGTTTGAATGTACTGTTTGTAGTAAACGATTTACAACTTCGGGTGATCTTGTTGTTCACAGCAGAATTCACAGTGGAGAGAAACCACACAAATGTCTTGAGTGTGACAAGACGTTTAGTCAGTCTACACATCTAAACAATCACATGAGAGTCCACACGGGAGACAAACCATACAAGTGTTCACTGTGTGACAAAAGTTTCAGTCAATCCAGCAGTTTACAGCTACATAAACGTCACGTACACAGCAACAGAAGACCTTATGACTGTCGTTACTGTGGGAAGCTGTTTAAAAGTAGCCGTGACCTGAAGCTACATGTTCGTATCCACACTGGTGCAAAGCCGTACTCATGTAGACACTGTTCAGAATGTTTTACATGGGATCACCAACTGAAGTCACATCTGCTGAAGTCACACAATGAAGGTACTTGGTTCACATGCCACATTTGTGAGAAGAAATTCACCCTGAGTGGCAGCCTTAAGAAACATATACGTCGTCATGAAGGTGTGAAGCCGTATGTTTGCAATGAATGTCTAAAGTGTTTCTGTACAGGATATGAATTGAAATCTCATAAGTTAAGACACTCGGATGTCAAACATTTTTGCTGTGGAAAATGTGGAAAATTTTACAAGTATAAACATTATGTTGTAAGTCACTTTCATAGATGTTCTGGTGTTGTACCATTCAGTGATATCTTCTCTAACAATTGACAAAGAAGAAAATATCTGTAGAGTTTCATGTCAACAGATGTGACACTGGTAGAGAAGTTACAGTCAACATAAGATCTATCACAGAGGAAGATTAAACTTTTTTGCATGGACGCCCGCAGGCGGACACACCGGACTCACGTGTGTCCACTAAATTATTGGACTTGGAGTTTGTCTACTCTAAGCACGTGTTCAGGATAAATTGCCTTTATTGTTTAAACTGCAGTAATTTGGTCAGTTGATTCTCAGGAAAATAATTACAATTGTTGTCAAGTTTAATTTCAGCTGGGGCTCCGCTAGCGGAGCTCACAGTGCTCCCCAGACTCGCTAGCTGGATTTAAGGGGTCTTACTTCTAAAGGGAAGGGAGGATGTGGGTAGGGGTGGGGATGAGAAGGAAAAGGAAAAAGGCATGGGAAAGGAAGGGAGGGGAGGGAGGAAAGAAGGGAGACAGAGGAAAGTGATGAAGGGGAAAGGGAGTGAAGGGCAGGGGAAGGAAGGAACTGCTCATTTTTCATTCTGTGCATCAAAAATAGGCCTGTGGGCGCCCAAGTATTTTTGTACTTGTTTTTGTCCAAATTATCCATGACATTTGTGTGTTTTTGTGTTTCATATGTGGTGACAATTGTTGATATCAGTATAGTGTATACTCTGTTCTTATGCATGGATACTGATATATAATAGCCTAGTTGATATTGTTATGTTAGCAGATATTTGTCACAGCCATCGACTACTGCGACTAATCGCATATATACATATACACTGTGTTTCAAAAAAAGTTCTCCCCTATGACTTCCATTATAACAGCGTAAAATGAAAAAACGATTTGAATAATATTTGGCAGATACAGTTAATGTGCATGCCATTCGATTCAGGCTCGTAATGTCTCCCAATCATCCAAAATTACCTTAGCTATCAGCGTGCCAAATTTGGTGAAGAAATGTGCCCGCTATCGTTGACAAAACAGAAAATTTCGTTACTGTGGAAGTCGGTCACCACGCATGCACACTGAATAAATCCATTTTGGCTGTAAATAGTACATTTAGTGCGCCATTTATCTCGGAGCCCACATTGTGAATTTGGTAAAGATTGGTTAAAAATTGAGGGCGCTAGACATTATTCAGTACCATGTATGGATTGCACAGACAATAACTTGTTGTGCCTTTGTTCCACAGCTGCATAATTGTATGGTATATAAAGTTTTTGTATGGTATATAAAGTATTAACTAGCAACTACTATGATTGTTAGATTTTGTTGTGTTAGTTTCTTGCATACTATTACTGTGTATCCGTTCTGTATTGCTTCAAGATTCAAGATTAATATTGATCCAGTGTAAGACAATAGTAGCAGTATGCTGTTGATGGGTATAAAATTCCACCGGCCTAATTACACAAACACCTTATGATTTTTCATAAGATTATCTTAACTTAGATCACAAGTCTATCTTAAGTTCTCAACTTACCGGTATGATACTGTATGATGTATCTTACCATTATCACTAGTTAATTACAAAAAAACGATCTTAGGACATCACCTTAACTTTATCATAAGTTTGTTTTACGACATATTCTAAGTTATTATCATATTCTAAGATTGTCGTAAGATGTTTGTGAAATTAGGCAGCAGCTTCCCAGTGCTGTGTAATTGACAGATTGTAGATTAGAACCAGAAATGAAGATTGCGATTGTGTAAGTTGCTTTATATAAATCAATGTGCTGCTATATGAGACTGCACAGCAAAAACGATATATTTGGCATAAATAAAAACTGATTTGAGACAAATAAGTTGCTTATTTAAATATTCATGAAATATTTATTGACTTGATGGAAATAAGCATGTTTATTCAACCCCGCTTATTTAATTTAAAAAAGCAGGTTTTATTGAGATCCAATTAACTACATTACTGCTGCTAATAAGCGCTTATTTAAATTTAAAGCAAAACATTACCTTGCAAAAATTGGATAAGGAACAACCTGTGGGTTTTCATTCACACTGATTAGCCAAACCCTACTAAACCCCAATATAAATTAGGGGTTTGGTGCCTCAGTGGACAGCCCAACCCATGATGTTGAATTTTGACGTACATGGGACAAGATACCAAGAATATTGCTATTTTGGAATGCACACATTAGACACAGTCACATCAACAACAGTTTCACATGTAAGAAACAAAGTTAGTGCCCATGGAAGACAGAAGCAGTCTTATTCTTCGACTTGATTCAATGTTCACTTTCTCACTTTCTGATATCAGTCAAGAGTTCAAACACTTTGGACGGGATTCTATCGAATCTGTGCGACAGGCCATAGACTGCCTTCTGCATGAATGCCCATGAGGAGTGTGCAGGAGCAGGGTATTGCAGTCCAAGCACAAACATGGACTTGAATGCCACATCCACAGCCTCCAGGACACTTGCTGCCTCGTAGAAGACTGTGCTGTGGACACACGCATAGGCCACAGAGCGGCTGGTTAAGTCGTCGTCCCCCTCTGCCAGAACGACCACATGCGGCTGCAGCTGGTAGCCCCATCGTCCCAGACCACTGGCTTTCTCCTCGAGGTATGTCTTCAAATCGGTGACATCCTGTTGCACACCAACTACAAACTGTATACTCAAGCAAGCGACATCTCAACTGACGCTGAATGCCATAAAGCAGTATAAAAATTTCATTACAGGACACAGCTGTATAATGGTGTTCATGTTCATCCATAATTTTGCAAAAGAAAATGTAAAAACGTACGTGTTTTTATCTTCTGTGACTGGAAATTACAAGGTATAGTTTTTACGTGCGAGGCTATGCTATACTGTATAGATGACTTGTTGTCATGTACAGTTGTAGACACAGTTCAAATTCAACACGAGCCTCACGCGTCCCCTCAGCGATAGCTGACAACTTGTTAATGTATGGCTTACTGTAGTATGCATGACAGACACTGACAATTTTTAAGGATGAGTGAGAAATTCAAATGAGTGCAACCTTCAACAAAACTAAGCTGCAAATGAGCTCCCAAACTAAAACATGCTAACTGCAAACCAATAAAAAACATAACTGGTGCATAATACATTCTTTTATGCTTTAATTACGATACAAATACAAATAAATCGCTAGTGCGTGAGCAGACCAGTGTTAAAATTTGTTAAGGCAATGCTGGTGGATAGCAGTAACAGGTCCACAGGAGCCAAAGCACACAAGAAGCTTCGCTGTCACTGAGAAAATGTGTGACGGCCTTGACATGATTGGAAAAGTGTATTGTCCACGGCTCCCGTTGAATTCCACTTCTGGTCTAAAATCATACCTCTGATTCAAAATTAGGGGACCTTTCAAGGTCATCCAAGATCATATGGATCGGGTGTAATCGATGCACTGTAGGCAGTTTCCTATTTGTGGTTAATAGCAAATTTGTCTCTGTGCCGCACTGTTTGCTGGACATGGTGAGCTTAAGTCAAAAATTGCCTTGGGGCCTACCACCATCATTCGGGCCATTGGTAGGGGTGATCCCCTTTGATTTTCTGCAGTTTTTTGTTTTGAAAACTAGAGACATGGCGCCATCTCTCATGGTGAAGCCGGCGTGAATCTGAGTTTAGTGTTCTAGGTGCAATACAGGAGTATGACAGACGCCTGATGGACAGACATCGACACAATAGCTAATATGTGCTACAGCATAGCAAGCTATGCTGTCACGCTACAGGTGGCATGTGCAGAAACAAGATTCAAGTGGGTCCCGGGAATAGCAAGACCTGATCCAGGATTGCCAAATCCCGGGAATTAACATCCCTATGAGTGAAGGCATATCTTTCATCAGCGATCACCACGCAAGGAATACAACTACTCGTGCAGCGATAATTGCTTATAAGTTAGCATTATGATATGCACATTCAGTAGAGAGACTGAGAGACAGATTCAGCTCACAGCATGTACAGTGAATGAAACGCCAGCAAACTCAAAGTGTGGCATTGCAAGCACAAACCTGCTGCACGTCGACAAAGTGCTGCAAATTCTCCAGAGCTGTCGGTCGCCAGTTATTCCTCTTGCGTTTGCCAGCTGCAGCAACTGGCAGTGGCGCTTCTGACAGCAGCAGTGGCAGCAATCTAAGGGATGCAGCCATCAGCGCATCTATACAAGACAGACAATTTATCAGTTACAGCAGAAACCGATTCACAGGCAGTATAAGATAAGTATAGCACTTTGCTACAACGGCTACACAGGTCTTATGGCCTACAGGGATCAGTGCTCGACTGGTTTGCCTCATACTTACGTGGACGAATTCAACACATATGCTTGTCTGCAACCAGTTCAACGCCATCCACAGGGTTCGTTCGGTCTTAGGACCGATCCTGTTTCTCCTTTACACAGCTAGTGACGAGCCACCAGTTGACATCTGCTGCTTACATCGTAAGTCGTTGACATAAGATAATCTTGTCACATATTCTCGACATAGTTGAGATAACCTTAGGAAAAATATTCACTTTTTGAAAATCAGGCTCCTGCTCATACATAACACAGTAGCTTAAGTAAAATACCTGTAGTTGTTTGCTGGTCAAAGTCTTCTATAATGCTGTGCAACAGCTTCTGGATCACTTTGTCCTTCACACGGCGAGTGCGTAGCCGATCCAGAATCTTCTCGTACAAACTTGGCCACACACTTGACATGTTATCTGCTGCTTGTGGGTACATCAGCTTGAAATCCTCGGATATCTAAAGCATGCCAGCGTAGCATTACCAAAGTCAAGCTTAGTCAATACTAACGCCGCAACAAGAGAAAAACGTGACTGGCAGCCCAACCGGCGCCAACAACATATTCACGGATATCAAGGAACCACATCTTAGCAGAGCTAATGCCTCAGCACAAATACATAGACTAGAAATACTAGGCGACAGAATCAACAATCCAAAAGCTGAAGCTTACGCTAGTGAACGACTACACTCAACTATCACGGTTTTAATTAAAAGTCAATTAAGACAACCATTAACTGCTAAAACTCTGACAATGCTTTCACTATGTCGCCTTCATTACCAACTCTCAATTCAAAGCACAGATACATATTAATCTAAGACTGATAGTGGCTGAGGAAGTGAGGAGTCTCTTAACAAATACATTGTTCCTGTAGTTCCAGTGGCCTGATGACTGTATCTCCACACTGAAGTTCAAAAATCAAGAATGGTCGAGGCCCACTTACTCTCTGGGGCCGGAACTTCACCTGCCTTTCCTGCCCCCTCTCAGTGTGATTGTAGTTGATCCATCAAGATGCTCAGCTGTGCCAGAACACAGACAAGTGTTTAATATACTTTGCTGGGAACTGTCAAATGTGAAGTAAGCAGCAAGTAAGGAAAAAACACCGCTGCACGTGGGCTTACCAACACATGACCATTCTTGTCCTTGTAGCGTGGCCACTGTTTGCATATCAGCGTCAATGGCGGTGTCTCATCTCCGTGGATGAAGTGCAGGCGCTCCTTAGACGTCTTACGCCAGTACTGCAACAGCTGGTACTCGGGCTGGTTGTGAGTCTGCAGCCATGTAATCATCTGCCTGATCATGGTGTCTGGTTCTAACCACAGCATCAGCAGAAATTAACACATACAGTGTCACAGAAGAATTTGGGCTGTACCGGAGTTCGGCTCCGGCTCCGGCCAAAATTGGGCCAGATTTGAAATTTTGCCAGATTTGGAAAACTTTCATTATATAACACAAATTTTAATGATCCATCAGCAAGAAAGAAGTACCATCGAAACACAAATGACACGGTATCTGTCGGAGCCTGTGATTGGTCGAATGGAGAATCCGTTAACGTGGTGGAGACAGAATAAGGAAAGACTGCCAGATCTGTCTAGATTGGCACATGTGTATCTGGGACCTCCACCAACCAGTGTTCCATCAGAGCGCTTGTTTAGTGTTGCTGGTAAAGTTATCTCTGATCACAGAAGTGCTCTACTTCCAGTCTTCCAGACAATGCATCGCAATTAATCTTCACGAAATACAATATTAAACTTATTGATGATTGACTGATGAGTGACAGTGATGCATGAGAACTGAATTACGTAACCTAATTTGCATGCAGTTGCAGACTTGTGACTTTTGAATTACGAAATGTGAATGATTGGATTTCACTGCTGAATTGTTTATTGTTTCTGATTAATTGTGTGACTATCATAGTCACTTAGTCATTAGTAACTTTTGAACTTTAAATACATATTACATAGTCAGACTATGCAATATGTATTTAAAATTTAAAACTTACTGATGACTAATTATATGGTGAAATCCCAAATCCGGCTCCGGCTCCGGCCGGATTTCCCAAAAGCATATCCGGTACAGCTCTAAGAAGAATGCACATTGAATATGGAGTTAGTCAATACAGCTGCTTCGAATATCGTTATCAAATAATGAAGTCATGTAATATTCAATTAATCACAAAAATGCATATGTTTCATGTACGCTGTCATATTGGTTGAAATCCAGTTGCATTTAAATGTGTACATAAAGCTGCTACAAAACACTTTATTATCTGAACATCTGAAGTCATGGATCTAGCCTGAGGCTGTCCCCTTGGGGACATAACTGTCTACACACATACCCACACCAAACAACTTACCAGAACTGCACGACTACCATGGATGGCAAGCAAGAACATAAGATGCTGGTAGTGACTAGGGATTGCAATATTACTATTTTTGGTTAAAACGAAATGGCCTCGATTCTTGCCATTATTGTGGTGTAACAAGTAACAGAAATACTAACTACTGTATGTGTGTTGCCATTTCCCCCAACAGACCAAAACTGTTGCCTCGACCTAGACTGCCATGAGGCCAAGAGTACTGTGGCAAGGCCAGGTCAAGACCAAGGCAAGGAACGGGAACTGGTGACCAATCGTAAGTTACTATCTGATTAGGACAAACTATATGACCTCACTCATTGGCCTGGCGTCTGTGATGAATGACCTTCACCTCAACCATATATTTACTGTAACTACTGCTGTCATTACATGAACTGTAACATACCATCACTTAGATTCTCCAAGTTAGATATATCACCCAAGGTGACACGTTTGGATGCCGAGCCCTTCCGTCTTGTATCGTCATCTCCGAGTTGATGCCTTGTATGGTTCATGTTGACAACTCTGAAGTACAGCTTTCCAGCCGGCGTCTGGTGATGTACAGATGGAATGAAATAGGTGGCCTGCAATAATGACTATCATTACAACATCAATTTGCACTTCAGACATACGCAAACTGTTACTAAATTAGTACATTACAAACAGCTACAATAATACAATGCTGTCAAGGAAAGCCCACAAAGTTGTACATGCCGTCCATTTACTTCACATACATTACTGTACACACAGAATAAATCCATGAGCTAGCATGCAGTGAATGACAGCAAGTAGCACGAATTACACCACAGCTAAGGTCATGCTGCAACATTGTATGTTAACTTGTTAACTGCTAGGAAAAAAGTAAAAAGTTCAATGCTTACATGCTTATGTCAAGGTAGCACCAACGTGACTTAACTGCCAATCGCTGGATAAACTATACACAATATAAATGCAAACTCCCCAGTTGAGCTAATGTCAAGTTAGCGTGATTATATTTTTCCAGCAGTTAATCTTAACCAATAGTGTTGCAATGCATCCCAAGTAAATCATGTTGAATAAAATGTACTCACACTGTTTTCGTCAGGAAACACGTCTGTTATTGCCTTGGCATACATCTCGTAGGTAGCTCGAGAAGGTCTGTACATCACCAGAGCATTTAAACAGCAATGTTAATAACTACCCCAGGCACAGTGTCATAAGTTGGAAACCACATCCAAGCTACTAACTGCTACGCAGTACCTGACGAGCCTCATCACGCCGACATCTGAGGTTGATGATCGTCAGTACTTGTGATCCACCACTCCACAAAAACTGATTGTACCGCGGTACCGTCTGAAGACTTGTGGCTGGCACGCTTTCTCTGTGGCAAGTCCGTCAGTCTGGAATGCGTTACCTGACTGTCTCAGAGACCCAGAGCTGACCTTTAACATTTTCAGGCGTCAGCTGAAAACTCAAAACTTCTGTAGACATTGATGTATACTATATTTAGCGCATTAGAGATCTGTTTGTTCATGCGCTATATAAATTTATATTTTGCTTACTTACTTACTAAATGGTACCATGACCTTGATTGACCCCTTAACCCAGATTGCGAATTCGCAGTCCTAAGGCGTCGCACAGGTTTGTCAGTAACAGTAGATCATCTTGTACTGATAATTAAGACACACAAAAAAACAATAACAGTTACCTATACTGGCGCAGTGTATTAAGACGACATAGCATCTAGCAGACTACTATGTTTGAAGTTGCTAATTCTCCAATTCTAGTACAGTGTCAATCTGCCATATGTCTGTTTTAGACAAGAGAACGATTACCTCTTATACTTGACAATCAGATTATCCGCCAGAAGTTCAACCAACTCCTTTCGTTTCTGGGCATCAAGCACCTTCGACTTTAGCAATGCTGGACCACACGCGTACTGTCTCAAAATACTACGCAAGTCCTAAAACAGAAATGCAGGTCACACTCACACATTAAACGACCACCGGCCTGTGCACAGCTGCACAGCAACCTTGGGCGAGTTTTTCACACATATGCCTCTGTTCAACAAGCAGTATTACTTGGTACCAGCTTCGGGTGAGGGTAAAGTGCATGATGCATCACAGGGGAGGTGTTGGTAAGCTGGCAGCTATAAATTGACTCACGTTGTGGTTGGTAGCCAACCGGCGCCACTCCAGCATCGTTCTCACCTGTGGTTGCCGTTATAAGGCCTGCTCACACTGACGTGAATATTAGAGGTCTACATGGGGACGGTGATGGCAGAAATCCAGCGGAATCTGTGGCCAACCAGCCGGTTTGGGTGCGAATTGTGTCCGAACCTGCAGGGATGGAGGTAAAAGTTGACAGACTCTCTATAATTGTCTTATAGGCCTATTAAATATACTGACACTATTGTCAATATTATATTTCTGCTACTATTTCCGCCGTACGTCAGCAAGTAAGATAATTATTCGTCTTCCATTGACTTAGTCGCCACTTTATTCATTTACACGGTGAATGACGGCAAACGTTCATGCGAATTAGCATGCACATTTGCATTCACGTGAATACACGAGTGGAAATCACAACGTGAACATTTACACGAACAGTTCGTGCAAATTATTTGCATCAGTGTGAAACGATCCTAAAGTGACCTTGAAACGTGTGTCATATAGGCAGTATACAAATCGTGTCTATATTTTTTGATTGCACAAAAACTGAACCAAGACAGACCAATCAATACTTAACACAGAGGAAATCACTGGTTACAAACCTGCATGCACTCTGTCACCATGATAACCACAATAACTCTTGCTGCACCAGCTATGCTAGCTGGTTGGCAGTACAATGAAAAATCTTTATATCAGTGCACTGAACAGCAGAAGAGACATGACCCAAATAATTCAACTAACCACTGTATCACAGTTGCCTGAAGACGTTGATGGCAGTCTTGCTGGCGTTGAAGTGCTCCTGTTTTCGCACTCATGCTGAAAAGAAACCTCTGAAGCTTCAAGTACACTCCGGTGTTCAGACACTGCTTCGGCATCACTTGGCGCAAACTGCAGAGTCAACTCACTGCCAGAATCATCATGTATGTTGTCACTGACACATTCCATTTGAAGATCTGCACTTGAATTCTCACGTTCAACTGGTTCAGTCGCATGTACTTCCTTGTTTTCCTTGAACAGCTTTCACCACAACCAAAAAATAAGATATGCACATGAGTAGTTAAGTGAGTTGGAGGATATCGGTTTCACGTGCCACTTGGCACACTTTCAGTATTTGGCTGCCTGCTGCTGAAACAAGCAGCCTATTGCAATATTATTATTATTGTACGCTATAGGCCTACAAAGTGCCAGCCAGCACGGCTGATGTGTGCCAGACGTCGTCTCAGGCACGTCTTTTAGATGCCCGCCGTGCACACAGCGTGAGGATTGGAAGAGTCTAAAAAGTCCCTCGTGGTCACGAGGTAATGTGAAAGGAAGACTTCCGTCTTGATTTTGTGTGATGTCCAATAGGCACTTGCCAGCCGACATTGTACACTGGCAGGTGAGCCAGACTTGGTAGTATTAGTGGATGGCATGACAAGTCGAGAGAGAGAGAGCGAGACAGCTGTTGGTCAGTGGTCAGGCTGGAATGTCGAACTGATGAACTCTACCGCTATTAGTACATGATGCAGGGTGAAGCTTAGCAGCTTGGAAACTTGTATTTGCAGATAATTCTTGGTGAACCATGTAGACAGAGGTGAAGAAAAACAGTAATCAAAAGGGAAAAAGTCATCGAGACACTCACTGCATATTGAGAGTCAGGCAGTGCAAGTCTGTCAAACGACACCAAACAGTCAAGACTACTCTGGACAAAGTGACAAACGACAGTCACTTGATAGTCGAACAGAGAAAACCACGATGCAGCCGGCTGCCAGAGCAGGTGAGAGAAGAAGTGAGGAGACACATAAGTAAATATCCTACAGTACCTTCTCACTATTTCAGACATACGTCAACAAAGCAATACCTATCGTAAAATTTGACACTCATGCAAATGTTCCATATGTACGACAGTTAATTCCAACAGTCGAAGAAAACCTGTGCAACAAGACATCCGTATTTCAGAATTTTTTACAATGACTTCAATTTGGCTACACATAAACCCAAGAAAAACCGGTGTGATTTCTGTGACAGATTTTCTCTGTCTAACGAAGGTGCATACGCAGACATGAAGGATATAGTTGTCAGTGGTACAGGTTTATAATTTTGTGGAATGTTATAAAATATTTTCCTGTTGTATACATGCAAAGCGTACGTGAAATCTAGGACAATCCATCTTAGAAAACAAGGCCACTGAGCCTAAAACGCACCTTCACAACGCGAGATATCATGTAAACTGAAACTGTAACTCGGAGTGCAATACAATGAGATATACAACTATGGCAAGTCACACTTGCAAATTGGTAAATTACTGTGAGTAACATCAGCTGTGCAATGTAACAACACATTGTGGTAAATCAACCTTGATGCTAGACATGGTAGCGAACCGATACCAGCTCCACTCTGTCACCATGATACAACTGGCGACTGACAGTCAGCGGTGTGCAATACAGTAGTGCTGTAGGATCAAAAGAAGCAATCTCGTGAGGAATAGGCCTCTCAACACACCATGAATGAAAATGGCTGTTGAAATACAGTGTATTGAGTTTGTGCCCAACAAACGAAATATTAGGACTTGAGCCATTGCTCTGTCGCACCAGTATGTGCTGCACTTCAAGAAATACTGGAGTATTTTCGTGTTCTGTGCCACAATGAACAACAACAGAAGGTTTGTATTTTATGCCACGGACTTCGACCCATTTGGCGGCATAGAACTCACAGTACATGCCCACATTACCCAAGCAGTGATTTATTTCAAAGCTATCCTGCAGTTGTGAAATGGTTACTACTGATCCATTTCCAATGACAATGTCAAAACCTTCATCAGTACTTGCCTTCAGCAGACGAAATGCCACATCATGCTGATGCCTAAAGGCACACGACTTCAAAGCATTCTTAAAATTTCCGGCAATATGCAACAACTTCTTGCTACGCTGATGTTTTGATTCAAACCTCATGCAGGAATATCTAATTAGTGGTCCAATCTTGCGTATTAAGCTGGGAAAGTGAATGAGGTGATGATGTTTGTTCTTAAGTGTGTGGCACGGAAACAATGTCAAATGACTTTCAAGATACTCAGACACTAGGACAGAAAGTGCTTGCACTTGCATTTCTGAAATGGAAGGAGACAGAACAATATCCATCAACTGCCTCAAAGTGAGGTAGAACTGCCATATGGCATCATCTTCTGGTACCAAATCACCTACAGCAAGTGCCATTATCCGCATCAAACAAAATGTCTGACTTGCATCAAAAGGCAACATTTCCGCAGGAAGAAATATCGTTGGCGGTTTGCTGCCTGCGTCGTGATAGCCATAACTGAACGTCTGAACACGGTGATTCAACACCTCCAGCATGAAATAGCCAGCTTTAATAAGAGCTGTCAAGATAAGCAGCATGTCATATGCCAAAACTCCCTCAAAGACATCGTGCATTACATCATGACTGCAATTGGTAGCAACATGGAAGAACCTCAATTCATTCAGGACACACTTTTGCTTAATACCAGTCTCCTGAACATTTACAGTTTCTACTGCATAGTCATACGACTCAACTGTGCGCACGAGACTTTTGTCTTCGACAAAACCTTTTTGGAAATCATGTCTGTGCAGTGTACACTCCCTACACGGTTTGTTGGCAGTAAATGACTCCACAAAGCCCATTATACTATTCATGAACAAATTATCAGCTGTGAATACACCCACAATGACCTTCACGTGCATGGTTTCACCATTAACAACCAGTGTGATTCCTGTGGTTTCCAGTGCTTTCAACTCATTTACTAGTGGACGTAAGATAGCTTCCCACCCAAAGTATTTTACGTCATCTGAATGATAGCAAGTGGCCAAAAAAATATTTTCGGTTTTGCTGAGCAAGTATGATGGAAGGTTTTCAATTTGGTAGTAAATACATCCAATTTTGTACACAGTTTTTCTTGACCCTAGTGGGTTGCAGGGCTCGAAATCATCACCATATAGTCTCAAAACTAAGGTTGGCTGATTTGTCAACGCAAGATCATTCCACACAGATCCATCGAAATATGACCTGAAGCAGCCATCGTTTTCAGTTACACCTTGTAACGCACACCTAATAAGATCGGTTTTATCATTCAATGCGACAATCATCTTTGTAAGAGGTACACATTGTGCAGTTACATTCTCCATTACAGGCTTCTTGAGATTAGCAGTGTTATCCACTTGAAATGTTTGTCTGTTGCCAACAATATAAGTTTCGGGCCTAACAAAGGCTCCAATTGATTCCATATATGTGGTCTGAGCATACTCTGTTTCTAGGTTGGCAAAAGGATTACGGTAAATATCCAGTTTGCTACCAACTTCATCACATGTCACACCTGCACTATCAAGGGTCACTGCAATATCATCGACCATAGACTCAAACAACTGCCGGCAAGATATCACAACCCGGTTAACCGTACTAAGAGTTGAAATGCAGCCTTTTAGTTCTGCAATAAAAGCAGCTGCTAGCTGTTTAATATCCTTACTTGTGCTGTTGTGTTCTGGCGTTACACCTGCACAGTTATCTCTGTCACACACATCAGTGTCATTTTCAGTTTCCATATCACAGCTATAATTATATTCAGCATTACATGCTGCATCTTCCACTGCTAAGACACTGTGTCTCTGGTATGAAAACTCATCCTGGTGGTGCTTACGTAAATGCTGTGTAAAAGTATATTTGTTAGAAAACGTTCGACAGCACTGTCCTTGACTGCAGCAGTAGGTGTCGTACTGGCCGGATCTTCCATGCTGAAGTTTAAGGTGCATGAAATAGTCTGGCAATGTGTCAGAAACTTCACAGTGACAAATAAAACACTCAATCATATTCAGTATGTTTCAATTCAGCAGAGACAGTCAAAATTACACAACCTCACGGATGTGCTTCAGCAAGCGGCTGCGTGGTCCCGCCTTTGGCACCAAGGTCATCAGAGTTGTTTCACTCAAAATCGGCAAATCGTCCAATACAATCTCTTCATCTAAAAACAATCACACCTGTAAGTAAGTAAGTAAGTAAGTAAGCGGTTTTCAAAGGTGCATAAAAACAAGTCACAATGTGCTGCAGTCTCTACACACTAAGCAAATAATGTTTCAATCCTTGTTTTAAATCGACTGTAAGACATGTCTTGTCGCAGATGTGTTGGCAAGTTGTTCCACACATGTGTCCAGCCACAGAAAAACTTATTATTCAAGTTAAAAATCAGATAACTTACGTTCTATATTCAACCTGACGTATAGTTGCAAAGCTACAAGGTAGCTAATTAACAGCCGTACTGCTAATTCTGCTACAGATGGATAAAATATATTCGTGCTGCAACAGCAACTTTCCGTGCAATATAGTCGTCAGTCACTATACCATCATCTACGACACAATGTGCTGATCTTTAGTTATGACAGTATGTTTACAAGTGTACTGAAATCATTGAAGTAATGGCAATAGTTATGTCTTGTTTCAAATTACACTGTGTCTAGAGGTTTTTAGCTTTGCATTTAGAACGTTCCATTGGTTTTGCCTAACAGTTCTGTTATAATACTGACTTTTGCATTAGTCTGTAAACTAATTCATACTATACAGCATCTGATTCTGAAACCACTTCATATACTGCCTTTCGCTCAAACAGTATAGACCTCTCGCGTGACAGCTGATGGCCTCCTATTTTCCTGGTTTTAATAAACAGCAAATATGTTCATAAGGTTCGATCAGAAAGTAGATAAAAGTCTTCAACACAACCAGTTAATTGCATTTCGTTCATGGCACATCGGTGATAGTCCCCGGAAACGCCGCCATTCGCTGCGCCGAGTTCGTGGGTACATCCAATGACCGCAGACCGCCGCAGACCACATTAAAATGCCGAAAAATGCTGATATAAACGCCAAAAGCTGTCAGAAAATTACTTCAGTACATGACACAGCATTGGTCACTGTGAAAAAAACGAAAATTCGAAAAAAAAGAATGCCTATTAACCGACTCGAACCGAAGACGGCCGCAGACCGACGCAGATTCCCGCAAACCACATATACATTAAATGTCGTCTGCGGCAGTCTGTGGCGGCCAATGGTAGAACGCGGTCTGCGGCAGTGTAACTCCGTTAATGGACATTTCGTCGTAAACATTGTCGTTCTCAACATTGTCTTTTCTTGTTTCTTGTATTTTTTACGTGTTCTACTGTTTTGGTGTTGCACATATACATTTCAATGTGGTCTGCGGCAGTCCGCGGACACTGGACTGACCGAACTCCATAGGGGGTGCCACACCAAAATTTTTGGGTGGGCAAAATCCCTCCC
>Ga0209788_1000174_pt1 | contig 16249 bp, 14 predicted proteins | sample WorMetLIZISLAND1_2_FD_187415 | JGI IMG/M metagenome (GOLD analysis project Ga0209788, IMG submission 187415) | Marine gutless worms symbiont microbial communities from Max Planck institute for Marine Microbiology, Germany - Olavius clavatus LIZARD... ...
GGCATAACCAGAGGGGGTGGAGGGGAGTGGGCTGGAGGGCCAAACCCTCCCCCCTCCATTCATGTTTGCAGCTGACGCGCTGTTTCTCTGCGGTAGCTGAGCTTCTTGTGACTTTTGAGCACGAGAGTTGTAGCCTAGTGGAATTTGGACAAAGGTAAGAACAACATGGCCCAGGCTTTTTAGGAGTATTTTGTTACAGCGCAGCCAGACGGGAACACGTGATGCGTTAATTGGCTTTCACTGCATGCGCCTCCAGTCTGATGTTACAGCTGGTGTGAATCAGTGCATCTGGTCATTGATCTGGTCTGCCTATCTTTCTCTCTCTGTAGCTCTCTCAGCCTCTGTCTGTCTATCTGCGTGTGTCTGCCGTCTGAAGGCGACAGATGCCATTGCCATTGCCGTGAATGCGACTCGTCGCCTGTACGCCTAACTGTAAATTGACGTCCATGGTATCGACTAAGTGCAGTGAAAACTTTCCTAGAATTAAGTCAGTTTGTTGTTTACAGCTTCAGCGCGCGTATGTCACATAAAATACCACCCAGAGTGCACCAAAACTCACCATTTTCAGGTCAAAAATTGAAAATATTCTCCCCACTCCCCAGACCCTTCCTCGGTCGGGTCGGGAGGAGGTACCCACTAGGCCCTTAGGGCGCCTCGCCACCTGGGGTTGTCCGGAGAGCCGGCTTCTTTCTCGGATCACCTTAAGCACTGCTAGCCACTGAACTAAGTTGTCACGCCACCATCCATCCATCTATGTTTATTTTCTGATATGACATATACAGGCTGTATAGTTATAACCATTAACTATTCTGTCTACAGTTGTAAGCATTCATCTTGTAGTAGTAGTAATAGTACTGTATGAAATGGACCAATAAGCATGATGTGGCATGGCATCAAAGCCTGCAAGGTTATTACGCATGATGTGAGATATACTGCTGTGATGTATTATCTGCTATGTGATACTTGCTGTCCTTATGTATTCGACGATTTGACGATGACAGGGGTAGGGGGTTTAACCGCTTTGGGAAATAACTGACTTCCCAATGAAGTCCAGAATGCAGCTGGAGGGGTCAGTTACAGCTGACGGATGTATACTGCCATGTATCATTGTACCATGTACTATTAGTCCTGGACTGAAAGTCAGTGAAGTGTGTTATTGTGACCGTATCATCCGTATGTGCCTCTGTCACAAAACTTGCCGCTTGATGACTTAATCTTTCAGCAAGATAGTTGCCAGAACACACGGCAGGGTATTTTTCTGACATTAATATTTCATAAGGAAGCGTAGCAGCGTGCTTGCAAGTTTTCTATAGAGTGTGCCGGTGAAAGAATTTTTAAAATTGGTTAGTATTTGGAGAAGATATTGATTATAGAGTAAGGTGTAGCCTTTTTCTGGCTCACGATATATGCCGGTATGTCGTTTATGATAGGCTTCCTGTGCACTTCATACAGTGTGGTGATGAATGATCCAACAACAATGGCGTGCGCGTGGCCTTACTGATGACGTGCGATGCGCCATTTGTAACTACCGCGCTGCTCAAAGGCTGTGTATTAATAATGAATAGGAACGTGTTGTGACTGCATTCCTATAGTTGAGTATACCTGGCAACCTGCCTGCCCGGTGATAAATCAGAGGAAATGCGCTAAATGGGAGGCTTCTTGGCCTGCACACTTGCACAGCATTATACCGTACGCAGGCGTTTCCTTCGTTCACAAAAGGTTTCAGTGAATCTAACTTGACCGCTTGTGTACAATACATGTATGTTTGCAACGAATGATGTCGTCCATTGAATTGCAGAAATTTCCGTATTCGTACTCACAGTTTTCCGTATTATGTGAAAAAGTTATGAAATGTTTTATAAGCCTTATTTTATTGTCTGCAGTGTGTAACAACTGTAATGGGGATGTTGAGGCCAGACTGGGAAAGGCGAGATCTATATTCAGGGCTATGGATAAGCTAGTGAAATCAAACATTATCAATCAGAAGGGCACCTGATGTAAAGACATTCAACTCTAAATGTGAAAGCAGTGTTACGCTGTGCATCTGAGTCCTGGACAGTCACATAGAGGACAGCAGACAGGCTGCGAGTGTTTGTGAAGGGTTTTTAACAGTCACTGGCCAGACAAAAACAACAGCAACAAAGAACCACGGAAAACAGAGCAGGAACCCGTGTTGGACCAGCTAAGAAGAATAGAATTGAACGAATAGAGGCACATACATGTACTGAGAAGACGCGATGATGAAACGAACATTAGCAAGCAATAGACACAGCAAGATCCAGAAGAAGATGACGACCAAAGAACATGGAAAGGAAGCAATTTGGAGACAGCAGGCTTCAGATGTAGCTGGAGGAAGATTGAGGTGACATCGCAAGACAGAGATGGATGGTGGTTGGTGGCAAGCTTGGTGAATTGTTTATCTTCCACTGCAGAACGAAAAGCAGTTCAAATCAAGTCAGTGACTGTAATCGTGTATGGTCTCAGGTTGAACGAAATATCATCCTTAGCCTGTGTCCATATATTTGACAATGTTATGACGTGCCATATTTCTTAGACCGCTGAGATTACTTGGGCAAACATGGTTCTCTGTCTTTGCTCTCATATGTTCGATTTATTGGTTTAGATGTCCGGTGTGATTGGTCAGTTTCAGCCTGTGTGATTCACGATTCACGTTCTGCTAATATTTTGGCATGTATCTCTGCAGTGGAGTCTCGACCCGACTATAGAGTTGACGCTCACTTAGTTCGGTTTAAAGCTTTGACAGTCGATTTGTAGACTCTTCCATATAAATCTCATAAACGTTAAAACACATTGAAACAATTTAAAAACAAGTACGAATGTACTGTAGATCAGGAGCTGGCGGGGGCTGCCCCATTGGCGCCGGCAGACGACTCCTGTTTAGTAGTCAGTGTGTTTACTCGCCCGATGGCGGCACTTTTCCGCGTGAAATGAAGTCATGGCCGCCATCTTGAATTTTTGAGGTTAAATAACAAATCCTAATCTGTCAATTGATGCATATTTACACGAAGAACATTCCTGCCAACTTTCATGCCGATCCAATTTCAAACGACGGAGACTTGAGCTTTTGAAGACGTTCGCCCCAACAGCAAGAACAACGACGACGACAGCAGCAGCAACAACAAGATGAGTAGAGTTCCTGATCTAATAAGCATTTGTCTCCACCATAGTTGTTCCGCGCGTGCGAAACGCACTTTATTTTCGGGGAAAAGTGCGCGCACTTTATTTTTTGAACGCACTTTACGTTTTTGTAGGTTTTTCATTCCCGTAACTCCGTAAGTCACTTGAGATTTTCTGCACTGTACAACGAGTTCGGTAGTAACTAATTTACATGACCGGTCAGTTATCATAACTGACAGATCATTGTTTCAAAATTCATGTCTAAATTAATATATCCGTGAACATCACTAGTCACAAATCACGATTAAGTTATAGCTAGATTAAAACTGATAATGAACGCACTTTAACGCACTTTATTTTCGCAATGAACGTTCGGAACAACTATGGTCTCCACCATGTGCATCTCTTTCCAACAGCAGGACTATAGCTACTCAGTGTATACACTGCAGTATTGCAGTGATCTGTCGTCTTTTTAAATTTTTTTTGTATTTGATTTATTTATGTGTTTGATATTTTGTGGAACAGTTGGTATCGTTTTCATCGGAAAGTTCAGTGTCCTCAGCTGGTGGAAGATTCTCTTCCTGGCGTGTCCATTCTTAAGCCGCTGACCGGCGTTGATCCGAATCTGTTCGCCAACCTCGAGACCTTCTTCAACATCAAGTATCCAACCGTAAGTATTCTCTGTACTGCCTCGGGAGGGACCCGCCGTCGGCATTAGGCGCACATTTTTACCGCGCGATGCACTGTAGTGCGAAGCGCGATATTGCGATCGCATGTCGTCCTTCTGTGACGTTGGTGGATTGTGATCACATATAGGTTGGAAATCTTGGAAACTAATTGCACGGACAATAAGCCAAACACTTTCGCTCTTTGTAGGCCAAAGGTCATCCACTCCCAGGGCTAGGGTTATGGTTAGGGTTATCAAGTTCGAGCTTATAGCTTTAACATATTAATGGGCGACAGTGGAGAAGCCGAATGTAAACAAACTGGCGATGTGTAGAATAGTGATAAGATTGTAAATAATGTGGAGATTCTTGCACAATCGTCAGCTGATTTGTGCTTACATACAATTTTCAGGGCACTCATATATTGGGCACATCGCGCGGTCATCTTTGGGATAGCTCAGTTTTCTTGTCTTCCCTGCTGTGCTGTCGACGTCTTGTTATCTTGTTCACGGTTGAGAAAGTAAGTCGACTGAAGTCTGTGTTCAGTCTTCTGCTTGTCTTTATCTGCATGTACATAAAGCATGGCCCATCCGTAAAATTTCGTATACCATGTATGTATAATGTGTGTCTGCATGTGTTTGCAACATGAGATCTCTTAATAACTCAAAAAACAGTCAAACTTACACCGAACCAAGTATGTGTTGTGAATTGCGATGACGAAAAGAATTAATGTGTGCTATTTTTATTTATGCACAGTTATGTCTTTTGCTCTTGTCGCGCAATTTGTCAGTGATCCATAACCCACACTACAGACTGTCAGCTGGCCGCAGCCATGCATGGGTGTGGATGAAATGCTGAATTTTCAAACGCATCGAATTTACTGCATTTTTCAGACACTTAGTGCTTCCCCGAAAACCAGGGCGTTTATCATCTGGGCCCGTTGGCGTTCCGTTCAAGTAAGCATGTACTACAGATTAGGAAACGGTGTACGATGCAGAATGTAGTCGCGCTTCATGTTTATTAGTCCCCAGTGGCGACACTTTTCTGCGTGAAAGGAAGTCATGGCCGCCATTTTGAAATTATGACGTTAAGTCAAAATACGACTCCGTTCGTCGATGCGTATTTGCGTGAAGCACATTCCTGCCAAATTTCATCCCGATCCACTTTGAAACGAGGGAACCTTAGGCTTTTTTGAAGAGGTCGCCCCAGCAAGAAGAAAAAGAACAACAACAAGATGAGCTCAGTTCCTGATCTCTGCGGTGCTGATGATTGGTGATTGATGTATACTGTATAGGGTTGGTGGTATTTTAACGAGAATGTTGGTCGGTTGCCGGAGTTTTCGTCAATAACGAGCTAGCGTTGCGGTGAAGTAGACGGCGGCGGGCGGCGGTCGTGAGTATAATACCAGGACTGAGCTAGGAAGGAGGAGGTCTGAGGATCAGTCGGACGACGATGACTGATGCCAGTATTGATCTGACTCTCAACGTTGATCACAGCACAGCCTCCACCGCCGCCGCCGCCGACGACGACATGATAAATAAATAACTGGTTGCAAGAAAACAGGGCTGTGTAGGCTGCAGGCGTCTTTGCTGACCACCGGCGTCGTCGCTACATTGCATCATCTGTCGTCTCTGTCATCAGTGTCGTCATGAACATCACTGGACAAAGCTGTAGCCGATGTCCTGCTAAGCCTATTAATCCACAGTCCATTTGGCCGGTCTGCCGACTTGATCAGGAGGAGGTGAAAATTGAAAGCCGCAAGTTTTCACTATTGCAATCAGCTACGTGGACGAAGTACGACGACAGGCAACGAAAATATTAACCAGGTTATGAAGGTGTATAAAGCCAGCGATGCGGAGTGTTTTAAGGTCGATGACGGTGTAGGAAGTGTAGAGTATAGGCGTACACGGACGCTCGTCAGTCATCTTTCGTGCCGACATTCAACAGTTGTTCGGCGCTGATCGAACGCATAGACAGACGTATAATACGTGGTCGATAACTGCCAGTGGTAATAGCGAGAGGCGTGTACGGAAGGGGTTTGGGCTCTTAGCCCTCCGAAAAGAACTTGCAAGTGCTAAATTATCTTTAATTTACTGTCGCTGCCATCAGTCAATGTGCCTTGCTTCGCAGACGTTTTTACTCCTTTCACAGATTAATTTTCACACAAGTAAAACGCGCGCTAAAATTTGTTTGGCAGCCTGTGCGCTCCCGACGGGCCCACCCCCGGGGGCAGGTTGGGGAAGGGACATTCAGATTTATGAGGAGGAAGGGAAAGAGAAATGGGAGTCTGTAAGCTGCCAAAATTTGAATTCTGTATATACTTGCCCGTTTATGTTGACTGTTGTGACGGTGTCAATAGGTGAAGTATAGAAGCTCATGTATTCGTTATTTGCTGGCGACATATTGAGCTACTGATTGACGTGCACTATGCAGATGTGTCATGTCAATGATATTTTTCTCACGTGACTCGTGGCTTACCGTATACCGCCACGTGATATACTCACGCCTGGATGAAATATGATACAGTGCTTGCCACGCGTGGGGGGGGGGTCGCATTTTTGGACCAGAAGCTCATCCCATGTCGCTACTCATCTTGTTCTTATTCTTGTTCTTGTTGAGGCAACGCTCTTCAGAAATCAGATCGGGAATGAAATTTGTCAGGATTGTTCTTCAAGTAAATACGCATTGATTGACGGAATCGGATTTTTTTGTTGGCCGCCGAGCACGTGTGGGGTCGTTGGCTCTGCTGTATGCGCTACAGTTCCTGATCCATAGTACATTCGTATTGTTAACGGATAGCGGCAACCTTCGTATGTTGTTTTCCAGCCCTATTTTGAGCCATATGATACATAGGCAAAATACAGCGTGAGAAAAAGATGGAAAAATTCTACAGCGCGACTAGTGCCGATGTTTGATATCTGTGATACCCATACACTTTGTGCTTTGATTGTGGTTATTTCGGCATCTAGTGACTTGTTTGCTTTTTGAGCCATGTATAAGTACACTAATACCGTATTATAGACAACTTAGAAAAGGACATCATCACAGGCAGAGGACGACCACCACGTGCCTGGATGAACGACATTACAGACTGGACCGACTTGTCGACATACAAAGTATTGCAGATGGTCTGGGATCGAAAATGTTGGAGAGACGTTGTTCATCGTGCCGCCAAAGTTCGTAACGACGAATAGGGCATCAACAACAACAACAACAACAACAACAACCATATTATTGTGATTATTATTGTTACTGTTAGTTACTGAGTTGTGTGTGTCTGTGTGTGCATGGCAGTTTGAGCTGCTGTTCTGTGTGGATGACAACAGTGACGCAGCAATCATGGTCGTCAACAGTCTCATTGAGAAGTATCCGCAGATCAACGCGCGCCTCTTCACTGGAGGTTTGTACATTTTACCGTCACACGCCGTTGTTTTCTGTGCGCCGTCCGTCTGCTCGCTGCATGCTTTATGTCTGATGTATCTTGCTTCTGCACTAATCATGACGTGGCCTTGGCCAGCATTCACAGCTGGGAAAGGCGACGGAAGGACCTAGGAGACTTTTTGCCGTAGTCTAATAATCTGTGCTTGCTCTACAGGTAGCCGGCCTGCCAAGGTCGCTTAGTACATACATACAAAATCAAGCTCATAGGCTAAACCTCTCCCCTCCCCTCCCCGATGTAAAAAAAACGCCTGTGATCGTCATCATGACTGGAAATAAGTTGAACCCTGGATGTCGTGCAATAAAATTGCAGAGTATCAACGGAGTGAACTAGGACTAAGCAATGTTGAATGCTCTGTGGGTACAAATTTTTAGGTCAGGAACTGAACTCATCTTAAGGCCGCGCCCATCAGCTAACTGGCCGACGGCCATTATGAATAAAAATTGTGTATTGTTGCATGACACACACGTCTGTAATATTTTCATACATAAAATCATAGTGTGAAAGAAACATAGAATCATCGCTGAGCATGCGGAGGTTGTGATGTAATCCGTGAAATTCATTCGATTCATTGTTCAAAGTTTGAATCGTTTGTAAATTTTGCCCTCAATAAATATCAGTCACCTCTCTAGACGTAATTCAGTTCAGACACCAGTAGCATATTTGTTCTTATTATGCACTATTGTTCTTGTTATTCTTGTTATTGCACTATTTCTTCATTGTATTTTTAAAAGTTATTCATGCTATTCAAGTGTCTAATAAACTCAGTGTACTGTCTTTACTGGTGTGTGAAGAGTAAGTAAGTAAATAAAATAAGACGTAGATTTATATAGCGCATCTCGTTATAAAATGCGCTATAGTGCAGAGTGTATAACACTTGTCTGTTTATTACAACAGATAAGTAGCTAGTTGACAAACGTTTTGCCGGTATACGTCTGTTTGTACACGTTACTTCCTGATCTGACTGACATAGCTGCCGCCGGCGTTATTCTACAGAGCTGAATGGTGGCTGTCACGTGCACAGTTGTAGTGTAGCTGCACACTGAATGGTGACAATGAACCGTTTCGGTTGTTACCGTTTCTTTCTTTCTTTCTCTCTCTCTCTCTCGTTTCATGCCGACTCGTGCACTTGCGACCAAGGGTAGAGTTCAGATAACTGCAGTGTTCTCTCTTTTGCCTACTTCCTGTACGATTTCATAATAAATATATGTGTTACTCGTTAAGAGCGAAGCTACAAAGCTGAGCCGGAACACTGTGACTGGTGCGTGAAGTGATTTGCCATAATACGAGGCACAGAGGGAGTGGTGAGTAACATGAGGAAATCTTGCTATACACAGCGCTATAGAGGCCCGTGATTTAATGCGCCCAACACTGAAAGTATATACGTTTCCGCTTATGGCCTGTTTTTAGAGCGGATGCTACACAAGAGCAGTATGAGCTGCGGCAGTTCAGCCTGTTACAGGATGTGTCAAGAGCTTCATAAGCTTTGTACAAACGCCTTAACATGTCAAAAATTTTCGCCACGTTGTTGCGCCATCATTCTGGTTTTTCTTACGAAACGTCACAGCGAAATTCTGACTGGGTCGTCTTTTACAGCGAAGGCAGTAAATGCGACTGTGTGTGAAAAATGATTGACCGTTGCATGGTTATTTATTACCCGGAAAACAGGACCAGAGCTAAGACGTTGTATGTATCTGTCGACCGATCTCGTATAGTGTAAGTTATCTTTCAAATCCATTTCACCAATCACCATATCAAAATCTCTCTAAGTGTTGGTCGTAAATTTTCATGTGCCATTTATGTTTAACGTTCCCAGGGGAGGGTGACCCCGTGATATTTGATGACATTTGATTTAAAGAGAATGAGCATACTACTCGTACTGGGCGGTTTGATAATTGGTTCATTTGTTTTGATACACAGCTGACGCCTGTGACAGACAGACGGACGGAATTGCCGTTGCATATACATGTCCAGCCCTGGCATGCAGTATTTGAGGCAGTTACCTGCAGCGCGCCGGCGCTGTGGGTGTCGAACAATGGTTGGCTGTGCAGACCACTGTGTTTGTGTTATGTCATATACAGTTAGTTACACAAAAAAGACATTACGCTTCCTCGTTAAGCGTCCCATATAACGCTGCCTATACGACGTGTGGCATGTGATGGGAGCGGCTGCCAAAGCAGAGAATCGTGACTGGTTGAATAGCGTTTAGCGTTTATTAGTAATGGACTGCAGATTGGTTGACGCTGTACGGCGTTGAATCCAGATTTTATTTTATGAACGTGTGGCTACATAGCACCATCCAGAACACGTGTCGTGTGCTGTTTATCCGCAAGTTGGACTGAATGTTCGCTGTCACGGATCGATAGATGGCACCCTGGCCCCAAGTATATGTAGGGTGTTCCACATACGTCAAGGAAGTCTCAGAATTAATCTGTAATTGAGATAGAGATGTTGGGTATAAATTAGACATTTTACAGTTTGCTTCTGTTGCAGGCATCATAGTATGCAGTGTCCGATCTTTCTATGTAGTTCTGGTGTTTCCCTGTATTGTATCTACCAGCATTTGACGAAATGAAGATCATATAAAGTTAACTTTTTTATGTTTATTTCTCGGTTCCCTAACTTCATATGTACGTGATGGGTGAGTAGTTTCTTAATGGAACATCAGCACGTAAAAGGCCATTCAGTGCCACAAAGGTTTTGAGTCAAAGCAAGCTATGTAGAGAAAATATTAACAAAATAAATCAAAATAACTTGTAAGATCAAGGCTATTACGCTAAGGTAAAACCTTCTAAGTAACGGTATGAATAAACGAAAAAGTGTAATAATGAAAAAGGCGTTTACCAAAGATGGTGACAAAATGAGATATTAGCTATGAAAACTGTGACAAACAGATACCGCAGTAAGCTATAGTGACAAGCCTCCTATTGCTAGTACGTGGGTCTGTCAGGATACGCTGTATTATAGTGAATAGAATGCAAGTCTGGTTCAGTTCATTTCAGTTCAGTTCTCTGTGCGATGTTAGTGATGCTGGCACGTCTCAGTCACTAGGCTGCTGTCAGTTAGTATTGATCTGATCGCTGGACCGTAGACTCCGACGTCTGTCCCCGTCCACCGGCCTTCCCCGTTCTTTCCACCCAACTCATTTCTCGGCTGTCCGTCACTGTGGATCCACACTGACTGAAGTTTGGCATGCGTGAGGTGAGGGAGCTGGCGGGCTGGGCGATTGGAAGACCGGTGATCGATTTGTTCCCGTGTTCTGCGTCCACGCCTGCCGACCGACCGAGTCCAAGACCGAGTGACGTTGTTGCTTTAATTGGCTGCAACGCCGACTGATGCCGTCACCAGTGGAAAATCTCAGTAAATCCAGCAACAAGAGTATTGAAGAGCTACATGTCCGGTGTCCTTGTTGCAGCCTGTGTACATAACGACGTGTTGTAGCATGTCTCCGTTCTGCACCGGACTATTTGAAGTCATCTGACCTTTCTTTTAATTGTTTAAGGCAGCAGTTAAAACATTTTTATTTTGTACATATTGAAAGAAGTCCCAGCACTACTTTGGCGCATTAGAGACATTGTTGAATGCGCTATACAAGTCCATGATACTTACTTACTTACTTACAACAGCTCCAGTTGCAGTGTTCGAGAATACGTACTTTTTGTTTTTTTTCAGATTTCAAAAAAACATGACTTTTTACGTTTTCTGAAATGACGTATCAAAAAGTCGTAAAAGTCACACAAAAAGTTTGCTGAATGTCCATAGAAATTTTGTCCTGAAAACTCTCGGATGTTATGAATACTTATAGGCGTTTATCACACAACACAGTACTCAGTTGCATAGTTTCTTATGTCCATACTTCTGAGCAACATGTTTGATGTTGGTGAATGGTGACCGTGACTTACCGATACTGACTTCCGGTAATTGAGTAATTAAAGGCTGAGAGACTTAAGTCGCATGTGAAACTATACATACGTTTTTTGCGTTTTTAACATTTTTTCAAAATCCAAAAAACGTGACCTTTCACGTATTTTTGAGTGTTGCACACGTTTTCTCGAACACTGCCCAGTTGTCAGCGTTCAAATGGCCATAGTGTCATTACTAGCTCGTGCGTGCCATTCAGCTCTGCCGATTCTGAGATTGTAAAGCGCTGCTGATTGCAGCAGCTGGCAAGCAGCCCGTACTTGGTTGTGTACAGCATTTGTCCCATAGTTCGATCTCTACATACGGAACGTGTTTTATTTTTGAACGTACGTACGTGATACGCGTATACGGATTGAATCATTATTTGATCTCCGTGTCTTGACATCTGTTTGTTTTTCTTTGTATTTTTAGGCGCCAAGAGGGTCGGCGTGAATCCGAAGGTGAACAACATGATGCAGGGCTATGAGTTCGCTCGTCATGATCTCATTCTCATCTCAGACTGCGGCCTCCGAAGTACGTTTAGACATGTCGACAGGCAGTCCTTAGCCTTCAGTAAACTGACATTTCCGACGACTATAGTCACCGAAAGTGGACAGGCTTTGTGGGGCCCTTAGCCATAGCGGGCCCCACGCCCAAATTTTTGGGTGGGCCATATCCTCCCTCCATCTCCTCTCTCTGCCCTTCCCTCCCCTTAGAAGTAGGCCCCTTAAATACAGCTGGGGCCTGGGGGAGCACTGTAGGCTTCCCCAGCCGATCATGGGGCAGAGCTCCAGCGAAAAACGAATTTGGTGCATTTTAGCCTTTAGCATATAGTGGCACCAATTTAACTAATTTTTGTGAGAACTAATTGACCACAGTGTAGACTTAACTAACATACAGGCCTAGTTGGCCTGTGCCTTAATCCGTCCCGGGGATCAGGTACTGTATGGCATGACGTCATGTCACACATAGCGAACATTGATGTGACATCATGGCCGCCATCTTGAAAGTATGATGTCATATGCGAAATCCGACTCGTCAATGGATGCATATTCACTCGAGGAACAATCGTGCCAAATTTCATCCCGATCGGATTTGAAACGACGCAGCCTAGGCTTTTTTAGGTAGCTGGTCCAAAAATTGAAATATGTACCTATCAGAAATTCAGTAAGATTTGTATAGTGTCAATAAACATACAATGAGTTGGAAGTAACAGAAAAGCAATAGTGTAATGTGCTGATAGATGCTGATTTGATCTTGGTTGGTTACCTGGCACAATCACATTATATAATGTTCTAAAACATTAACAAGTTATTGCAGGGTGTCTGCATTTGCAACATATGCATAAAAGACATGCTTCGCTGTTGGTTGGTATCAGAGAGGGTATCCTGCCTCAATAAATCCCAAAAGTTCACTTTTAGGTGACCTGGCTCAGTGATGAGTAACCACAGAAAATTGGTAAGTCCAAAGTAGTAGTAGTATTGGTACAGTAGTAGTAGTAATAGCAGTAGTAGTTAATGCATGGGAAGTCGTGCTGCTAGACAGGCTCGATTTTAATGTATGCAGTTGTTAGCAGTTGTTAGGTTGGTTATATAAGAAGAGTGTGTCACTGATAAATTGATACAGACATACATGCAAGCATATGTTCATATTTGTAACATAACGTGTTTGAAGCTATTGTACTTGATGGACGTCACGGTAATTGTATGAAAACACTGAGCAGCAGTTAAAGAGCTTTGAGTGCTTTTGGTTTGTTGTGATTTGTGTAGTTAAGGAAGACACTTTGACTGACATGGTCAGCTGTTTATCTGAACGTATCGGACTAGTACATCAGATGCCATTTGTATGTGATAGAGATGGTTTCTCTGGAGTGCTAGAAAAGGTGATCCAAACACACGTAACGGCCGTTTTTTAATTAAAAACCTAGGTTAAAAACCTAGGTTAGCCAGTTTTCCCCTTGATGGACTTTCTCTGTTGGTATAAAACCACAAAAACTGGAACATCATCTTTGGACAGGCTAAAGCTTTTTATATCATCAGACACAGTCCCACCAAATTTTCTTTGGCATCTCCTCTGTTTTCTACATTTACATCATTTGACCCAGTCAGCATCATATGCTTATGTTCCTAAACGTGAGTGAACCACATTAATCTTTAAGTGGCTTCGTAGTGTAATGGTTAGGGTGTCGGACTTATGATCAACACTTGCAAGTTCGACTCTTGGCCGTGCACTGTCGGGTTAAGTTCTGTCCACACTGGCATCGAAGTTGAAGTCAACAAAATCTTCGATGCCATGTTGGTATCGAAGTCAACAAAAAGTCAACTTACCGTAGACAAAATGAATATTCAATTCGCTAGCAGTAGTCGACATGGCATCCAGACGTTTATTGTGACCACTGTATTGCGGACTGTTAATTTTCAAACATTCATATTTGCAAAACAGTTCAACAAATTTAGCAGTTCTAACGTCTGTCCAACTAAAGCATTCAATTCATCCATGTTTCTGTGACATCATTCGTAACGTTCACCAAAGCCTTAACCACAGGCCTCAATGATATTCATGAACTTTCACGTTTTCAACTTTGATGGCAGTGTGGACAAGCCATTAATACTTGGATGGGTGATTGGCTGTGGGCGGGTAAACCATCTCGAACTGGTCACTTAGGTCAACTCAGCAAATGAAGTACCGGCCTCAGGCTTGGATTAAGGCGTTCACTTGTTTCGGGTGGCAGGAGACACTGTATGATTCCATACGGCAAGTGACATCCCGCAGCTCTGAGATGGAGTTTCATTAGAGCTCTACTCTTCTTAACTTAACTTGACTTCTGCAAGTATTCACTAAGGTGACTGGTTCCAATCGCAATGGTTTACTGAGCTGTGTGTTTGTGTTCCTTTCTTTTAATTAAACCCACACATCCATCTGAATGTTCATTTCACTTCTGTCCGACTTGCTTAATCCTCTCCTTCCATTAACAAGGTCCCACTGCCATAAATCAGGCAACTTCTTACACGACTTGTACAGTATGTGCTTTGCCTTCAGTTCTAACGAGAACACCTTACCTGCCATTAATTAAACGACTTCGTACAGAAAGAGATTTTTAAGCATTGTAGGATATTGTGAAGTAGAAATTGAATTTAAAATGAACATCTGAAGGTAAATTTTGAGTAAAAACAATCTATACTATTGCTAGTAATTTATGTAAGAAAGGATTCACTGTGGTAGTAAGGTTTTAACTAGCCAGTAAATTAATGAATAAAGAACTGAAAAGGCAGTGAGCTCGAAAATCCGATAAACAGTCCAGTAATGTGTAAAGGGTATCCGACGGGCACCATGAGTGATTGGTGGGAATGATTTATGTACAAGTATGTTTTGAGCACGTAATGAAAGATTGAAGGAATGATGATGGATTGTGAGAATACTGAGAGTGAAACTCGGGAGCCGACTCAGTCATGAGTCGAGAAAAAGATTTTGCAGAACTTTTGGAGAGCATTTTTGTCAGCCGTGGCACTGATTTGCACTGGCTGTTTTCTGGTAAACTTACGGTGTTCAGTGCAGTTTTGAGTGTGTTGTGTACAGGTGTACTTTGGCACACAGCATGCGAAGATATACTTAAACACCGACTTATTTGGCATTAACTGTGTCACGGGAATGTCCTGCCTCTTTCGGAAGGACGTTCTTGAAGAAGCTGGTGGTTTTGTTTACCTCGGAAAATTTCTCGCCGAGGATTATTACCTTGGCAAGTTATTTATTGACAGGTATGTACTCTGTGTATTGAGATTTGATAGAGATCGCTCATCTGGTGTAGTTCATCATTGTTTAGTTCTTTATGTCATAGCTTGTTTGCATGTTGAAAAAAGGCAACTAAAAATTTGAAGCTTGACATTTCTTAGGTTTTTGTGTAGACTTGAGTAGTTATTACCTGAATCATCACTTTAAGGCTACAAACATTTATAATGCAGCCTTATGTGATACAGAAATATGACGAGTGAGTTGGCGTCACTGGAATGCAGCTGGTGTTTAAATAGCCAGCGATGAAACAAACTGAAGTTGGTGTGAATTAGACGACTTGCTTGTGCCTGTTAGGGTGCATGACTTTCTGTAATGTTGCAGGGGCTGGAGGCTAAGAGTTTGTTCTCAGCCTGCATTACAGAATGCTGGAAATTCATCAGTTTCCTACTTTCAGGCCCGGATGATGAGGTCAGACACAACTCTGACTGTTCCTAAAAAAGTTTAATCTGTCTTCTGTCAACCGTTCAGTATTATGGTGGTAATGCTAATATGGCAGTTGAAATTCCACTGTTTGTGATTATGTGTTTACATTATATTATGTGGTGTGACTAGCAGGTCTTGTGTCACTGTTAATCTATGCTGTTATAGAAGGCTGAGTTTCACAAAGGCCATGAAAGAAACCTTTTGAATTTGTGGGAACAGCATTGACAGTTTTGTTAATTTTCGTAGTTGCACAGATGCGGTAAGCATTAAGCAATAGCGGAGTCAAGAGGAGGGTTCCCTTGTGCACCCGCCTTCCCCTTCATCCAAGGCAACACTGGCTACCAGATAAGTGAAACAGTTGAACAGCTGGAGGTGGTCACTTCAGACTTCATAGCCTCCACTTTTGAGAATCCTGCTGTCTGCCACTGGCTGTAACTCATGTAAATTATGTAAATTAAACTTATGTGAACTAAATTGGCATTTTCCATATTAGGGGCTGATGTCATGTTAACAATGAAGGTGATTGTTTTGAAGGTGGACCAAACTGCGTTCATCGTTACTTCCATTGACAATCATTCTAGAGCCCGTGTCAGAGTCATTGTTCCTTGGTGTACTAGTATCGTGGGCAGCCAGCACTCTGTTTCACTGGAGTCCACTCGCATTCTTCTTTGTGCATTGCCTAGTCTGGTTTTTGCTGGACTACGTTTTGCTGCTAGTCGTTCAGGTACGTGTCTGCCAGCATGTAAAATTTACTGCTGATTTCAGGTCTCATTGACATTGTGTGCATTATAAATTTACTTACTTATTTACTTACTTACTCTGCTGCTGGCACGGAACGGACCTTTACGAGGGTTGTCCAATTAATAAGTTTCTGAATGACATCATTTTATTAGTG
>Ga0209788_1000175_pt1 | contig 16242 bp, 18 predicted proteins | sample WorMetLIZISLAND1_2_FD_187415 | JGI IMG/M metagenome (GOLD analysis project Ga0209788, IMG submission 187415) | Marine gutless worms symbiont microbial communities from Max Planck institute for Marine Microbiology, Germany - Olavius clavatus LIZARD... ...
GCCGGGGGCTGGTGGAGCGTCGGGAGGGGGTATGCGTTGGAGCAGGTGGCGGGGCGGATGGTCTCAGGCGACTTCGACGGGGACGGCGACGACGACATCGCGGTCTTCTACCAGTACCCGGGAGCGGCGGCGCGGATACATGTTTGGCTGTCGACGGGCCGGTCCTTCTCCTATCGGGGGAGCAACGGCTGGTGGCGGGTGAGCGGCTACCTGTTGAGGGCTGTGGGTGATCGGATGACGGTGGGGGACTACAACGGCGACGGGAGAGACGACATCGCCACGTTCTACGACTACGGGGCGGGAGCGCGGATCCATGTCTTCCAGTCGACGGGCCGGTCCTTCACGTACATGGGGCCCAGAGGCTGGTGGGGGGTGGACGGCGGGTACGCCCTTGAGAAGGTGGGAAACCGGATGGTCTCGGGTCGTTTCGGGCCGTAAGACAGATGTGACGCTCGCCTTGGCGGGCGCCCGAGTCCCCCATCCGGTGTCCGGGACGTTGGCGACGGGTGTTATCGGCCGCGACGGTCGCTGCCGGATGCGGTCGGGGGCCGGTGGCGTCGGCGGGGCCGGAGGCGCCGTCGCGACTGTCTCGGCGGCCGCCGCTGATGGTGGCGGCCCTCGGGTCTCTCTGGACGACTCGTGGGGGTTCCCGGCGTGCGAAGACGTGCCGGAGCTGAGGGCCCCGCCCGAGGCGTATCGGGATTCGCCGGTCTACGTCTTCGACGAGATGCCCAAGGACGTGGTCAAGGCTTGGGGGCGAAGAGTCAACCCGGTTATGGGGGGATCTGGTTGGATCGTGTGCGCAACGGCTGGATAACGGTGGCTTTCAGCCGCGACGCCGCCGCCCGGCAGCAGAACCTCGAAGAGGATTTTCCCCGATACGGTCGAGGGTTGCTCGGCCGGAGGCGACTCGGGCGATGCGTGTACGACAGTGCAGCATTGTGGGCGTTCTACAGGCCCGTCAGCCACTCGGCGATCAACTCGCCGATCTCCTCGCCCGAGTCCTCCTGGGCGAAGTGGGCGCCGCGGACGGTCGCCTCCGTCTGGTTCGGCCACGCCCGGCACACCTCTCGGGGCCGCCCCACCAGGATCGAGCCCGGCTCAACGTTGATGAACAGCTTCGGCGGCCCAGGCCCCGACAGCCACCGCTCGTTGGCGGCCACCACCCGCGTCGTGTCCTCCGGCTCACCCCCGATCGGCAACTCCCGCGGCCATGTGAGCGTCGGGCGCCGCGACTCGCCGGCCTCGAGATAGGGCTTCCGGTAGACCGCCATGGTCTCATCCGACAACGGGTCGAGCACCGAAGCCGGCAGGATCCTCTCGACGAACACGTTCTTGACGAGCGCCATCTCCTCGCCGGCCTCGGACCGCAGGCCCCGAAAGATCCTCCTCGCGGCCTCCGGCCAGTCCTCCCAAACGACCGGGGTCACGATCGTCTCCATGTAGGCCACGGCCTTGACCGCCTCGGCGCGCCGCCTGCCCCAGTCGAAGCCGAGAGGCCCGCCCCAATCGTGAACGACAAGCGTCACCTGCGAGTCGGCGCCCACATGGTCGAGGAAGGCCTCGAGATACTCGGCGTGAGCGGTGAAGCGGTACCGGTCGGGCCCGCCTTCAACCTTCGCCGAGTCCCCCATCCCGATCAGGTCGGGGGCGATGCACCAGCCCACCTCGCTGAGAGGCGGGATCACCTTGCGCCACAGATAAGACGACGTCGGGTTCCCGTGAAGCAGGATGATCGGGTCGCCCTCCCCGCGCTCGACGTAGGCCATAGCAGCGCCGAGGATCTCCGCGTAGCTCTTCTTCAGCGGGTCGAAACGGCCGGCCATGCGCCCAGCTTACGCGACGCTGCTCCCCCGCCGCTCACTCCTCCTCGGCCGGAGGCGCCTCCCCCGGGTCCGCCATCCCAACCGCCAGCGCCCACACCCTGACCAGGGAGTACGCCTCGGCCTTCGTGTAGGGGCCGTCGTCGATCCTCTTGTCGAGGAGCATCCTCATGACCTCCCCCACCCGGGGCCCGGGGTCGATCCCCAGGTAGGCCATGACCTGGTTCCCGTCGATCGGCGGCCTCAGCTTGGCCAGCTCCTCCTTGGCGGAGAGGTCGGCGATGCGGGCCTCAAGCTCGTCGATCCGCTGTTGGATCGCCCGCTCCCGGCGCTTGTTGGCGGTGGTCACGTCGCAACGGACAAGCTCGTTGAGCTTGTCGAGCAACGGCCCGGCGTCGCGGACGTAACGCCGGACGGCCGAGTCGGTCCACCCGAGTTTCAGGGTGTGCGGCCGGAGATGAAGGAAGACCAGTTGGCTCACATCGTGCACGACGTCGTTCGGGTAACGCAGCTCCCGGAGACGGCGCCTGGCGATCCGGGCCCCGACCACCTCGTGATGGTGGAACGCGACGCCTCCGGGACCGAACTCCCTCGTGGCCGGTTTACCGATGTCGTGAAGGAGCGCCGCCAATCGCAACGTCAGATCCGGGGAGATCTTGTCCACGACGGCGAGAGTGTGCGCCAGCACGTCCTTGTGCCTGTGATGCGGGTCCTGCTCCATGGCCAGCGCCGGCAACTCGGGCAGGAAGCGGTCGGCCAGCCCCGTGGCGACCACGAGCTGCAGCGCGGCTGCCGGCGAGGGGGCGACCAAGAGCTTGGAGAGCTCGTCGCGCACCCGCTCGGCCGACACGATCTCGATGCGCTCCGCCATCTCGGTGGCGGCGGCGACCGCCGACTGATCCGGCTCAAACCCGAGCATCGCCTGGAAGCGGAACAGCCGAAGCATCCTCAGCGGGTCGTCCCCGAAGGACACCTCGGGGTCGAGAGGCGTGCGCAGGGTTGCCGTCGCCAGGTCGGCCAAGCCGCCGAAGGGGTCGACAGGGCAAAGGTCGGTCATCGACATGGCGATGGCGTTGACCGTGAAGTCGCGGCGACTCAGATCGGTCTCGATGTCGTCCGAGTAGGAGACGACCGGCTTCCGCGAGCGATCGCGGTACACCTCGTCCCGGAACGTGGTCACCTCGACGGTGTGACCGTCCTTGCGGGCGGCGATCGTCCCGAAGTCCTCACCGACGCGGTAGACGGCGCCCGCCCAACCCTCGAGGATTGCAGCCACGCGGTCCGGCCTGGCGCCGGTGGCGAAGTCGAAGTCCTCGAGCGGCCGCTCCAAGAACGCGTCGCGCACCGACCCGCCGACGAGATACAACTCCTCCCCCGCGTTGGCGAACAACTCCGTGAGCTGCGCGGGGGGTAGATGCTCCGACCTGAGGAACTCGAGCCGCTCCGGGATCACACGCTCACGCTATCCGCCCGTAGCCGCTCAGACGTCCCAATGCCTCGAGACGACTTCGGCTGCCTCGTTCAGGGCGATGTGGGCCAGGTCCGGCGAGACCGCGGTCGGGTCGGGCGGCGGAGGGGCCCCCGCCAACCCCTGCAACGTCGCGGCCGTGCCCTTCTCGAGAGCGCGCAGGTCGTAACCGCCCTCCAAGGCGACCACCGTCCTGGCGGGGGGGTGGGCCTTCGCCAACTCGGCCGCCAGCCTGCCGTAGTCCGCCGAAACCAACTCCATCCCGCCGAGAGGATCGTCCCGATGTGCGTCGTACCCCGCGCTCACCAGCACCCAGTCGGGCCCGAACTGATTGACAACGCTGATAACCAGCCTCTCCCAAGCCAACGTGTACACGTCGCCCGCCGTGCCCGCCGGCATCGGGATGTTCACGTTGGTCCCCTCGGCCTTGCCCGCGTCGATGTCGTCCAAGTGACCGGTCTGCGGATAGAAGGGCGACTGGTGGATCGACACGTACAGGGCCTCGGGGTCGTCGCCCAGCAGCGCCTGCGTCCCGTTGCCGTGGTGCACGTCCCAGTCGACGACAGCGACCCGCTCACCCCGCGAGCGCAGGACGGCCGCCGCGGTCGCCACGTTGTTGAAGACGCAGAAACCCATCGCCCGATCAGCGAGGGCGTGATGTCCCGGCGGCCTGGTCGCCGCGAAGCCGACGGCGCCCGAGGCGCCTCGCAGCTCCTCGACCAGCCTGAGGACCCCCCCGGCAGCCGTCAGCGCGGCCCTCATGCTCCGTTGCGACACGACCGTGTCGGGGTCGAGGGCGCCTCCGCCCGCCGAGCACACGGCTTCGATCATCTCAATGTAGGCCGGGCGGTGGGTCAGGGTGAGGTCGCCCGGCGCGATCTCCGGCGACTCGATCTGGACAACCTCGAGGCCCGACGACGAGACGCCCCTCAGCACGGCGCGAACCCGATCGGGTCGCTCGGGATGACCCGGCCCGGCGTCGTGCTCAAACGCCGACGGGTGACTGGCGACGATCACTCGCATGCCCACACTCTCCCACAGAGGGCGGACGTGCGGGAGGGCCCGCCGGACCGATCCCGCTCGGCGGCCCGACGCGTTGAGATGGCCCGCATGCCCGCCGCCGTGCTGAGATGGTCCTCATGCCCGCCGCCGTGCCCGACCGATTCAAGCTCGAGATGCGTCTCGGGCGCGACGGCGACATCGAGGAGTGGTTGGCGACGGACACCTCGCTGGACCGACCGGTCCTGGTGCGAACCCTCGGGCCCGAGACGTCGCCCGACAGGCGCAAGCGGTTCGTGACCGGCGTCAGCGACGCCGCCAAGGCGGCGCACTCGCACCTGGCGAGGGTCTACGCGGTCTCCGAGGTTGAAGGAGGCGCCTACGCGGTCTGCGAGTGGACCGGCGGGTCGACGGCGGCGGACCGGGTCGAGGCCCGCCACACGATCGACCTCATCGACTTCGCCCCCAACGCTTCGGGGTTGGCCGGGGCCCTGGCCGCTCTGCACGCCGAGGACGCGACACACGGCGCCATCGACCTCTCGGCGATCTCCTACTCGGTGGCCCACGCAGCCAAACTCGGCGCCTTCGGCCGGATTCCCAAGACCGATCGCCGCGGCGACGTGACAGCCCTCTCGGCGTCCCTCGAGTCGGCGCTCACCGGCGAGCGGCCCGGAGGGGCGCCGCCTTCGGAGCGGATCGACGGGGTGCCCCGGGCCATCGACCGAATCCTCAGGGCCGGCCAATCCGGCGCCTACACCGCCGCCGAGCTGGAAGAGGCCTTCTTGGCCGCCCCCAGCCCCCGGAAACCTGTGCCCGAGCCTCGAGCCGCCTCCCGACGACTCATCCTGGCCGCAGCCGCTCTCGTCGCGATAGCCGTCGCCCTCATCGGACTCGGCCGGGCGCTCAGCGGCGGCGGCCAACCGCTGCTCCCGCCGCCCCGGACGACCACAAGCCCAGGCGGCGGCGCCCCCGCCGAAACCGCCGCGGACCCAGCTCCCGCGACGGCGCCGGAAGGCGAGGTCGTCATCGAGAACGCAGCCTCCTTCGACCCCTTCGGCGAGGGGGGCGAGCACGACGACGAGATCCCCCGCCTCTGGGACCGCAACATCGCCACGTCTTGGCGGACGGAGCGGTACCGGGCCCCGTTGCCGACCATCAAAGACGGGGTCGGCGTGGCTTTCACGGTGAAGGGTCGGCCCTCTCGCGTCGAGATCGGAGGCCTCACGCCGGGCACCGTTTTCGAGATCTACTGGTCCGACGCCCCAGGGGTCCGACTCGACGAGTGGAAACGGGTCGCCGCGGCCGAGGCGCCTCCCGGTGCCGCGTCCGTCGACCTGCCCGCCCGCGTCGACGGGATCTGGCTGATCTGGCTCACCGACCTCCCGGCCCAACCCGACGGGCTCTACCACTCGTCGATCGCCGAAGTACGATTCCGCCCGTGACCACGGCAGCTAGCGACGCGGCTCTGATGGCGCGTGTGGTCGAGGGGGATCACGACGCCTTCAACGAGTTGATGAGCTCCTGTGAGGACAGGATCTTCTCGACCTGCCTCCGGATCGTCGGCGACCGGGAGACCGCTCTGGACGCTGTTCAGGAGACGTTCCTGACGACCTTCAGGAAGGCGCATCAGTTCAAGGGGAAGTCGACATTCGCCACATGGGCCCATCGGATCGCGGTGAACGCCTGCTACGACCTGCTCCGCAAGCGGAAGCGCCGCGCGGCCGACCCGATGCCCCCCGACCTCGACCCCGCCGACCACAGCGCCCAGGAAGCGGTCGAGGCGGCGGGCATGCGGCCGGAGATCCAGCGGGCCCTGGCGACGCTCCCGCCGAAGTTCCGCAGCGCGGTCGTCCTCGCCGACATCGAGGGCATGTCCCTGTCGGACGCGGCGAAGGCGCTCGGCGCCCCGCTGGGCACGGTCAAGTCGCGGGTGTTCCGCGCACGGCGCCTGCTGGCGGCGGAGTTGGGGAACCAAGAGGGGTGAGATGAGCATCAAAAGGAATGTATGAACAGACGCGAGCTTGAGTTGTTGGCCGCTCTCGCCGAGGGCCGCCTCGAGGACGAGAGCGAGGCGCGCGCCCTCATGGAGTCGTCGCCGGAGCACTTGGCGGAGTACGAGGCGCAGAAGGCCGCCGTCGAGGCTCTCCGCTCGGCGCCCGCGGCGGAGCTGACCGAACACGAGCGAGCCGCGTTGCGCAGAGACGTGTGGGCCGCGCTCAAACCGGCCCCTGCGCCTGCCGCGCCCCGCGCCCGCCGTTGGGCGCCCGCCGCCGCCCTTGTCCTCGTGGTCGGGTCGGCGGTCATCCTCAACCGGGCCGTCGTGAACACAACGGGCGAGTTCGTCATGATGAGCGCACAAAGCGACACGGCCGATGAGCCGACAGCGACGACCGCCGCCGCCGCCCTCGAGTCTCTCGCCGAAAGCGGCCCAGTCACAGAGACCGGCGCCGACGAAGCCTCAAAGCGGTTGCCCGAATCCGCCTCCGAGGATCCGCTCGTCACGTTCCTGAGCGAGCGGGCCTCCCGCCTCCGCGAAGGCGATTGGCGAACTTCCGAGAGCGCTCAACAGGAATTCCCCGCCGGCCGGGACGACCCGAGTCTCTCCGAGACGCACGCTCCCTGCGTGAGCCGGGCCGCTCTCGAAGTCGACAAGACTACAGACCTCACAGGCTACGAGGCGATCGACCTGGTCACCGAGGAGGAGACCCTTCAAGCAGGACTCGACCCGGCCAAGGCCTACCTGGTCGCCGTCCCGGCCGCGATGGCGGTCGAGGAGGGCACTCCCGTCGCGTTCATCGAGTTGGAGACCTGCGTCTTGACCCACCTCGAGAGGTGACCCTCGGCGGGATCGCAACTATCCTTCTCCCCACATGCTGCAACTCGCCTCGAAATACGCCGACCTGCTTGAGCGGGCCGCAGGCAAAGTGAAGTCGATGACCGTTGACCGGGTCTCCGAGGGCATCAGGCTCGCCGGCCTGGGGCTCGTCGCGGCGACCATGGTCATCACAGCCTTGGTGTTCCTGCCGTGGGCGGTGTTCGGAGCGCTCGAGATCCCGCTGACCACCGCAGGCGCCTTCGCCGTCCTCGGCGCCGTGATGCTGGCGGTCGGCGGCTGGCTGTGGCTCAAGAGAGCCGAAGTCGACGACGGAGACGCCGATGACGCATGAGAGGCTCGTGATCATCGGCGCCGGACCCGCCGGCCTCACGGCCGCGCTCTACGCCGCCCGGGCCGACATGAGCCCGCTCGTCTTCGAGGGCCTCGTCGCCGGGGGGCAACTGACGCTCACCACCGACGTCGAGAACTACCCCGGGTTCCCCGACGGGGTGACCGGCCCCGAGCTGATGGACCGGTTCGGCAAGCAGGCGGAGCGTTTCGGCGCCCGCCTCCGCCAGTCGAGCGTCACCAAGGTCGACTTCTCGGAGCGGCCGTTCCAAGTGGAGGCCGGGGCCGACCGGCACACCGCCGACTCGGTGATCGTCGCCGCAGGCGCCACGGCCCGCCGTCTCGGCGCACCCGGCGAGGAGAGACTGACCGGCAAAGGCGTCTCTACCTGCGCCACCTGCGACGGCTTCTTCTTCAGGGACCGCTCGGTTCTGGTCGTCGGCGGGGGCGACGCCGCCATGGAGGAGGCCCTCTTCCTCACCAAGTTCGCCTCAAAGGTGACCATCGCCCATCGACGCGACAGGTTCCGGGCGTCGAAGATCATGTCCGACAGGGCCATGGCGCACCCCAAGATCGAGATCCGCTGGAACACAGTCGTCAAGGAGATCCACGGCGACGACGCCGTCACCGGGGTGACTCTCGAGGACACGGTCACGGGCGAGCCCCGCCACGCGGCGACCGACGGCGTCTTCACCGCGATCGGCCACACCCCGGCCACCGAGCTGTTCCAAGGGCAACTGGATCTCGACGAGGCCGGCTACATCGTCAAGACCGGCGGCGCCCGGACCTCGGTCGAGGGTGTGTTCGTCGCCGGCGATGTCGCCGACCGCCGCTATCGTCAGGCTGTCACCGCGGCCGGCGCGGGCTGCATGGCCGCCATCGATTGCGAGAGATGGCTGGCGGCCCAGGAGTGACCGCCCCATCGGAGCGGTCGCCGGTTGTGGCCGCGGCGGAAGCCCGCGGAGGCCGGGGCGAGCGCGGAGACAGGACGACTTCAACACAGACCGCTAGAACCTCAAGGAGGAACAATGGCCGAGATCGTCACCCTCGACGACGGGACCTTCAACGACAAGATCAACGATGAGAAGCCGATTCTCGTCGACTTCTGGGCCGAGTGGTGCGGTCCCTGCCGCGTCATCGCGCCCGTGCTGGAGGAGATCGCCCAAGAGCACGACGCCTTCACCGTGGGCAAGCTGAACGTCGACCACAACCCGCAGGCCGCGTCGGCGCACGATGTGATGAGCATCCCGACCCTGATCCTGTTCAAGGACGGGGTTGAGAAGAAGCGCGTCGTCGGCGCCGCGCCGAAGCAGAGGCTCCTGCAGGAGCTCGCCGAGTACGTATAGCGCTTTGTCGCCTAAATAGCGAGCCGCCTCCGCCCGCTCCGACGATTCTCAATGCACATACTACGGTATGGGCGAATCCAGAGCATCAGGAAACCGGGTTTTGGGTGGTGAGCCACTCCGGGTAACCGCAACTCCGCTCACTCCTCAACTCGAGGCCTTCCGGGAGCGGCCCCTCCCCTAACAGCCCCTCCAAGCCGGCCTCCAAAGCCTCCCCCCGCAGAACCGGGTCGCCGAACGTCTCGAAGCACAGGCTCCATGAGCGAGCCGACCCGACGCTGATCGAGGCCAGCTCGACTTCGCATCCGGCGGGGCCGCGATCGGGCGGCGACTCCGCCGCAAAACGCAACGTGATGATCTCCTTCGACACGACGAGCCGCTCAGGGCCGACGGTCAGCCCCGATTGCGCCGTCTTCTCCCAGTCGTCTACGCGCCCTTCTACCCCCGGCCGCAGTCGCACTACGCCCAGCTCGGCGATCTTGCGTTTGGCGTCGAGCCTGGTCCCGTCGCGATGCTTGACGCCAATGCCGCGTCGCGCCGGCGCCAAGTCGTAAACATCGCTCCTCGACTTCCTCACACTCCGCGTCGAGCCGGCTGTGAACCAGCTCTCAACATCAGCGGGCAGAGACCCGTCGAAGAACCACCGAACCTCGCGCGTGAGCAGCACCTCCCTGCCCGGTCCCGTCATGACCTGCGAGTCTGCCACGCGGCCCGAGCGTTGAAAAACCCCGAGCCGGAGGACGGCGCCCGCCGGGCGACTTAAGGTGACGCGGTGCGTCTCTACCGCCTCGGCGACGAAGGCCCCGCCGTCCGCGACATCCAAGACCGTCTGGCCGCGCTCGGCCATGAATCCCGCGACGACCCGCGCGGGCGGTTCGGGCGGAGCACAAAAGCGGCCGCCGTCGCCTTCCAACGAGCAAAGGGCCTCGATCCCGACGGGATCGTGGGACCCGACACCTGGCGTTCCCTGTACGAGGCCGGCTATCGGCTCGGAGACCGCATCCTCGTCATGCGCCGGCCGATGATCCGCGGCGAGGACGTGTCGGAGTTCCAGTCGCGCCTCAGCTCGCTCGGGTTCGACGCAGGCAAGGTCGACGGCGTGTTCGGCCCCGACACCGAACGCGCGGTCCTCGAATTCCAAGCCAACCGCGGCTTGGCCGAGGACGGGAAGGTCGGCCCCGAGGTGATCACGGAGGTCCGTCTCGTGACGCGAGGGGAGATGAGGGAAGGCCGCCAAGCCATCCGCGAGCGGGAGTGGATGCGACTGCTACCCCCTACCGTCGCCGGGGCGCGCGTCTGCTTGGACGCAAGCTGTCGCGACCGGGACGAGTCGAGGCAGACCTGGGAAGCGGCCGCCTCGGCGGCGCTGGCCATCCAAGAGGCGGGCGGGTTGCCGGTGATGTCCCGCAGCCATGACACACAACTCCCCGAGAGGGCCCGGGCCCGGCGCGCCAACCGCGTCGGGTCGGACATCATCATCGGCTTCAGGGTGTCCCGGGACGAGACCGACAGCGTCTTCTACTTCGCCTCGGAGCACAGCTCGTCGGCCGCGGGCGAGAGACTCGCCGAGGCCATCACAGCGAAGGCGGGCGGGGTCGTCGAAGGGCGGGCCGGCGCCATGCTGAAGGAGACCCGGGCGCCGTCGGCCGTGGTCTCCAAGCCGAGACACGACGAGAGCACCGGGTTGGCTGTGGTCGACGGGCTGGTGTTGTTCTTCGAGTCCGCCGGTGCCGCCTCACAGGTCTGACCCCCCTCCGGTTTCCTGATGCTCCGCATTCGCCTATACCGCAATATGTGCATTGAGAAACGAGGCCGCGAGCCGGGGACCGCCTCCGAACCGGCTCGCCGTTTTTGCGACGGCCGCTAGCCGATGATGCGGTAGATCCGCTCCAACTCCCCCAATGACCCGAAACGGATCTCGACCTTCCCCTTCTCGTCTCCGTAGGAGATCCTCACCTTGGCACCCAAGCGGTCGCCGAGACGTTTCTCCAGCTCGATGATCTCGACGGGGCGCAGCGGTCGAACGTCGCGGGTCGCGGCCCGAGCCCCGCCCTCCATCTCACGTCGCAGACGCACCGCGCCCTCGACCCGACGCACGGTCCAACCCTCCTTGACCGCCTTCTCGGCCAGGTAGGTCGCGTACCTCTCGTCCTCCAAACCCGCCAGCGCCCGCGCCGCCCCGGCGCTGAGGTCACGGGCAGCGACCATAGCCTGAACCGCAGCCGGAAGCCCGAGAAGGCGGAGTGCGTTGGACACGGCCGGACGCGATTTGCCGACGCGATCGGCCACCTGCTCCAACGACATCCCATAATTTTCCAGGAGTTGCCGAAAGGCGGCGGCTTCCTCGATGGGTGTCAGATCCTGCCGCTGCACGTTCTCAACCAACGACTCGACGAGGGCCGAGTCGTCGGTGGCCCGGCGGATCACCGCCGGGATCGTTTTCAACCCGGCGAGACGCGCCGCCCGGAGCCGACGCTCACCAGCGACCAAGGTGAAACCGTCGGCGGCCGCGGCGACCACGATCGGCTGCAACACCCCCACCTCCCGTATCGACGCCGCCAACTCGTCGAGTGCCTCCTTCTCGAAGTTGGTTCTCGGTTGCTCGGGATTGGCCTCGATCCCGTCAACCGGCGCATGGACAAACTCGTCGTTCTCGTGCGCCGCTGGGATGAGTGCGTCCAGCCCTCTCCCCAGACCCGGTTTCCGTGGGCTCAACTACTCCTCCTCGTCCAGATGTCGAGCTGCGAACTCCCTACCCAGGTGCCTGTACGCGATGGCCCCCCTGCTCATGGGGTCGAAAGCCTCGATGGGCTCGCCGTATGACGGCGCCTCGGACAGTCTCACCGATCTGGGCACCACAGTACGATAGGTGACGTCGCCGAAGTGTTGGCGAATCTGGGCGGCCACGTCCTTGGACAAGGTGGTTCGCCCGTCGAACATCGTCAGCACCACACCGCCCACCCTCAACTCGGGATTGAGATTGCCCGACACCAACTCGATGTTCTGCAGAAGCTGGGTGAGTCCCTCCAACGCGTAGTACTCACACTGGATCGGGATCACCACCTCATCCGCGGCGGTCAGTGCGTTGACCGTCAGCAACCCCAGCGACGGGGGGCAATCGATCAGCACCACGTCGAAACTCCGCTCACTCTCGTCGATCGCCGACCTCAGTCTCGTTTCACGTGAAAACGTCGAGACCAACTCGATCTCGGCCCCCGCTAGATCGATTGTGGCCGGGACAACAAACAGGTTGCGCACCGAAGTAGGCTCGACGGCGTCGTCGATACCCGACTCCTTGAGCAACACGTCGTACACGGAGACCTCGACTGCGCCCCGGTCGACGCCGAGACCGCTGGTGGCGTTGCCCTGAGGATCGAGGTCGACGATGAGGACACGATGGTCCTGGAACGCCAGCGCCGCGGCCAGGTTGATCGCGGTGGTCGTCTTCCCCACTCCGCCTTTCTGGTTGGCCAGTGCCGCCACAGTCTGTCTGCTCATTGACCCCCCATCATAAGGAGCCACACGGGCTGGTCAAGGACCTTCGCCGGGATCTCCACGGTCTCCCACCCTCTGACGCTGGGCCGCCTCGACCATGACCCGCCCAGAATCGCCCTTCCCGCTGGGGCCAATTGCCGCCGAGCCGCAGTCAACATCACTTTCGGGCGGAGGGCGGCTCGGGAGACGATGACCGGGACCTCGTCGTCGAGGTCGGCGATCTCGGCCTGGGTGACGGTGACGTTGTCGAGATCAAGCACGGCGACGGCCCGTCTCATGAGGTCGGCCCGCCGTTGCGACCGATCCACCAACTCAAGTTGGGATCGCGGATGAGCCACCGCCAACGGTATCCCGGGTAACCCGACCCCGGACCCGAGATCTCGAACACGGCAGGGAACGGCGGCGAAGCCTGCGGCGAACAACAACGAGTCGGCGATGTGCCTCGACTCGAGTCGCCCACGCTCAGCGGGACCGAGACCGCCCGCCGGGATCGCCTCATCCGCCAACCAGTCGCGGTACCGGGCCAGCTTCTCCATCTGACCCTGATCCAGCTCCAAACCAAGGAACCCGATCACCCGTCGCACCGGTTTCATGTGAAACGGGGCAGACCGTGTCGCCGCGCCCGAGAGAGGGGGTGCCGGCCCGTCCCTACTCCTCCTCGGTTGCCGCCGCATCCAACGACAGGACCACAAAACGCCGCGGCGGCTCGCCCTCCGAGTAGGAGGAGACACCCTCGTGAGCCGTGGCAGCGTCGTGTATCACCTTGCGGTCGGCCGGACTCATCGGCTCCAGCATGATCTCCCCGCCCTCCGCCATGAGCTGTTCGATCAACTGCTCGGCGTAGATGGACAACGCCTGACGACGGCGCTCGCCGTACCCGGCGATGTCGAGACGGAGACTTGCCGTGTCCTTGCCGTGTCGCTGCAACACGGTGCGAGTCAGCTCGTGGATGGCTGATCGCACCGAGCCCCGCACCCCGACCAGAGCCTCGGTCTGCTCGCCGCTGACATCGGCCACGATGGCGCCGTCGTCGACGACGGCGGTCACCTCTCCCTCAAGACCGTAGGCGCCGACGAGCCCTTCCAGGAACTCCTTGGCGATCTGGGCCTGGTCCTCGATGGTCAGTTGGGGTCGATCATCGCTCACGGGTTTCTCTTTTCTCTCGGGTCTCTGCTTCTTCTCGGGCTTCTCGGCGCGGCCTGCGGCCCCATTCTTAGCCGGTTTCGGCGCACTCCGTCGATGACTCGACGACTTCTCCTTGTCCTGTTTGGGTCTACTCGCCTCGGCCGCGCCGCTCTTGCGGCGGCGGCCGCCCCTCTTCTTCCCTTTCTTCCGTCTCACCCGGACCACGGCGTCCTGTCCCCCGAAACCGAGGAACCCTTTCACCGGCTCGGCGATGACCTCCACCGCAAGCATCTCCCGGTCATCGACGCCAAGCTCTCGCATGGCGGCTTCCACTGCGAGGTCGACGGTTCTCGCCTTGACCTCAATCTCGACGTAATTGCTCACGTCACCTCCTCCTGCGCCTTCGGCGCTTGTCCGCGGCGCCCTGTTGTGGCTTCCTCGGTTTCTCGTCGTTGGCCGGCGGCGGCGCCGCCTGGGCCTTGACCGCCGATCCCGGCGAGGACGGGCGCCCATCGATCTTGAATATCAACACCTGCTGGCCGAAACGGAAGAGGTTCGACGTTGTCCAGTACAGGACGAGACCGGCCGGGAAGCTCCACGAGATGAACCCGACGAAGAGAGGCATGATCTTGGTCACCGCCTGCATCGTGGCTGCGCCTTTCTGGTCGGGCGGCTTCTGACCGTAGGTGGTGTGCCACTGTTGAACGTACTGGGTCGCCACCATGAACGCGATCACAATCAGGTAGGGGACGGCGGTGCCCAAGCCGAACAGCCCGACGGCCTCTCCGGGGCTGATGCCCAGGTTCATCCCCATGAAGCTGTTCATGTCGAACCCGGGGATCCAGTTGTTGAGGTCGAAGTTGTCCGGGCTGAGGAACCCGCCCATGTCGTGAAGCGCTGACCCGAGGTCGGCCCCGGGGTTGATCGGCTGAATCGCCGCTTCGTCGATGACCGGAGACCCGGCGACCACCTGCAACGTGTTGGTCGAAGCGCCGTCGGCCCCCGTCTCCCGCAGGTACCTGATCGGGTTCTGCAGAAGCCGAAACAGGGCGAACCAGATCGGGGCCTGGACCAGGATGGGGCCGAGGCAACCCCGCGTCGTGGCGCCCGCCTCCTTCTGGACCTCCATGATGCGGCGCTGCATCTCCTTGGGGTCGTCTTTGTACTCGGCCTGGATCTTCCTCATCTTCGGCTGGACCTCGGTGAAAGCCCGACTGGCGCGCGTCTGCCTGAGGGTGAGCGGGAAGAGGAGCAGGTTGACGGTGACGGTGAGGAGGATTATCGCCAACCCGTACGCCCACCCGTTGGGGAGCGCCGGGTGGAGGAAGTCGTAGAAGAACGACAAGACGGCCCCGAGAAGTTGCTGGATCCGGTCGAAGAGCTGACCCATCACCACACCGTCCAGGTTTCCGGGACCGGGTCGTGCCCGCCGGGCCGAAACGGGTGACACCTGCCGATTCGCCTTATTCCGAGCCAACCCCCGCGCAGGACGCCGAATCGCTCGATCGACTCGGCGACATAACCCGAGCAGGTGGGCTGATAGCGGCAGTTGGGACTCATCGCCGGACTTACCAGTTTCTGGTAAACGCGGATGAGACCAACCGCGACGCTCCGCGGGCGCAGCCGCCGCAGCTCGTCAGCCGCCCGCCGGTCAGGCACCCGCCACCTCCTCGAGGGCGCGGCCCAGCCAGCCCCGGACTCGGGTGTATGCCGCCTCGGCGACCTCTCTGTTGGCGATGATCACGTAATCCATCCCTGGTTGTAGCTCCAGCTCACGCACGGCGTGACGCAACCTTCTCTTGACCCGGTTGCGCGTCACCGCGCCGCCGGCGGCGGAAACCGCCAACCCCAGCCGCGCCGCACCCGGCCGGCCCGGCAAGCCGACCACCACGATCCCGCCGCTCCGTCGCCGGGCCCCTTCGCTCAGGACCCTGCGAAAGTCCTCTGAGCGCCGGAGCGTCCCCGGCTCAGACCGTGAGACGGGCACGACCCTTGCGACGGCGCGCGTTGACAACGGCGCGCCCGGCGCGGGTCTGCATCCGGTGCCGAAAGCCGTGACGGCGCTTGCGGCGCCGAACCTTTGGTTGGTAAGTCCTCTTCATGGCGGGGAGTCGCCGCAGGGTACGGACGCGTGGCGCCCGATGTCAAAGCCCCGACCCTTCTCATCGGCCGCGGCGCGGGCCGGCTCGCGAATAAAACCGCCGGCTCGCGAAAAGACGCCTAATCGGGAAGAGGGCGGGCCGCGGCCCCGCGGACCTGCTCCAAGAACTGGAAATAGAATCGCTCACCTGGGAGTTCACCCGCGAGCGGGACACGGCGCCGACCTCAACAACGTCGATTCTCGCGATCTTGACCGGTGCCGGCCGCTCATCAATACTCATTCGACTCCCACAGCGCCCTCGTCGGACGACGGTGGCGCCTCCCCAGACAACCGAGCCGGAGATGTGCACAGACGTTTCCACAGATGTGGATCAGCTTGTGGACAACTTGGCCTTTGGAGGACCCGCCTCTTGACCCAGGTGAAGACAGCAACGGACAACTGGACCGAGTTCCGAGAGATCCTCCGGTCCGGTGTGTCCAAAGGCAACTGGGAGACCTGGTTGTCGCCGCTGGAGGCGAGTCAGGGCGACGACCCGCCGAAGCTGGTGGCGCCGACCGAGTTCCACCTGCGTTGGGTCCGAGACAAACACGGCGACCTCGTCGACGCCGCCTACCGGTCCGCGTACGGCGAGGGCCCTCCCGCCTACCGGGTCAGCGAGCTGACGCCTGCTGCGCAACCTCTCCCGCTGGGCGACGACCCCGTCGACCATGCCCCGACCCCCGGCA
>Ga0209788_1000176_pt1 | contig 16188 bp, 13 predicted proteins | sample WorMetLIZISLAND1_2_FD_187415 | JGI IMG/M metagenome (GOLD analysis project Ga0209788, IMG submission 187415) | Marine gutless worms symbiont microbial communities from Max Planck institute for Marine Microbiology, Germany - Olavius clavatus LIZARD... ...
CTCCCCGTCCCCGCCGTCCCGGCACCCGCGGGCGGATCAAACAATCCCCGGCCGGCAACCTCATTCGGCGACTGCGCGAGCACCGCAACGAGGTCCTGCGCTTCCTCACCGACCTGCGCGTTCCCGGCGACAACAACCCGGCCGAACGCGACCTGCGAATGCCCAAACTCCAACAGAAAGTCTCCGGTTGTTTCCGCTCCGATACCGACGGAGAGGCCTTTGCCATCCTCCACTCCTGCCTTTCGACTCGCCGCAAACAGTCCGACGATATTTTTAACTCGCTCGTCCTAACCTTCCAGGGGCAACCCCCAATGCCCCAATTGGAGCAGCTGAATAGTTACTCTGGGATTTCAGGTCCTGCGAGGAAAGATCCGGGTAAGCACCAAGGCACAAAGCCGGTTCTAAAGACCGCGTTCGGGAGCTGACACGCAGAAACAACCCGCTATCGATGTACCAAATGATCCACGGGCTGAACGAATACTTGCGAGGTTGGGTTGGATACTTCGGGATACAGGAGTTCAAATACCTAGGAGGAGCCCAGGAAAGCGAGGGAGCGTAAGCGACGAGCGGAGTGCGACGACCCCCGCGTAGCCGTAGGCGTAGGGCCGAGCGTTTCGTCGGAGTGCGGCGCGTGAGCGCCGGCGGAGACGAAAGGCCAAGCCATGCGACACGGCGTCCAGTCATTGCGGAGTCCTGGTGTCGCGCAGAGTGCGCGCCGGGACGGACGCAGGACGAACGCGGGCCGCCGAAGGCCATGGCCGTCGCCTCATTTTGTGCACCCGAAATCGGACCGACCCCATTTCGGGTTTCGCGAAAAATGGCGGCGCTCCGGTTCCGCGACCTTGATACCTGGATTCGTAGTCGGATGAGGTCGATGCAACTGAAGAAATAGAAGAAACCCCGAAAGTTCCAACGGATCATGATCAAGGCCGGATTCGACCCTCACGAGGCGCTCCGCGTATGGGTCAAGATGAACCGCTGGAAGTCGATGAGGCGACGACCGGTACGGTTTGCGCTGAACCTGGAATGGTTCAAAGCGAGGGGCTTAGTGTTCCGGTATGACTTTACGATCGCTTTCTCTTGGGCCTGAAAGGCTCGGCTACTGATTGAAGAGCGGTATACCTAGCCGGTACGTACCGTTCTGTAGGGAGGGGGGAGCCTTCGGGCTACCTCCCAGATTCGAGCACTGGCGTGCCCGATCAACGGTAGTGTGCCCCTGTACCGCAAGGCACCTTGAGTGCTTCAGAGTCCGAATAACCTATTGATTTTCTCGAAATCCTTCCCGTAGGGTGGGCTGTGCCCACCGGTCGGGCGTAGTATTTGGTGGGCACAGCCCACTCTACAGGTTAGTTAGTTTTTAGATAGCTTTTCAAGGTGTGCTGTGGAACGGGGAAAGTTCCTTCTCTAGAATCCCCGATAGTACCAGCCGTTGTCCCAGCCCGGTAGGGGATAGGTCGAGGTCCGGGGGGCCGTTTGCCCGTATATCCCAGTGGCCTCGTCGGCTGGCATCGGTAACCGTATCTCGGAGGACTCCGGGAGAGGGTTTTGCCACGGTGGTCCCTGCTGAAATTCCCAGGGGACCTGATTGCGAAAGGCCTCGCGATCGCGTTCGATATGTTCTAAAAAGGCCTCATGTTCCAAAAAGGCTTCGCGGCGACGGCGGATCGTTTGCTCCCGTACCTGTTGCCAAGCTGCCCTCCAAGGCTCCAGCCACTGGCGGCGTCTCTGCCGGGCTTCCTTGCGTGCACGTCGGTGTTGTTGTCGGACCTCCCGCTGGGTGCGGACTTCGTCAAGCCACTGATGGATCGGCTCGGGCTCTGCGGAATGGGGACCTTCGACTGCCAGAGACCGCGGTGCGGGTGCCGCAATGAAGAAGACCATGATTATTCCGATACGGAGAGCGGCAATCGGTCTGCGGGCTCGTCGGGACATTCGATCTCTCTCATACCCGTCATGTGGGGATTTTTCGCCGCGATACACGCCGCTCGTACCCGATAGCCGCGTTGCGACTCGTCGCAAAAGATCGGGCTATTCCCCCTCATCGCGTCTTGCTCTCGGGTACTCGCTGACCAAAATGTTCACGTGCAACGGGTATACACATAACGGAAGCTGAAGAAATTTAGCATATACCAAATTACTAACGGATTGCCCTGCCATAGATCAAGGGTACCTTGAAAAATCGATGGTGCTCGATACGGAGTGATTTCAAAATTGTCCGATCTTAAAGAATTCAGGAGCTTAGTAGAGAATCGAACACTAGGGACCAAGAGCTACCGAAAAATCGAAGTGCTCTACGATCGGACTAAAGGATTATTCGTCCCGACACGGCGTTGCGTCCTGTATCCTTTTGCCGTTCCGATTGCCGCCGTCGGTATGATTGAGTAAGGAGGACCTTGAAAAATTCGAGGCCCCCTGATAGAAGCGACGGCCCGGGTCGATCGATATCACCCATGCCCATCGGCATTCGACAACCCGAGGAAATCCCATGTCCGAAGCAGGTCGTTTCACCATCCACCTGGAACAACGGGAAGACTACGAATCAATGTCCGCTTCGACTGGAAGTAGGCAGCGGACCTCCTCATGGACGAGGCACCGCCTCTGGGCGGGGCCTCAGATCTCAATGCCTCGTGCCTACTCGCCGTGGCCGCCGCCAACTGCCTGAGCGCCAGTCTGCTCTACTCTTTGGCCGTAGACGACGAGCTTAAGCGGTTGCGTAAACGAGTTGCGGAGCAGACAGCGCTCATTGCGCAGCTGCGCGAGCGCATCCGGGAGTTGGAAGCGCGCCTGGCCAAGGATAGCCACAACTCCAGCCGGCCGCTATCCTCGGACTCCCCGTTCAAGAAGCCGCCACCATGCTCGCAACGCCAGCCCAGCGGGCGTAAGCCAAGTGGACAACCGGGCCGACGCGGTGTCACTCGCTCCCTGGTCGATCACCCCGACCAGTGCGGGATCATCCCGTTGACGGGGACCTGCGCCTGCGGACGTTGCGGCACCGGGATCGCGGCTACAGTGCTCGCGGAGCGACGCCAAGTGGTCGAGGTGGTGATCCAGCGTAAGGTCATTGAGTACCGCATTGTCGGCGGAACCGGTGCCTGTGGGCGCGCGCAACGCAGCACGTTTCCTGCAGGGATTGAGGCCCCGGTGCAATACGGACCGGGCGGGTCGGCCTTTGCGGTCTACATGACCCAATACCAGTTGTTGCCCTACCAGCGCACCGCCGAGGGGCTCAATGAGCTGGCCGGCCCTGGGATCTCACCGGGCACCCTCCAGCGCGCCGTACGGGTGGCCGCCACCCGCCTGGAGACGACAGCCAACGCGATTCGCCGCGCACTCATCGCCGCGCCAGTGGCCCATGCCGACGAAACCGGCCGGCGCGTGAACGGCAACCTGTACCGGCTACACGTACTCAGCACCAACCGGCTTACGGCCTGCTGCCCTCATCCTAAACGTGGGGCCGAGGCCCCGGATGCGTTCGGCCTTGTTGTCCCAATTCGTGGGCGTACTGGGGCATCACCACTGATCAGCCTACGAGCGCTACCAATGTCTGCATGCCTTCTGCAAGGCCCATCATCTGCGCCAGCTGATCGCCATCGCTGAGAGGTCCCCAAGCCAGCCGTGGGCAACCGATAAAGGCATTGCTCACCGGCAACGTCGAGCGCCTGCGGACCCGCTACGACACCATCCTCACCGAGGAGGAGCACAGGAAAGCGAGGGAGCGTACGGCGGAGATACCTTTGCCATCCTCCACTCCTGCCTTTCGACCCGCCGCAAACAGTCCGACGATATTTTCAACTCGCTCGTCCTGACGTTCCAAGGGCAACCCTCAATGCCCCAATTGGAGTAGCTGAATAGTTACGCAGGCTCTAGGGGTACACTTGGCTGAACGCTTCGAGATCGAGCACCATTTCTTGGACTTGGATAATCCGGCTTGAGGGGGTCTTGAAAGATTCCACCTTGGGAATTTTCCGGATCTCGATACGAGAATGCGATTTTTGTTGCGCGCCTGATTTTCAAGCACTTGTGTGCTTGAAAACCGGCGAGGTATCTCTACTCCGCACGGGCATCTTGAACTTTTCAAGGTACCTTCGAGTCTTCTTCTTGCTCCCCGATTTCCCTGTTGATGGCGGGGGAGCTTCTTGACCCGTCAACATCACATCAGGGAGAATGCCCTGCCGGATTTTAGGGCATCTTGAATTTTTCAAGGTATCCTTTAGCGGATCCGCATATTCTGATTTTCACCTTCCCGGTCGGTAACGGCGATCGATGGACACGGACTGCCGGATGGGGTCGGGTGAGGTATGTGGCAGTGAATAGCCGGGGCTGGATGCCTAGTATGTCGGTACCCGAGCGGAGCTGAGGGTTGCGAAGGGTAGGGATCGTTCGTGTTCGGGGCACGACAGCCAGGGCTTGGTCGAGTTCTGTCACTACTGTTGCAACCTGCGAAGACGGATGCAAAGACAATTCGACAAAAGGGTGCTTTAAAGGGGACCTTGAGGAATTTTTGTAAGTATCGATACGATATTGCGGTTTTCGTTTCGTGCCCATTTCTCGATCACCAACCTGCTCGAGAAATGGCTGGGCGTTCTTGTCCTGAAGAATTCGAGGTCCCTAAAAACCGCCTGAGGCTTCCGTTTCGGAAGCTTAACCTAACAGAGCCTACCGGGGGTTGTCGGAGAAATGAGCGCACAAGGCATGGATAACAAGAGGCGGCGTGTCCTCATCGCCGCAACCAGCGTGGTCGGGGCCGTCGGTATCGGTTATGTGGCCGTTCCTTTCATTGCCTCCATGAATCCGAGTGCCAGAGCGCGGGCGGCCGGGGCACCGGTGGAGGCGGACATCAGCAAGCTGGAGCCGGGCGCCATGTTGCGTGTCAAGTGGCGTGGCAAGCCGGTATGGGTCGTGCATCGCACCCAAGAAATGTTGGCCGCTCTTCCCGAGCTGAACCAGCTGTTGGCGGACCCGGACTCGGAGGCCTCCCTACAGCCGGAGAGCTGTCGGAATGCGGCCCGCTCGATCAAGCCCGAATATCTGGTGGCGGTCGGTATCTGTACCCACCTAGGTTGCTCCCCGACCTACCGCCCTGAGTTCGCGCCCGACGATCTGGGATCGGAATGGAAGGGCGGCTTCTTTTGTCCCTGCCATGGCTCCCGATTCGACTTGGCCGGACGTGTCTATGCGGGTGTTCCGGCACCGATCAACCTGGAGATACCCAAGCATACCTATATTTCCGACACCGTCATCCTGGTCGGTGAAGATGGAGGGGCAGCCTGATGAGTACAGAGAGTACCGGATTTCTCGGTTGGATCGATGAGCGTTTTCCGCTTACCAAGGTTTGGAAGGAGCATCTCTCCGAGTACTACGCGCCCAAGAATTTCAATTTCTGGTACTACATGGGCTCCTTGGCGATTATGGTCCTGGTGCTGCAAATCGTCACCGGGCTATGGCTGACCATGAATTACAAACCCTCGGCGGATGATGCCTTCGCTTCGGTAGCCTATATCATGCGTGATGTGAACTGGGGTTGGCTCCTGCGTTATATGCATTCCACTGGCGCCTCCGCTTTTTTCATCCTCGTCTATCTGCATATGTTCCGTGCCCTGCTCTACGGCTCCTACCGCAAGCCGCGCGAGCTGCTGTGGATCATCGGCGTGATTCTCTACTTGGCCATGATGGCTACCGCCTTCTTCGGCTACTTGTTGCCCTGGGGACAGATGTCCTATTGGGGTGCTCAGGTCATCGTCAACCTGTTTGCAGCGGTTCCGGGTATCGGTGAGGACCTCTCGGTATGGGTCCGGGGTGACTATGTCATCTCCGATGCTACCCTGAACCGTTTCTTCGCCTTCCACTTTCTGGTGCCCTTCTTGATCGCAGGCTTGGTGTTCATCCATATCGTCGCCCTGCACAAGGTGGGCTCCAACAACCCAGACGGAATCGAGATCAAAAAAGGTCCCAAAGGCAACCGCTGGGATGACAAGGCGCCAGCGGATGGGATTCCGTTCCATCCGTATTACACGGTCAAGGACTTGGTCGGAGTCGTGGGCTTTTTGATACTTTTTTCGGCCATCGTCTTCTTTTGGCCGGACCTCGGTGGCTTGTTCCTGGAGGCACCGAACTTCCAGCCTGCCAATCCCCTGAAGACACCGGAGCACATAGCCCCCGTATGGTACTTCACTCCTTTCTACGCCATATTACGCGCTGTTCCGCCGATGTTCGGCTCTCAGTTCCCAGGTGTAGTGGTGATGTTCGCGGCCATCCTGATCCTATTTTTCTTGCCCTGGCTGGATCGCAGCGAGGTAAAGTCCATCCGCTATAAGGGTATTCTCTCTAAAGTCGCCATCGGCGTATTCGCGGTCACCTTCATCGTTTTGGCTTGGTTGGGTCTGGAGTCGGCCACACCGGCCAAGACGCTGCTCGCCCGCATCTTTACCGTGATCTATTTTCTGTTCTTTCTGCTGATGCCGATCTACAGCAAGCTGGATAAGACCAAGCCGGTTCCGGAGAGGGTGACAAAATGAAAAGATTGCTTATCGCATCCATGCTCTTGCTGATGCCTCCGTTCGTCATGGCCTCCGGCGGTAGTCCGGACCTGCAAGACGTCGACATCGATTTCGAGGACAAGGAATCCCTACAGCGAGGTGCCAAGTACTTCGTTGACTTCTGTATGGGTTGCCATTCCATGAAATATATGCGGTACAATCGTATGGGCGAGGACGTCGGTCTCGATGAAGTTCAGCTGCGTCGAGACTTCATCTTCGATAAGGAAACCAAGCCCGGTGACCTGATGATCAGTGCCATGACTCTGCAGAATGGTGCAAAGTGGTTCGGTACCGCGGTGCCCGATCTGACACTGGTTACCCGCTGGCGCAGCCCGGATTGGGTCTTCACCTACCTCAAGAGCTTCTATCTGGACGAGAGTCGGCCTTATGGTGTCAACAATACGGTATTCCCCGATGTGGGTATGCCCCATGTTCTGGCCAGTCTCCAGGGCGTGCAGAAGGTCAGCCATTCCGAAGACAAGCACCGGACCAATACCTTGGAGCTGGTGCAGCCGGGTGGCTTGTCGGAAGAAGCCTATGATCAGGTGGTCCGTGACCTGACGAATTTTCTCACCTACGCCGGCGAACCCGTGAAGTCCGAACGCCAGCGGTTGGGTGTCTATGTACTCCTCTTCCTGGGCGTACTTTTCGTCCTCGCCTACGCCCTCAAGAAAGAATATTGGAAGGATATCCATTGATCGGGGGGTATAAGGCGATTGCTGTCCAATGAAATACCATCTTGCTGGTCTTTCGTCCGTTTTCCGTGTTGCGGCAACCGTTACGTCTACTAGACACCGGTTGCCGTGCCTTGAATACGAGCGAATGTCCGGACTAATCCAGTATATTATTTTCCATCAATCGCCTAAGGTGCCAATCTCGCCAAGGCAACAACCCGTAGGGGATCCGGAAACATTCCATCCCTGCACTAGCGCCCAAACATTTAGTTGAATAAATTCAGTTGGTTATCGTGGTCACGCTCGTCGGGATTGTATGCCTCGTCGTTAATTGGTTGATTTTATTGAATTTGCTTGAAGATGACGAGGCTCAGAATCTGTAGAACTGTGTAGAAACTGACATCGATTTTCAGCCGCTTCTTGATAATGGCCACGAGCACATAGATGGAAATTAGATGGAAATGGCGAGCTCGAGAAGACGAATATACCTGTGGACATGCGTCGCTGTTCTCAGCCCGCAATTTCGCGGGAGAGGCTGTCACCTTAGCGTACCGCTGCTCAAGTCGGCAACCGGCATAATTCCAAATATTTCTTTTCAATGAATGGGTGATCCTGAATTGCCGGTCATAACGTTGGGACGCTAGTGGGTCGAAATACGATTTCGATTGGTTACCCGCTTGGCCATGCTCGGGTGTCGGGGGTGCTCGGGGGTACCTTGAGAAATTCTAAGGTGCCCGTGCAAGGTAAGGATGCCCCGCCACTCCTCAGGTGCGTTTTTGCTTGAGGGATAGGAGCAAAACGAAAATCACATTTTCGTATAAGGTTTCCCCCGAGGCGACCTGTAATCGAGTTGGGGTATGGCTCTTTTGAAACGGCACCGGGCATTGAAAATCCGAGAATCGAGATCGGTTTTTCGGACATCTTATGAAACTTGCGCACTATCCCTATCACGCCGCCTCACTCTAAGACGTAGCGATCCACGCCACCCCGTGGATTCGAGAAGCTCCGTGGCTGGTTGACCGTACCGGCGGGGATTGCCTAGGCTGGGCTATGGCCTACCGGAAAATATCGAGTACAGGCTGCGGGGAGAAGATTTAGCCGCAAATGAATGCAAATGGCCGCAAATCAAGGTAAGGGACCAGGAAGCGTCGCTGATGGTGGGCCAATCTCAGCCGATTTGTGTTGATTTGCGTTCATTGGCAGCAAAAAAGAGCTTCCGGCAGATGAACCGAGCCGATGTTATGGATATTTCAATATGGTTGTATGAGTACCCCATCCTCTATGGGGTCCGACCAGACGAGGATGCTTATGCCGGCGCACTCCAAAGAGTCGGGGGGATCACCCGACCTTCCCGGCTTGCTTACCTGACAACAGCTTGTTTCAGCAGTGATTGTCATTCGGTAGCCCTGGGTTGGGGGCCGAGCCCCGTATCGCGCGGGGCTTTTTCGTTTATACTGAGGCCTCATACCCGTTGTACGTGAATATTCCGCCGCGATGCACGCCGCTCGCACCCGATAGCCGCGTTGCGACTCGCCGCAATAGGTCCGGCTGTTCCTCCTCGTCACGCCTTGCTCTCGGGTACAACTCGCTTACTAAAATATTCACGTGCAACGGATGTACTTCTGGTCTTTCGCATTCGGGTGCCGATAATCGAGTGCCGGAATAAAGGATAGATGGCTGTGGCCGCAAATAGACGATCCGTTATTACCCTATTTTCCGATCCCATAAGCCTCTATTGTCACCGGGTACGTATTGTACTGGCGGAAAAGAATATCTCCGTCGACATCGTTGATGTCGATACTCGGGCTCTGCCCGACGAAGTTATGGATTTCAATCCCTACGGAACCGTACCCACATTAGTGGACCGGGATTTGCGACTCTATGAATCGCGCATCATCATGGAATATTTGGACGAGCGATTTCCGCATCCGCCGTTACTGCCCGTCGACCCGGTTTCACGGGCTACCTCCCGACTTTACATGTATCGCGTGGAGCGCGACTGGTACACGCTGATGGATCGGATACTCGATGGCGATGAGGACGAGGCGGCCACAGCGCGTAAGGAGCTACGCGAGAGTCTTATCGCTACCTCTCCGGTATTTGCCGCCAACGCCTTCTTTATGAACGATGAGTTTTCCCTCGTGGACTGCTGCATGGCACCTTTGCTGTGGCGTCTTCCTATGCTGGGCATCGATCTGCCGTCACAGGCCCAGGCGCTGTCCGATTACGCAAAACGTATCTTTGCTTGGCCCGCCTTCGGAAGAAGCTTGACCGAGGCCGAGCGGGAGATGGCCACGGAGAACGCTTGATTGTCAATTGCCAACATGACTTCGAGCCGTCCCTACATGGTACGAGCGCTGTACGAGTGGATCCTGGATAATGGAATGACTCCCCATCTGCTCGTGGATGCGACCCACCCCCAGGCCGTAGTTCCGACACGGTTCGTGCAGGAGGGGAAGATCGTACTCAATATAAATCCTACCGCTGTCCAAGCACTTACGCTGGGAAACGAGCATATTCGATTCGATGCGCGTTTCGGTGGTGTCCCCATGGCAATCGAGGTGCCGGTAGTGGCCGTGGTGGGTATCTATGCACGCGAGAATGGGCGCGGCCTATTGTTTCCGGACGAAGGATTGCAGCAAGACGATGATGCCGAGGGGGCGGAGGCCAAGCCGAACGCTCCCGAGCCGACACGGGAACGGCCCGTGCTCAAGGTCGTCAAATAGGCCGGGTCTGTCGGGTAGTCCGAGACCTTCCGAGGTGCGCCCTATTCGCGGTCGCTTATGGGCACCTTGAAAAATTCAAGGTGCCCGTGCGGGGCAGAGATGCTCCGCCAGTTTTCAAGCACGTATGTGCTTGGAAACTGAGAGCAAAGCGAAAACTGCATTTTCGCTTTGCGGCTTGGAAAATTCCAGGGATGGAATTTTTCAAGGTTCCCTTATGGGGACCTTGACAGATTCCGCTCTCGGGGTTTTCAAGGCGCCCTTGTCTCTGGCCGCGCGGCTAGGTCCGGGTCGATCGTTTCCAAATCCAGGCCGACCAGCGTAAGGTATCCGCTGCGTCTGTCAGTGCCTTCTTCTACTCTGAAATCAAATACATAAACGTGCCGTATCCGCAATCTGGCGTTTGTCCGGTGTATTCCCAAACGGAGTAGAAAGACAGTTTGATCCAGAAATTGCAGACCGCGCTGCTTACAGACGGTCCGGCAAATTTCGGTCGCCACCTCACGTGCACGCAGACTATCGGGCCAAAACCAGCCCAGGACCAGGAAGGCGAGGATGGTTAACAGACTACTCACGGATATACCAGCAAATTCGGAGGGACTCGATGTGAGAATATTTTGCTTCGCTCCTATTTTTCAGACGCTAGCGTGCTGCTTGGAAAATGGCGGGCATCCCGGCTCCGTATGGGCGCCTTGGATTTTTCAAGGTGTCCTGAGGAGGGTTATCTGTTGCTGATATAAAACAGTATCATAAGCATCACGCCAAGGCCCATTTCCTGACCGAGCGTTTTCAATTGGTTGGAGTTTTAGGTGCTTTCAGCGTTGCAGAATTGTCCGCACCGAAAAAGGGTTGCACTCTCGCTTGTATTTTGCGCTACAATCCACGCTGACGGTACGAATCGTTATGTCCTAATCTTAAACTTGCGGTTTTGGCAGGCCGATATCCGAAAGTCTGCGTACCTCGAATCGACAGAGAGTGACGTGGGCGGGCTTGTTGTTGCTAATATCTGGCCTAGTCCTGGACCGAAGCCTCGAAGTTTGACCACCCGTCTTCAATCCAACGAAAGGGTAACCTAAAAATGCGCAAAGCAAAAAAAACTCTTCGCGCCCTGGGCTATACGGCCCCTGTCGCGCTCACCCTCGCCTTGGTGGCCCCCATCGCTATGGGTCATCAGTCTTCGAACGTCAGCCTATGGTCGGCAAAGGAGGCAAACACGGCTTGGACTACCACGGATGGTAAATGCTGGCAAAGCAAGACCGGGCCCACCAATCTTGCTCCTTGTGTGAAGGCCTCGCCGAAAGAAGTTACCGTGCGCCTCATGTTCGATGTCGATAAGTTCATGGTTCCGGACAATGTTTTCAACCAGGGAGAGGTCGCCAAGATCGATCAATACATCAAGCAGTTGAAGGCGACCCCGGAGAAAGAGCTGATCACCGTGGTGGGTCACACCGATGCCAGTGGCTCCGATAAGTACAATTTCGATCTGGGGCTCAAGCGTGCCAAAGCCGTTCGTGATTACATCATTTCCCGGGGTTATCCTGCCGACAACGTGGCGGCCCCCGAGTCCCGAGGTGAAAGCGAGCTGCTTCCTGGCTTCGACCCGTTGTCGGTCGAGCAACGCCGTGTGACCCTCACCAAGACCAAGCTTTTTGCCCGGACCAAGTTCTGACCGAGCAACCGACAGCCAGGATGGGCAAAAGTGGTCGGCTTTTCTTTTGCGGAGCTTGGAAAATGAAGCTCGACTATTTTTCAGGGACCCTGGAATTCTTCAGAATCCCTGTTAAGGGTGATCGAATGTCAGACTGCCTTTGCTTGCGTGGCTGCGTTTCCGATATAGCTCCCCGGACTCAGGGATTTCAGGTGGGCCTTGGCCGTGTCCGGGATATCCAAGGAATCGATGAAGCGTGCCAAATCTGCCGGCCTGATCCGGTGGCCGCGGGTCAATGCCTTGAGCTTCTCATAGGGTTCCTCGACCCCGTATCGGCGCATCATCGTCTGCACCGGTTCCGCCAGAACCTCCCAGTTGGCATCCAGATCGGCCGCAAGACGCTCTTCGTCCGGCTCCAGCTTGCTGATTCCGCGCAGGATAGATTGTAGGGCAATACTGGTGTGGGCGAACCCGACCCCCAGATTACGCAGCAGGGTGGAATCGGTCAGGTCCCGTTGCCAGCGTGAGATAGGAAGCTTTCGGGCTAGGTGATCGAGGATGACGTTCGCTAGCCCCAAATTCCCTTCGGCGTTTTCGAAGTCGATGGGATTGACCTTGTGGGGCATGGTGGATGAGCCGATTTCCCCCGCTACTGTCTTCTGCCGAAAGTAACCGAGAGCGATGTAGCCCCAGACATCGCGGCAGAAATCCATGAGCACGGTATTGAAGCGGGCAATGGCCTCGAACAGCTCCGCCATGTAGTCATGAGGCTCGATTTGGATACTGTAGGGATTCCAATCGAGACCGAGCGCTTCGACGAAGCGGCAGGCGAAGCCCGGCCAGTCAAGATCTGGATAGGCGACTAGGTGGGCGTTATAGTTGCCCACCGCGCCGTTGATTTTGCCCAGGAGCTTGACCCCGGCTACTTGGTTGCGCTGGCGATCGAGCCGATAGACCACATTGGCCAATTCCTTACCTAGAGTGGTGGGGGACGCGGGTTGACCATGGGTGCGTGAGAGCATGGGGAGATCCGCGAGTTGGTGGGCCAGGGTGCGAATAGCGTCCAAGACCTGATCCATCCCAGGGATGAGTACCTGCCCGCGTCCCTCGCAGAGCATCAGGGCATAGGACAGGTTATTGATATCCTCGGAGGTACAGGCGAAATGGACGAACTCGCTGATCGCCGCAAGCTCGGCATGATCGGCGATGCGTTCCTTGATGAAATACTCCACCGCCTTGACATCGTGGTTGGTGGCACGTTCGATGTCCTTGATCCGGCTCGCATTCGCCTCCGAAAACCCTTCTGCGATTCCATTCAGGGTGTTGACCGCATGGTCAGATAGGGAAGGAACCTCGGCGATACCCGGATGATCGGCAAGGGCCTCGAGCCAGCGCACTTCGACCAGGACACGGTATCGGATCAGCCCGAGCTCGCTGAAGATAGGACGCAAGTCTTCGGTCTTGGAGCCATAGCGGCCATCTACCGGAGATAGGGCGGTCAGGTTGGAAAGCATCATGATGGCAAATTCTTCTCGGAATATCGATTACACAGACAAGTAATCGGAGGAAACCTCGAAAAATTCCATCCTTGGAATCTTTCGAGTCTTGATACGGAAATATTTCACTTCGCGCCAATTTTTCAATCAGTTACAGGCTCGAAAGCTGGCAGGGGCATCTTGGATTTATCGAAGTACCCTCGATCCGGTCGGCCGCGGCGAAACAGCTCATTCGACCCATTCGATGGTATCCTCCGAACTCTCGGCTTCAAAGGCGGATTTTAATGGGAGTACGCCGCCTGGGATAAATTTTTTAAGGTGCTCGGGATACGAGCACCAAACTGACAAGGTTATCCGACCGTATACGAGGAGAACAGTCCCATGAAAACTCCCGCAAACTTTTTCAAGCCATTGGCCATCGGGGCCCCGGAGCCCATCCGTGAGCTACCCGTCGCGCTGGAACGTACCATCCATTTTTTACCCCCTCACATCGAAAAGATGCGAGCCAAGGCGGGACAGATTGCGACCAAGGTCGACGTCCTCCTGGGGAACCTGGAAGACGCCATCCCCATCGAGGCCAAAGAAGCGGCCCGGACCGGATTCATCGAGGTGGCCAAAGCCGTGGATTTTGGCCGGACCGGGCTCTGGACCCGGGTCAACGCCCTGAACAGCCCTTGGTTTCTCGACGACATGACCGAAATCGTGGGAGCCGTCGGCAACAAGCTGGACGTGGTGATGGTCCCCAAGGTGGAAGGGCCCTGGGATATCCACTTCGTCGACCAGCTACTTGCCCTGTTGGAGGCCCACCACGGCATCGGCAAGCCTATCTTGATCCACGCCATTCTGGAGACGGCCCAGGGCGTAAAGAATGTCAACGAGATCGCTCAGGCCAGCCCGCGCATGCACGGCATGAGCCTGGGACCCGCCGACTTGGCTGCGTCCCGGGGCATGAAGACGACCCGTGTGGGTGGCGGTCACCCCTTTTACGGCGTGCTCGCCGACCCCGATGAGCACAAGGAAGAACGGGCCTTCTACCAACAAGACCTCTGGCACTACACGGTGGCACGCATGGTGGACGCCTGTCTGTCCAACGGGCTGCGGGCCTTTTACGGTCCCTTCGGCGATTTCGAAGACAGCGTGGCCTGCGAGGCCCAATTCCGCAATGCCTTCCTGCAAGGCTGCGTAGGCGCCTGGACCCTGCATCCGAATCAGATCGAGATCGCCAAACGGGTCTTCAGCCCCGACGTTGAGGAGGTTCTCTTCGCCAAGCGCATCCTCGAGGCCATGCCAGACGGCTCGGGCGCGGTCATGATCGACGGCAAGATGCAGGATGACGCCACCTGGAAGCAGGCCAAGGTGATCGTCGATTTGGCCCGATTGGTAGCCACCAAAGACCCCGAGCGGGCCACAGCCTACGGGTTATAGAGGCCGAATTCGGAGTGCTCTGGCGAAACGGCGCGCCCGAATCGGAGCCTCGTTTGGGCGATTGGCGGAAAATATGAAATTTTCCCGTTCTAAGCAAAGAAAAATTCCATCTTTGGCATTTTTCAAGGTCTCTTTAAATCTCGAGGACCTCGAACAACCATGGCCACACTCGATAGGGAACGCCTACTTCCCCTCCGAGAAAAACTCGCGTGACATCCGCTCTATCGATCGCTACGCACCCTCGAAGACCTGCGAGGGTTCATGACCCACCACACATCTTCGCGGTGTGGGATTCCATGTCGCTGGTCAAATACCTACAACGGAGTATCGCCGCGATCCAGGTCCCCTGGGTGTCCCGCGGGGGATCCGCAGCTGCATTATTTCATCAACCGGCTGGTGCTCACCGAAGGATCGGGCCGACTGCCCGACACCGGTGATAATCCGATCCACGGCAGTCATTTCGAGCTCTACTGCGACGCCATGGATGAAGTCGGGGCCGATGCCCACTGGCCCTGGAAGTTCCTGGATCTGATCCACGCCCAGGGGATCGACGCAGCCTCTACTCGGACCTGACACCGCTGCGGGCCCGCTACTTTTCCGAGACCGCCTTCGGCTTCATTCGCAAGGATAAGCCCCATATAGTGGCGGCGACCCTCACCCTGGGCCGGCAACAGCTGATCCCGGAGATGTACCGACAGATTCGGGATTACATGCCGATCAGTGCGGATCAGGCTCCCACCTTCCACCGCTATTTGGAGCACCACATCGAACGCGACGGCGACCACTACGATTCTCTTGCGATGCGGCTACTGGAAGTCCTGTGCGAAGATGACAGAGACAAGATCCTGGAGACCGAGACCGCCGCCGAAGAAGCGATCTGCGCACGCATCCGTTTTTGGGACGGGATCTTGGAGGCCAGCACGGCCGGCCGCAATGATTGAGTTCGGCTGATCGGGATCCGAGGTCGGGCGTGACCATCCACGCCGCCCCGTGGATTCGAAAAACTCCTTGGCCATGTTGACCGCACCGGCGGGGATTGCCTAGGGGGCAGGTTATGGCCTACCGGAAAATATCGAGTAAAGGCTGCGGGGAGAAAATTCAGCCGCAAATAGACGCCAATGAACGCAAATCGTAACTATTCAGGACCTCTTGCCAAGCAGCAGGCTACGCGCGTACCCATGGAACCATGCCTGGACAGAACACCCTAATCTATTCTCCGGAAAGCCCCGACGATGAGCTTAAGCGGCTGCATGAACGGGTGGCGGAGCAGGCTGCGATCATTGAGGGGCAAACTGCGACCATTGAGCAGATGCATGAGCGCATTCAGGAACTCGAAGCACGTCTGGCTAAGGATAGCCACAACTCCAGCCGGCCACCATCCTCGGACTCACCGTTCAAGAAGCCACCACCACGTTCACGGCGCCAACCCGGCGGGCGCAAGCTCGGTGGACAACCGGGCCGATGCGGTGTCACCCGCTCCCTGGTCGAGGCCCCCGATCAGTGCGTGATCATCCCGCTGCCGGGGATCTGTGCGGGCGGGCGCGGCGGCACCGGGATCGCCACTACGGGGCTCGCAGAGCGACGCCAAGTGGTCGAGGTGGTGATCCAACGTGAGGTCATCGAGTACCGCATTGTCAGCGGGACTTGTGCCTGCGGGCGCGTGCAACGCAGCACGTTTCCCGCGGG
>Ga0209788_1000177_pt1 | contig 16136 bp, 11 predicted proteins | sample WorMetLIZISLAND1_2_FD_187415 | JGI IMG/M metagenome (GOLD analysis project Ga0209788, IMG submission 187415) | Marine gutless worms symbiont microbial communities from Max Planck institute for Marine Microbiology, Germany - Olavius clavatus LIZARD... ...
GTACACTGAAAAAACAAACTCCTCAAACTGAGAAGAGAAAGATACTCAATGGACGATGTCTAATATGAGTATGCGAACCTCAAATTGAGTATTCACATTGAGTATTATAATCCACTCACTGAATACTCAAGTATGCGAACCTCAAATTGAGTATTCAGTGAGTCGATTATAATACTCAATGTAAATACTCAATTTGAGGTTCGCATACTCATATTAGACATCGTCCACTGTTGAGTATCGCAAAGCAACTCGATTTGAGTGTCTGTTCAAAACACAACCATGACACAATTACAGCAGCTCGCAATTTATTCAATTCTGATACCAGTCAACATTATCACTAAACAAAGCACGACCGAATAAGGCCACTAAGATAGACCCCGAAGCCGCCGAAAATTTGCCGTATCCGCCGAAATTGTACTTGCCGCCGAAAATCAGCCGAAAAAAGTTCTACTAAGCCGGATATCAGCCAAATTTTGATTAAGAATTAGCCACCGAAAAATTTCAGCAAAAATTCGGCTTAATAGTTAAAAACTGTTGAAAAACTTTGTGTGTTATTTCCATTTTCGCGATATTCCCAGTTCCCACAACAAAATATTACACCTTAGCATTGGTTTTTACTTTTTAATAGTTTTTAGCTTTAGCAAAATACCGTTACTTACTTTCTGGTTATAGAAATTTGGCATGTTTTCAAACATTGCTGCATTAAAGCATTACTCTTATACTCAATTTAGCCACATTTCTAGCCGAAAATGTCCTAAGTCAGCCGTATTTTAGCCGCATTTTATACTTTACGTGCAAATTCGGCTAATCCGGATATCAGCCGAATTTTTTGTTCAGGTTTCGGGGGTCTAGACTAAGAGCATAGACACTGAACAGCAGCAAGAATGCACAATGTAATATGAATGTAGTTATTCAAAAATCAAAACTCAGAGTCAACAAATATACAACACAGCGTCTATTATCCATCCAACCATCCATCCATCCATAAGTTTTTAATTCAGGCACTTGGCCCGTATACACATAATTATGGAAAACAGTGCATCGAATCACGGCCGTATTTTAAGAGGATGTTTATGGGTTCAAGGCCCCCCAAAATCCTGATGTCAGTTTTTTTCTGTAGTGCATTGGAGCAAAAGACATCACTTTTTACTGCAGAATTTCCGAAGACGGACCAAAATACCATTTGTAACACTATATCTGTAAGCGAGAAGCATTCTGCGACACTGAAAATCTACCAAAAATGTATTAGGGCTGGGGCTCTGCCCCATACCCCACTAGAAATGCTCCCCCACTCGCCACATCCCCTAATCAGTGGCCATTCCACTCCGCTCGACGCCTACAACATCTTTTAGTTGTAAACCCACTCCGAAATTTCTGAATGCATATGGCCCTGCATCAAATAACTAAAAATAGTTGATTAATAATGTTGCAGTTTCTGACATGTAAAATTCTATAGCATACACGACACACCTAATCATACTTCGTCCATCAAGTGTACAATATTGAAAAAAAGTAAATTTGGATCTGAAATCCAATTCAGAGTTAATACTGTAAATTAATGAGTCAACTCAAGAGTTTAATTATAATTAATGCTCACAAGCATCGCTGTAGTATACTATGCAAAAAATGAGGGTGCGGCTGTGTAGGACCACCCTTCATGGAAGGACAGCCCCATAAAAACAGATCTCACATCACGTGGTCACTAGCACAGCGAAACATTACTGACAGAAAATATAAGCACTGCCACTAGAGCTACGTTTCAGCTTTTTAGGTGAGGCCTTTCAGACCCTACCACCAAGGACAGACGACGCATTATCTACATTGCCAGCGACATTAACAGGCCAACACCTTTTGTCCAGTAATGTAAAAAAAAAATAAAATAGTAAATTAGGATCTGAAATCCAAATAACAGTTAATACTGTTAATTAATGAATAGCCAACTAAACAAATGTTCAGCTTAACAGTTTCATTAAATGAGAGTATGCAACACTGCAGTAAACAATGCAAAAAACGACCTCTCAGCAGATCTTTACTCACAGCAAACATCATATCTTACATGGTCACTTCACATACAAAGAACATTACTTATAGAAAATGAAGGCACTATCACTCTTTGTTGCAGAGCTACGTTTCATCTTTTTAGGTGGGGCTTTTGAGGCACTAGCACCAGGGACCCTGTCACATGCATCAGATTCAACTGTAGCACAGGAGACCTTATCCACATTACCAGGCCTGCGTCTATCTGCTATTTTGTCTAAGCAGCGTCTTGGCTTCTTAGGTGGGGCCTTTGAGGCAGCAGCACCAAGGACACTGTCACATGTATCATATTCAGCTGTAGCAGAGGAGGCCTTATCCACATTACCAGCGACATTAACAGGCCTGCGATTATCTGCCAGTTCTTCCAAGCAGTGGACTGTTTCTTGAGGTGGGGCCTGTGAGGCAGTAGCACCAAGGACACTGTCACATGTATCAGGTTCAACTGTAGCAGAGGAGGCCTTATCCACATTACCAGTGACATTAGCGGCAAGTTTTTCCATGACAGTGGCAGTTGCACGAAAACAACGGAGTAAAAACTTGTCCGCTGGTTTGTCATTGATACACAGTGCATATCGCTGCAAAAACAGCACAGTCTTGGCACTGTTCTTGCAAAAATGCAAATTAAACACATAAAATGCTACAGAGTACAGAGTGATGGCAACTGGCAAGCTGCTGCAAGTGGCAATGCTGCATCCATCCACAAACAGCTCGATGCTGTTCTTGTTTTGTCTCACAAGATACACAGGATTGCTCGATGACTGCAACACATTCAGAATACACTCATCTCATATACTGCATAGCTGACGCTACTGCATGATGTGATACAATAAAGTAGGCAAGTGTTTACTTGGCGACCAATGCCAAATCTACAGTGCAATATCACTGGAGTTGGTCTGATCTGTGAAATATGACAGAAATGGATGTAATGTAATAGTCTTAACATTCTAATAACTACGCCACTAACCTACCCCAATTTTAGGGGTATATAGGGCTAATGAAATGATGATGATGATGAACTAATTCTGATGTCTTGGATAGAGTGGACAATGAGCACAAATCCCTGCTCATGGCAGATTCACCAAGGACTCGCCTCTAATAACCTCACAAGGTTTGAATATACAGTAGAACCTCGTTATATCGCCACTGTCTGTCCGGGCCTAAATGATGGCGTGAGGTGAGGGTGGCGACTTAACGAGGGTACTCAGGGTAGTATGAATGAGCGAGTTATGCTACCTATACGTGTATCTTACTACACATAGGCCTATACTGTGACCCGCTATGTGCGGTTAGACAACAATAATTTAGCATACATGTACTGTAATCCATATAGGGTACACATTTATCGCCCATGCGTGGCGAGAGGCGAGTTTGGCGGCTTAACGGGGGACTAGATAACGAGGTTTTACTGTATTTAACCATTGAGCTTAATTTTGCAAATGCAATGTTGGTTACATACCCAAATTTCGGAGGTAATCGGTGGGAAAGACCTCCCCACCCCCCGAAATCTCAGCTCGTTATTATGACAATCGTATGCAATTCATGTTACAATCTATCCAGGTTTCCAGTCATGCAAGTGAGATAATGTTGGCAATTTGTACCAGCACAAGATGATCCTATATAGCATGCAAGTTTACTTAAATATGTTCAATGGTGGCAAACTTCTCCAGCTGTACCAAATTTTTCCTCAAATTTTGGAACATTCACATGCATTGGTGATCACTGTTTTGCTGCCTCTAGGCAGCAAAACAGTGATCACCAATGCGTGTGAATGCATAACAACAGAATACATTAATTCACCTCCTGTGAGCCGATGATGGAGTCAACATTGTCACCGAGCAAGTACGGGATGCATAGGATGGCTGCAGCCCAAGTGTGATCTGTAACAATTTCCAAAATAAATCTCAAAAACCTGCTGGTAGTAATTACAAGACTAACCACTGCCAAAAGAACAGTGATTTTACAAAATTTGCCAATATAATTCACATGTTGACAGTTTTGTTGTTTAAAATGTTCTACCATGATTTAATATACATATACACAGAAGCGAAATCTAACTGCTGTCTTACAAGAAGTATCTCCAGTAATAACAGCACAGCGACATGAAAAGACGAGCTAGTGTCAACTACCGATTACAGATGAATGGCACATGTGAAACAAGAACTTGCACAATTCAGTTGACTGCACACAACATACAACCTATGCTTCTAATCACTTGCTTATGAAGTATGATTGAACTTCACAATGTAAACTTACAAACCTCGTCTTTCTTCAACCGTTTTGGCACGTGCATCAAGTGCTGTTAGGTGAGCAACAAGCAGAGCAGGCTTCCCTTTGCTGCTTTGCGTAGCCAGCCTTACTAGCCCAGTGGCATGCTTGTCCAGAAGTTGCTGAACACAGTCTATAACGTTCAAACCAGTGAGCCTCTGGAACTCTGCACATAACTACAGAAACAAACATCCACAATGATAATACTACAGAAAACTGACCACAGGCATGTGCAGGATTCTAAGTTTGGCCCCTTCTGTTATTCCCTATCCTGCCGCTACCTCTCACCCTTTCACCTAAACCTAATATCCAACCCCCTAAAAATAATGTGCAGGTTGTATGGATTTATATCCCATCTCAGTGGTGTCCTCTATAAACTGTTACCATTGGCAGCTTGCACGTAAGTTGTCTCCTGGACAGCATGCCACTTCTTCTTCTTCTTCTGGTGTACTGCTGCTATTACAGCAGGTCTATGACTCCCATCACTGGACAGGCGGCAGTCGACGACGATGAACAGGATGCCGCAAGGCATCCTCAAAGCAGCCGTCGATGGCCGGCGGCAGGCGGCAGTTGACGTCGAAGAGCAGTGGTCACTACTGCAAGACATCTTCAAAGCAGCTGTCGATGGGGATCATGTCTAGGGAAAATAGCCGAGGTGGTTTCCTGTTGCCTTCCTCACGGTTTTTACTTTCGAGTATCCTTCTCCTGGATAGTAGGCTGCAGTTCTATCATAAACACATCCATGCAGGGCTCCTATCAGAGACAGCCATGCTGCCACCGAGCTGTCATGGTGGTCCAGGAACGCTGCTGTGCCTTTGAACTACAGCCTTCTAGGGAGCGTCCCGCAGACGATGTAATTACAGCGTTCCTGGCAACAGACATGCTGCCACCATGCCGTCAAGGAGATCCAGGAACGTTGCAATGCGTGGGTTGCCTTACCCGCCGTCTTCGAGGGAACATCCCCCATGTGGAGTCGACCAACCTGTTTTAGCCTGCAGTAGGGAAACAACCCTACTGCAGTTACCGGGGGCACCACTAGGAGGTAACAGGTTGGTCTTCTGTGTGAGAGGCTATACCAGCAGGGAGGGAGTTACGCCTTGTTAGGCTGCCCTCATTTTCACTCCCGAAGGAGCTAGCTGGTGCCTGCGTATCCTCGGCATAAGCCTCAACACAGGACTGTCTCCGCATCAACACAGCATTTAACGCATAGCATGCCACTATGCAACTGTTCACGCACAGGCAGACAGACAGACGGAAATGCTGTAGCATACCGCACTAGCATAGCATCGTACAGGTAAAAATGCATCAAACGTTTATTCTTACAACAGCAACTGATATCAGTGTGAAATTATGCAAGAGAAAGAGTAATTGTCATATAATAAAAAGACTAAAGACTAAAGTCCTTCCCGAGCCACATGGGCTCATCGGGCGGCGCTGATCTCCGTTTCTATGGCCGTCAGCCAGGCACCAGCTTACACTGCAAGACCACGGATACGGGGCCAGTGCATCGCATGGTATGTCCGTTTAGTCCCCAACCACAGAGTACTCAGTACCAAGTTAGCTGCTTGGTGACAGAGGCAATAGGGTGTGATAAACTTGCCTAAGGTTTTTACGCGGTAGCGCCCGGCTGAGATTCGAACCCGCGACCTTTGAGTCACAAGTCCGACGCTCTACCGTTCGGCCACCACGGCACCCCTAAAATGCATCAAACGTTTAATCTCCGCCACTGGACCCCGCTGGGGGAACACCCCTAGGATTTATCTTCACCCTACTGGTCTTAGCCACCAATCACACCCTGAGCTAACGCTAACGCTGATAGTGACGACCCATAGAGTAGTCAGTGAAAGCGTGAAATAGCCTGGTGGACTAATGGAATAATGAGTTAAGTACCGTACATGTTGTAATAAAAGCCTGGGACGTGACCTATAAGATACACCAGCTGGGCCTGTAGACGTTTTGTGGAAGGCCTAATGCAACAACAACACGGTGTTCCCTTAGCGCATAGGACTGTGGGCAAACAGTCGAGGCAAAGTGTCGTCGTGTGCAGGGGAGGAAGAGGCAGCTGCCCCCTCCCCCAAATTTTGGGCTATCGGAAAATTGTCGGAAAATCTTCTTTTTATCAGAAAATTTTCATCCAAAAAATGCAAAATTTGGGGCTAAAAACCAGATTTTGAGAAAATTTAGGGGCAAAATTGAAATTTTTAGCACCCACAAGCTGCTGTGGCAGAACTTTGCAGCTGTTCGTCGGAATTCTGTCAGATATTTACAGTGTCTGTCGGAACATTGCAACTTCCTGCCCCGCCTACTTTTTTGACCCACGACACCGCCGCTGGTCGTACGGCGCTATTGCGTCGGGTCATTGTGTTTTCGTAGATTTCTGCTAGAGTAATTACAACATATCTGAACCGTTCCCATTCACCCTGCCTGCCCAAAAATTATGAACTGACCCAACACGACCCGCGGTCGACTCTGACTTTGTCGGAACAGCGGGTGTCGGCGGCTGTCGGAATAGCGGCTGTCGGAACAGCGGCCTGTACCCGAGAAAGAGTAATTGTCATATAATAAGTTATGTAATTACATCAATGTACAACCTTTATTAAGTTACCGTTTCAACCTATGAGTCTATTCCAAGTAACTGTCATAGCTTGCAAACCTGATCACATGAAAACAGGCATGGATAGTCACTTTTCAGTTCAGGGATCGGCACCATATCAGTAACTATCAGCTTACGACGATCAGCAAATGTCTGACACATTGCATCTTCAATTTTGACATGGCATGGTTTCAATTTCCGGTTCTCTGTCTGCATTATTTTCTGTAGGTCTGATATTGTATCATCAGTCTCTCCTTCTGGTCTCTCAGGCAGATAATTGATCAATCCAAACAGAGCAACTGACGGACGTGCTTCAGACTTGCATTTGGCAGACGCAGTACTGACAGACTTGCGCTTGCGATCCATGACAACTTGCAGAGTATTGTCACGGCGACTCCTGGCATTTTGGAAGTATCTCATAACACGATTACGCCACAGTAACTGAAAAAACAAAGACATATAATAATAATAGGTCCCTTGTAGTGCAATAGGTACAAAATATTGTCTGATAGCGCAGAACAATACATTGTACATGCATACACTGGCCCAAACATAGAATAGGCTAATTACCGTAAAAATGCATTATAACCTTAAAAATGGTTTAAATGATCTAAGAAGAACGTGGAAAAGCAAGTTTAAAACAATGATTCTTGGGCCGCCGTTTAAAAGTCTTTACACTGGATAATATGTCAGCAGGCAGTGCATTAAAAGTTAATGAAAATCTTTATTCACCAGAAACACTGGTAGCAATAATACTTAACTACGATACTTAACTAACAATAAAACAAAGAAAAGATGATCAGTTCATAGTAGCCTAATTCCAAAATGCTAATGCAAATTACTGCAATTCTTATACCGCAAAATAAATTTCTCGTATTTCTTCACTAAATAATCGCTTGGTAATGTGAATTTTAAATACATGCAACAGTCACGTATAATATCATGATTTACAGTCCAAAATAACTTCATCAGGAAACGAGTAACAACAAAGTCCAAAGATTTCACGTCCGACTTGGGCAAAAAGAAGCATTCAAGACCATACAATAGAATGGGCATACATTTACAGTAACGAGCAAAATTGTCGGCTATAACTTCAGGCTCAACGAAACCCTCAACCTGCGTGCATCTTGAGCGTGTTTCGAATTTTGATCTCCAAGACTTCCAAAATGAAGGACCGTCTTTAGCTAAAAGGGCGTCATGCAGATCGTTGGTATAACTCATACTGTCGAGTTTTTGACCATCTCGTATGCCTTCACGATATTGTGCTCTGCATCGTTGACGTTTATCGAAAAGGGATCCCTGGCGTGGTTTTCCCGTGGCTTTCCATATTTTGTCTGAATTAATAGCAGCGTCTTTCAAAATATCAAGCCCTTGATCCCACCAAAACTTATAAAAGTTTCTTCGACGGATGGGAACGAACAGCTTGACGCCAGAGGTTAATACAGAGACTATGCCATTATATAAATTATCTATAGCTTCCAATGGGATGGTGTCACTCACTTTCAAAGCCTCATCCACTTGCCATAAATAATCATTTTTTATTAGTTAATATGTAGAATGACATCTCAGTGCTCACTACAGAAAGAACATCTGCTAAATGCGTTTAAAATTTAAATTACAGTAAGTAACCTTGAACATGGTGAATGTATAATTTTCCCAGAAAATTTTCCAACTATCAAAAGAAAAATGTTGTTACTAGCTTCAGTTAAAGCTCCAAATATGGCCACAAGCCGCCACTATTAGCCACCGATGATAGCCATTAAGCTTGCTAGCCGCAGCCAGCCACCCTATCAGGTTAGCTGTGGCTAGCCAACCATAACTTCCCTTACCCAGAGCTGCGACTTAAGACTCCAGGCCTTGCTGACACCAATGAAGGGAACACTATAGGAAATGGTTTTCCGCAAATGAAAATACTAGCCAGCAGCTAGAGCCCTGTCAACACAAGGCAGTGTGTGATACGAGTACCTGGACATCGTCTACACCAACAGCCTCAGATCTCAACTGTGGAAATGTCGAAAACAATGCATCTATGATTACATTCCATTCATTTGCAGATGGATACCTACACCAAACAAAATAATCATCACTCATTGACATTGACATTTTGTATTTTTGTTACTATGATAAGTCACTGACTGTAAACAGAAAGATAAAATTACACAAGAATCATCATCATCATCATCAATTTATTCTCCGTCAAAAAGTGAACATACAGATGTTACAAACAAGTAGCAATAATAACGGAAGGCTGCCAGAGGAGCCCAACGGCTCAATGAACTGGCCGCCCATTATGAAAATCAATGTTACAACTTACAATTAATGCATGTACTAGGCCTACAAAACATAAACAAGAGAAGAAACACTAGGGCCTAAACGATCATACAATATGTTCTAATACTAGTAGCGATAAAATAACAAAAAATAATAATGAGTCAAGAGCAGTTAGTTAATAGATAAAATCCAAGTGGCGTATTCATGGAACACTGCAGAAGATAACCATTAAACATCAAACAATAAAATCAATAAAACATATAAAGGAAAGTTACAAAAGCATTCTTCTCTCACTTGGATGCAACAGTGATTATATATAGGATTGTACAATTTCCGGAAACTTAAAATCTTGCGGAAATTTTCAGGAAAGCTACTTTTCCTGGAGCTGCATTACTGTGGAGGCACATCACATCAGAACAATGCAAACAGTCAAAATGTTATACGTCATTATTTACAAGTAATAATATCGGCGGATAAAACTGAATTTACAAAAGCCGCAGCATAAGTGCTAAAACATTTCAAATAGTTCCATAGAATATTTAAAGTAAATGAATGGTTATTTGGTCCATTTTTATGATACTGCTTTGTAATAGTATAACAGTAGCTGTTTTGTCGTATTTATAACACATTTATTCACAAAAACTTAAATATTGGATACATACCAAAAATATCAAAAACATCGGAAATTTGCGATATTTTCGAAAATATCACGATCTTTTCCATCCCTGCCAAAGGTTAGATAACCTCTGTTTGGGCATGAAGAATCGTGACCGGGACTAACTTCCACAAATTTTGAGTTTTCGACACATAATTGTTTTCGAGCCAGAGGCAGGCATGGGACAGACAGACAGACACCAGAATCGACACTTAATGGGCAATAAATATGTTGTAAATTCTACACACATAACTGAACTCACATGGTGTATTTAGACACGTCCTGATATACTGCTTCCATTATTTCAGATCTGTGTCCAGTGCGTAATGGCTCACTGCTTGAAATAGCACTCTTAACAGAATCACGGACACTGTGAACTGGAAATCGATATGGTTGAGGAAGACGTCTGGATGGACTTGCCAGAATGAATCGAGGCTGTGCTACAATAATTGAACTGTCGTCAGATGATATGGTACCAACATCTTGTACGGCATCACATTGCAGTTGCACATTAGCGGTTGTAGAATTTTGCTCACAAGACTTAATCACAGTATCCACACAATCAACAGCAGGGCCACAACTACAACGCAGAAACCACGGCACACACACTGGTAAAATTATCCAAACGAACCCCAAAATGAAGCCATATCTCATAATAAAACAGCAAATATTTATATTAAAAAGACTGCCGTTTTAAATAAACTTGTAACGATGACAATTATTGGACGTAGAAAACAGCAAAAACTAGTGTATCACGTTGTCACATGTAAATTTCCTATCACATCATTACAATGTCAGCACAACATGACATTGTAATGGTGTGATAGGAAATTTACACGTGACAATGATACACTAGTTTTTGCTGTTTTCTACGTCCAATACTATTGTCATCGTTACAAGTGTATTTAAAACGGCAGTCTTTTTAATTACTAAGTTAAAGGCGTCACCAAGTTCGTAACCATTAAACACATCTGCAAGTGCTGCCACTTACTGCATACAGCTATATAAGTAAACTGTGAAAATTCCCTCATGGATGCAGTGCCTACTGCCTACAGGTCGATCTCAGAAATTATGCAACCCTTGAGCTAAGAAAACATTACACAACCCTTGTTTCAGATTCATGGTCCGACAGTCTTGCAAGACGTCAAATTTCATCAAAATGTATCTGTAACTTTTTACATATCGTGTTAACAATGACACGGACAAACACTAGACGTAGTGTTTGACAACCTCTATTGGCAGAGGTCACTGTTACTTAAAGAGACCATCGAGGACGGTCTAGCTCATTCCATGACAGCATGTCCACCCGGGTGGTCCTACACCTGAGGACAACGAAAAAAGTTTACAGACCAACAGACAAACGGACAGACAGAGAGACACTTCTGATTTCCGCAAGATCGTATTAGCTCATTCTGTTGTCAAGGAATGAGCTGAAAATAAATAAGGCGAGCATCTCTAAATTTTGTTGTTCGTACTCTTCTCTGCACATTGTTAGTACAACTGGGTACAGCATGCATTTTATAAAATACAGGAAAAAATGTGTCAACTTACGCAGAGATTGACTGCGTTGTTAATTTCCAATGAGCAATCAGCTTCCGTGCTTGTACAACCTTCAATCCACCACCAATCAAGTCACTTTCCGTCAGCAGAGTTACATCAGCTGGATCATCACATCCAAGTGTGTGCAATAAGGATAGTACCATAGCCGTATCAACTTGCATTCCAACTGCCTTCACACTGTAGTCAATAAACTGATCCATCAACCTTGATGACAACAACGGAAATAACAGGAACAGATCTTCTGCAACGTCACTAAAACATAACGTTTCAACACTGGCAAAAGGAGTTTAGGAACATCAACTGCATGCCATGAATGTAGTTCAGCTGAGTCTTAACTGTAACTCTAACTGTAAATGCAGCCTAGCAACCACCAACACTGTGCTTCAATACTACACAAAGAAGATTGTCAAATAAAGGGTAAACAGGAAGAGGAAATGGATCAGCAATATCAGCAATTTTTAATAAGTGCTGATTTCGAGATAAGACACCAACATGAGCATGAAAATGTCTATAATACGTAATCTGTTCCAAAGCACTTCCAACAATGTACACACTTCGATTCACAATAAATATATCACAAATTACAGATATTGATAATTCACCATTGCTGACTGCCGTGATTACAGAAAGGTTCGGCTCGAACTTGATACCATCAACTTCAACAGATGACGCGTGATAAACTGTGTGATTACTAGCAGCAATTGGTTGTAAAATACACTGAATATGTGCCGATAACGAAGAAACATATACTTGTTTGCCTGCAGTGTTACCGATTTCACAATCACGCAAGAGACCACAACTATGGTGCAAGTGCCAGCTTTGATAGTACTGGTGCTTCTTAGCCAAGCTAAGAAGTACATTTTTGCGACATTTCATTCGATTTGTAAGATCTTTGAAAAAGCCATGTTTTCCCTCAAATCTGAAACTCCAGCTGTGTACTAAAGGGCCAAACATACGACACTGATGGCCGTAATGGACAAGAAAATGCATTTTAGGTTTAACAGTTTCAGAAGAAAATTCCAAACAAAATGAAGTCAAAAAACTTTCCACAGAATCGTCCAGTAAATATGTGTCACTCTGTGACATGACGGGAGAGAAAACAATGTCAATTACTGACAGAAAGATCAATAGCACCTCCCATTTACTGTCACCTGAAGGAACTTTACAGCCAATCATGAGTGGCAGCAAGCGCAACAAACAGCGACATTTAGCTGCAGTCTGGCGGCACTTAACAGGATCTGGAATTGCATCAGGATGGTTTGTCTTATCGAACCCGACATATGGAAAATGTTCAATCTGGAAATTCAGGAAGTCACGTGTCATGATGCCACTGTCTATACAGTACTGAATAATGCACTCTAAAATGTTACACCCCACACCCTCCAGCAGGTCATGCATAATGTCTGATGGCAGACCGGAAACTACATGAAAATGTGGAATGCGATTTAAGCACGAATTGCGTTTCAGCCCATAAACAGATTGCAATCGATCAAATTTAGAAATCCGATCAAGCTGCCTGTTGTATGTCTGAGGTGTTCGTAAACAACAACTTTGTTGCCGAAAATGCACTTTCATATTGCTTTTACGAACCAAACAAAACCTGCATGGATACACCGAAGTGAATGACTCATAAAATCCTCCCACTGCATGGGCTGCCAGATTGTCAGCCACTACAGCGACAAGTGCACCTTTCACGGTAATAGCATCTCCGTTCCTCACAACTGTAACACCCTTATCTGCAAGGGTGGTTAAATCGTTCACAAGAGGGCGAAGTACTTGATCAAAGCCATGCTTCTTTAGAGAACTCGAGAAACACAATGTAGATAAAAAAATTGTATGCAATCTCGACCTATCTTTAGGAGGAACATTTGCAAGTAAGAAATAAAATGCCGAAATCTTGTACTTTTTGGAACGATGGCCTAATGGGTTCACAGCCCCAAAGTCATCATAATACAAAACTATTTGAAGTGCATGTTCATCACAAGCAAACAATGGGTGCTGACGAAAGTATTCGCCATCACAAAAGTCTCGGAGATTTCCATCAGCAGACTTATGAGAGTTCATAATACATGAAAAAAAGTTGTCGTTTCTTAGCAAAACTTCAACTGTCTCCAATAGTGACACATACTGCATGTAATCATCACAGTTCCCTTCACTTTCCAACCGATATTCCATCGGTTTGACATAAGGAAACACATCTTCAACATATTTATTAATATTGTATTCTGTTAGTAGGCTACTACAGGCATTTTCATAAGGTGTTAGACTTGCAAAGGCATCACTCACTGCTAAACAAACATTTGAGGGAACAGACAATTCACGCAACTTATTAACAACAGTGCATTGCAGAGATTCGCGGGTGGAAGACAACATTTCAGACATATTTTGCCTTATGTCTTCACACACAATACCAGGCACTTTATTGATTTCACGAAGCTTCAATGACATTGTAGCAACATGATTTTTAGCCATTGTAGCGGGATGAATATTTGAGGTTTGAACATTCACATCTGCACTGGACGACAGAGAAAAAGTACTACAAGTTTCAGCTGCTGCATCAATATTCACCGCATCATCAAAACCTGTATCAACATCTTCAAATCCCTCTGCATTTTTGCTGCATCTAGGTTGCACCAAGTGTTTGTAATAGTACGTGTGATGTTTGGTACGCATATGCGCGCAAAGCGCTCTAACACTGTTGTAACGTTTGTAGCAGTTTTCCACACCACACTGAACATAGAATCCTGCTTCACTACTGTGGACAGCATGATAATGCTTTAACATCCGCCAAAAGTCACGACTCTGATTGCCACACCGCGTGCATTCATAGACTTTCAACAAATCCATACTGTATTAACTTAACCATCAAAAAATAGCCTACTTGCGTCAGATCGCCGATCTGAAGCTAACACAAAGTGATAGGTTCAGATCGCCGATCTGAACCTAACACCGTGCTTTGTCAAATTAAGCAAATTATATTTCAAGTTTCACACACCACACGCTGACGCGCAAAAACAGGCAAAAACAACGGAAATACTAAACACCGAAAAGGACCGCAGGCAAGCACAAGGGTTCGTTTTCCATAAAAACGGTTTATCGTCGTGTAATTTCTCACTGGACTTTATAAAATCCTGGGATACAAAGGAAGTACAAGTCTCGTCCATTTTACCGGCTTTTTAAAAAGTAACGTTATTGGTAAGGGATTATAAACTCATAAACTCATACGTCATCGTCAGCAGCATTGTCATGCAAAAAATAGCCTATAGTGCGTCGATTAGAACATCTCATCACAAATGCCAGTTAAAACCAGTGTACAAGATACGCTCCAACACCAAACGTCAGCAGTACTTAGTAATTAGTAATTTGTTGATTATGAATACATTATAAACGTGCACGGGTATAGCGGCCAAAGCCTGCGCCCATATAAGGTTATGTAATTCAATGATCAACATGATCAGACTATATAGTGTTACACTCTGCACGTTAGTGCTGGGCGATACCTAAAATTTCTTCAACGATAAGTATCGCGCAAAAGTATCGCGATACTCGATACTATCGTGATACTTATCACTTAGTACGAAGTTTAACCCTTATCCTGGCAATGGGGGGAGGGGCAAAAATACCCCCACTGCGGTTTTTGTCCAAAATCGCATAGTAAGCAATGGAATGAGACAGCTACTATTTGTCACATTGTTACAGACCCTTGGGCTTTCCGACGCACTGACTGTATCGTTATATCTACTTCCGGTTTTACGTGGCCGGTTTGATTCTAACTTGCACGTGACTGGTTTTGCGACTGCCAGCATTGTACGCCCATGAAGCTAAGACATAAATTTCACAGATGTGATGTTTTTTGAATTGTTACAGACTGAAGATGGTAAGTTGACGAGGCAGGAGTGTAAACAACGGTATTTGTACATTTTCAAGATGACGGACAAACCCGAAAGTAGTAATATGTCGTCATCTAGAACACAGTCATAGTCACAGAGTCATACAGTCGAATAAATCTGAAGTAAGTAGAACTGTAATTCTAGCGCGGTAAACAAAGTTATCGACCACGCCAAAATGAAAAAAGTGTCCACAAGTAAATGCGACATTGACGGATAACGGGAAATAACAATTTGTGGCCATCCAAACCGGAAATACTTATATCTCCGAGAGTATGACAGATATCATTGAAATTCCGACTGCAAATCTAGAGTTTTCGACCACGCCCACAGGGAAGAAACTCACCCGGGCGATTGCGAAATTTGCGACGACGACCGACAACCGGAAACAGCAATATAGACGTTTTGGGCGCCGATATTGCAATTTCTGGCATCATCGGTCGTTGTCGCAATCATTTGGCTAATCTTCTGTCGAGCTCGACATCATCGAAAATCCCGAATCTGTCGTTGGAATTTAGACCCCATCATCAGAGTTCCAGAGATGTAATTATTTCCGGTTTGGGGGGCCATATCGATATTTCCGGTACTACACCTTACCAGGCTTACCTTGCAGTAATTTGGCTTAATGCATATCTCATGCCACTAACCTTGGTGCAACTACTCAATGTGTTGAGTAGTAATATACTAAATGTAAATGCATCTACTCATTCTGAGTGTACGAAAGTAAAGCTATGATATAATGCCACTGTCAGTTAATTGAGTATCTCGCAAATACTCAGAATGAGTGGCATACAGCTGCATTTTTAGTTTGAGTATCGTGCTACTACTCAAAGTGAGTAGACGTTGTATAGGTATTTTTTTCAGTGTA
>Ga0209788_1000179_pt1 | contig 16010 bp, 16 predicted proteins | sample WorMetLIZISLAND1_2_FD_187415 | JGI IMG/M metagenome (GOLD analysis project Ga0209788, IMG submission 187415) | Marine gutless worms symbiont microbial communities from Max Planck institute for Marine Microbiology, Germany - Olavius clavatus LIZARD... ...
ACCACCGGATACCCGAACCGCAGGTGCCGGAGCCGGCGCCGGCACCGGCCGTGGCCGATCACGTCGACCGACCCGCAGTGGACGCACGCCCGAGGGAGTGTGGAGACGACCTCCGCCTCCAACACCGGGTTCACCACGGACGACGACACCACGTCGAGGTCCTCCAGATCCAGGGGCACGCTGATACAATCGCTCATCTGAGCTCTCCTTTGTCGTAGACGGTTCACACAACCAGCCTCAGGGGAGCTCAGCCACCTTCACCCACCGTCTTCCGCGAAGACCCCGCAAATCCTTTCCTTCGGCTCTCGCATCGCGGACGAACAGCGTCCTGACCAGGGACAACACCTGGCGGCAGAGCTTCCTCGAGATAGCGTGGCAGCCTGTCATCCAGACGGGGTGAGCACGAGTTGCACGGATCAGGGTGGATGTGCTACCGTCCTCCTCTGTTATGGAATCACTGTCATGGCTGGAGGTCACAGAGGCGGTCGCGACCGTCGTCATGACCGTGACCCTGGTCGCGTCGGCAGCCATTGCGCGCTACTCCTATCGGAACGCCGTGAAGCGTCGGGAGGAGCAGACTCGTCCTTGGGTCATCTTGGACTTCGATATGCCACACTCTCCTACCCTGGTCGAGCTGTTCATTCGGAATGCTGGCCCAACGATCGCCCGGAATGTATCCTTCCGTTTCACGCCCGAACTCAGGTCGAGCTACGATCAAGAGGAGGGGCCGCCGATTCGTGCGACGCCGATTATTGACAATGGGATTTCCACTCTGCCGCCCAATCGCGAGTACGGAGTGCTGTTTGAGCGGGCTGATCGACTAGGCGAGCATCCGAGATACAAGGTTGAGGTTGAGTACGAAGGGCCGACAGGGAGGAAGTATCGAGATACTCAGCGTCTCGACTTGTCGACCATGGATGGGACGAAGTACCTGGCTCCGCACACCTTTGACGTCACGGAGGCGTTGAGGGGCATCCAATCGGCGCTGGAGAGCATCAACAAGAAGCTCGGCGGATCGGGTGAGGCTTCGGACGGTTCTCTCTAGGATCGGTCCTGACGCGTGATCAGTTCCGGCGAGCCGGAGACTTCAGGCGCGGACGGCGGATTGCGTGGGTCTGAGGACTCGGCGCGGCTAGGGGTTCAGGAGTCGGGGCCGAGGTACTTGGCCGCGACGTTCAGGGCCAGAGACGACAGCACGACGCACCCCGTCACCCCCCAGGCGGCGAACAGGGCGTCGGTCATCGGCCATTCGGCGATCAGTGTGCTCACGAAGAAGACGGCCCCGATCACCCCGAAGGCGATCAACGAGGCCACGAACGCCCGGGTGGCGACACGCTGCATCGCAGAAGGGTACCACCCGGGCCGCGGGAGGCGTCGTCGGCGGCCCCCGGCCCCGCGGCTACACTGCCCGCTCGCTTGGTGGCCGTAGCTCAGCCCGGTAGAGCACCTGGTTGTGGTCCAGGATGTCGCGGGTTCAAGTCCCGTCGGTCACCCGGAAGGACCGTCCGGCGAGAGCCGGGCGGTCCGCCGACGCCAGCAACGAGCCAGGAACGAGATGACCGTCACCATCACAGAGTCGGCGCCCTTCGAGCGCATCGTCAGGTTCCCGCTCACCGACGATCAGATCAACGCCGCCAAGCGGGGAGCGGCTCGCAAGCTCGCCGGCGAGCTCAAAGTCAGCGGCTTCAGGCGGGGCAGGGCGCCCCTCCCCGTCGTCGAGGCGACGGTGGGCGCCGACCGGGTCCGGCGGGAGGCCATCGACCTCCTGCTCCCCGCGGCCCTCAGAGATGTCTTGGAGGGAGAGAAGATCAGCCCGGCGATCGCGCCGGAGCTGACGTCGCTCGACGACGTCGACGGGGGAGTCGAGGTCGAGGTGACGGTCACCCTGTGGCCCGAGATCGACCTCCCCAACTACCGGGACCGTACCATCGAGGTCACCAACCCGGCCGTCTCCGAGGAGAGGCTCGACACAGAGATCGCCGCTATCCTCGAGGAGCACGGCACGGTCGCAGAAGTGGAGCGCGCCGCCGCGGCGGACGACTACGTCTCGATCAACGTCGAGGCGACCCGCGGAGGCGACCCGGTGGAGGTCGCCAAGGTCGAGGACCTCCTCTACGAGCTCGGCGCAGGCGACTACATCGAAGGCATCGACGCCGCCCTCGAGGGCGCCGAGGCGGGCGACGAGGTCGAGCTTGTCGCCCCTCTTCCAGAGTGGCTGGAGGACGAGTCGGGCGGGGAGGCCCTCTTCAAGGTGAAGGTCAACGAGGTCAAGGAGCTGGTCCTCCCCGACCTCGACGATGAGTGGGTCGACGAGAACACCGAGTTCGAGACGGTCGACGAGCTGCGCGAGGCCCTCAGGGAGGCCGTGGCCAGCGCGCGGCTTCACGCCGTCGCCCGCGAGTACGGGGACAAGGCCCTCGCGACCCTGCGCGACCAAGTCGAGGTCGAGCTGCCCGAGGCCCTCGTCCGCTCCGAGATGGACAACCGGCTCCACGGCCTCATGCACCGGCTCGACGAGGCGGAGGCGACGCTCGACGACTACCTTCGAGCGGCGGAGATCGCCCCCGACGACTTCATCGCCGCCCTCGAGCACCAAGCCCGACGAGCGCTCCGCAACCAGCTCGTGCTTGAGGCGGTCGCCGAAGCCGAGGAGATCGAGGTCACCAAGCAGGAGGTGGCCGAAGCCGTCAGCGACATGGCCGCCGACTCGGGCGACGCCGTCGCCTTCATGAAGCGGTATCGAGAGACCGACGGCCAAGTGGCGGTGACCCGTGTTATCCTGAGGGACAAGGTGATGGGGGCCATCCTCTCGAACGCCCAGCCGGTCGATGAGGACGGCAACCCCCTCGACCTGAGCCTGCATGTGGCCGAGGTCGGGGCCGACGTCGTCGACGCCGAGTCGGAGATCGAGGCGGCGATGGCCGCGGAGATGGGAGACGAGCAATGACAACCGACAACTACGTGATCCCCACGGTCTTCGAGCAGACGAGCCGCGGCGAGCGTTACTTCGACATCTACAGCCGGCTCCTGAAGGACCGCATCATCTTCCTGGGCACGGCCATCGACGACACCATCGCCAACCTGATCATGGCCCAGTTGCTGCACCTCGAGTCGGACGACCCCGACAAGGACATCTCCCTCTACATCAACTCGCCGGGCGGGTCGATCACGTCGCTCTTCGCCATCTACGACACCATGCAGTACATCAAGCCCGATGTCAGCACGGTGTGCATGGGCATGGCGGCCTCCGCCTCGGCGGTGATACTCGCCGGAGGCGCCCCGGGCAAGCGCTTCGCCCTGCCCCACGCCCGGGTGATGCTGCACCAGCCCCACGGCGGCGCGCAGGGCCAAGCCTCGGACATCGAGATCCAAGCGCGGCTCATCGTGCAGATGCGGGAGCAGCTCAATCATGTCCTCGCCGACCACACCGGCCAGGAGTACGAGAAGATCGCCGCCGACACCGAGCGCGACTACTGGATGTTGGCCGACGAGGCCAAGGAGTACGGGGCGATCGACGGGGTGCTCACGCGACGTGAGCTCTCCGCGGTAGCCTCCGAGTAAGGGCGGGAGGTCCCCCGATGGCAAGAATGGGAGACGGCGGCGAGCTGCTCAAGTGCAGCTTCTGCGGCAAGTCTCAACGGCAGGTCAGGAAGCTGATCGCAGGCCCCAGCGTCTACATCTGCGACGAGTGCATCGACCTCTGCAACGAGATCATCGAGGAGGAGCTGTCCGTCTCCGAGGGTTTCGTCTTCGCCGAGTTGCCCAAGCCGGCCGAGATCAAGGCCTACCTCGACGACTACGCGGTCGGCCAGGAGGACGCCAAGAGGAAGCTCTCGGTCGCCGTCTACAACCACTACAAGCGGATCCGCTCCGGCGACGAGCAGCGTGACGTCGAGCTTCAGAAGTCGAACATCATCCTCATCGGCCCTACCGGCTCGGGCAAGACCCTCCTCGCCCAGACCCTGGCCCGCCAGCTCAACGTGCCTTTCGCCCTGGCCGACGCCACCAGCCTCACCGAGGCCGGGTACGTGGGCGAGGACGTGGAGAACATCCTCCTCAAGCTGCTCCAGGCCGCCGACCACGACGTCAACCGGGCCCAGCAGGGGATCATCTACATCGACGAGATCGACAAGGTCTCGCGCAAAGCGGAGAACGTGTCGATCACCCGGGACGTGTCCGGCGAGGGCGTGCAGCAGGCGTTGCTCAAGATCCTGGAGGGGACCGTGGCCTCCGTCCCGCCGCAGGGCGGGCGGAAGCACCCCCATCAGGAGTTCATCCAGCTCGACACCACCAACGTGTTGTTCATCCTCGGCGGCGCCTTCGGGGGTCTCGAGGACATCATCGCCAACCGGGTCGGCAGGCGCGGGGTGGGGTTCGGCGCCGAGCTGCGCACCAAGGACCAGGGCCGGCCGAGCGACCTCCTGTCGCAGGTGTTGCCCGAGGACCTGATGAAATACGGGTTGATCCCCGAGTTCATCGGGCGCCTCCCGGTGATGGCGACCGTGGAGGACCTCGACCAGCCGGCCCTCGTGAAGATCCTCACCGAGCCGAAGAACGCCCTGACCAAGCAGTACCACCGGATGTTCGAGATGGACAGCGTCGATCTCGTCTTCACCCCCGACTCCCTGGAGGCCATCGCCGAGCAGGCGCTCAAGCGCTCGACGGGGGCCAGGGGGCTGAGGGCGATCATGGAGGAGGTCCTGCTCAACACCATGTACGACCTCCCGTCGCGGACCGACATCGAGCAGGTGCTCGTCGACCGCGACGTGGTCGAGAAGAAGGTCAACCCGACCCTCGTGCCCGTCGAGGAGCTCCCCGAGCCGACCGAGCGGTCGGCGTGACCGCGCGCCCGGCCTGAGGGCCGAGGCCGAGCCCCGCCGCCCCGCCCACCGACGCGTCTCATGGACTACCCCGAAGCCGTCGCCTACCTCGACCGCCACATCGGTCTCGGGGGCAAGCCGGGCCTGGGCCGCATGAGCGACCTCCTCGACTTCATGGGGCGGCCCGACGAGGGTTATCCCGTCATCCACGTCGCCGGCACCAACGGGAAGACCTCGACCAGCCGGCTCGCCGCCCTGATCCTCGCCGCCCACGGCCTGACCGCCGGCGCCTTCACGTCTCCGCATCTGCAGCGGGTCGAGGAGCGTCTGGAGGTGGACGGGCGCCATGCGAGCGCCGACGAGCTGGCCCTCGCCGTGTCGGACGCGGCAGTCTTCGCCGACCTCCGCTCCGAGCGCGGCGGGGCCCCCAACACCTACTTCGAGCTGTTGGCCGCGGCGGCTTTCGCCTTCTTCGCCGACCAGGCGGTTGACGCCGCCGTGCTGGAGGTCGGGCTGGGAGGGCGGTTGGACGCCACCAACGTCGTCGACGCCGAGGTGTGTGTGGTGACTTCGATCGGGCTCGACCACACCGAGACGTTGGGCGAGGACATCGCTTCGATCGCGGGCGAGAAGACGGCGATCGCCGGGCCCGCATCCATCCTTGTGACCGGCCCCCTCCCGGAGGAGGCGATGGGGGCGGCGAAGGCCCGGGCGCGCGAGCTGGGCGTCCACCACCGCAGGTTCGGCCTCGACTTCTCGGTCGGGGCCGCGGAGAGGGCGGTGGGAGGGTGGATGGTCGCCGTGGAAGGCGCCGAGGAGACCTACGACGACATCTTCCTCCCCCTCCACGGCAGGCATCAGCTCACCAACCTGGCCACTGCGGCGGCGGCGGCGGAGGCGTTGCTGGGGGGGAAACTCGACGCCGAGGCGGTCCGGGAGGCGGCCGCGGCCGCGACGATGCCCGGCCGGATGGAGATCCTGGCCCGTGGGCCTCTGGTGATGGCGGACGGCGCGCACAACCCCGACGGCGTCGCCGCGTTGGCCGCGGCGCTCGAGGAGGAGTTCGGCTCCACGAGGTGGTGGTTGGTCTTGGGTGTGATGGGGGACAAGAACGTCGAGCTGATGGTCGAGCGCCTGGCGCCCGCACTGGAGGGGGTCGTAACTGCCGCCGTCGACCATGAGAGGGCGGTCCCCCCGGCCGACCTCGCCCGCCGGGTCGAGGCGGTCGCCGACCTCCCGACGGCGGCGGCGGAGACGGTGGAGGGGGCCTTGGAGACGGCTCGCGCCGAGGCCGGCACCGACGGTGCGGTGTTGGTCGCCGGGTCTCTCTACTTGGTGGGGGCCGTGCGCGATCTCCTTCTCGGCGGAGGCTGACTTCGCCTCGGCCGCCGAGGCCGATATCGTCGCCGCCTATGCCCAGCGAGAGCACCTTCATCATGGTGAAGCCGGACGGGGTGGAGCGGCGGCTGGTCGGGGAGATCATCTCCAGGCTTGAGCGCAAGGGGTTGACCCTTGCGGCGATCCGCATGTTGACCGTCGATGAGGCGTTGGCCAGGCGCCACTACGCCGAGCACGTCGAGAAGCCGTTCTTCGGCGAGCTGCTCGCTCTCATCACCTCGGGACCGGTCGTCGCCATGGAGTGGTCCGGCGAGTCGGCGGTCTCGGTGTGCCGAGACCTCATCGGCGCCACCGACCCGAAACGAGCCGCCCCGGGCACGATCCGCGGCGACCTGGGGCTTGCCGTCACCGCCAACCTGGTCCACGGGGCCGACAGCCCGGAGAGCGCGGCGCGCGAGCTGGGAGTCTTCTTCGGGTAGCGGCCCGTCGCCGCACACGCTCGGCGAATCGGTTGATCCCAATGGCGGAGGGCGGGGCGCCCACCTACAATGGCAGCGTCTGCCCGGGAGCTTTCCCCAGCTATGGCTGAAACCCTTCTCTCTCTTGCCGGCCAGGACATGGCCATCGACCTCGGGACCGCCAACACGCTTGTCTACGTCCGGGGCGCCGGGATCGTGCTCAACGAGCCGTCCGTGGTGGCGGTCAACTCCCAGAACGCCAAGGCGCTGGCCGTCGGAATGGAGGCCAAACGCATGATCGGCCGCACCCCGGCGAGCATCACCGCCATCCGGCCCCTGCGCGACGGTGTAATCGCCGACTTCGACATCACCGAGAAGATGCTGCGTTATTTCATCCAGAAGGTGCACCGCCGCAAGTGGGCCCGCCCCCGCATCGTCGTCTGCGTCCCGTCTGGCATCACACCCGTGGAGCGACGCGCCGTCGAGGAGGCGGCCTATCACGCCGGCGCCCGCCGCGCCTACACGATCGAGGAGCCCATGGCCGCGGCCATCGGCTCCGGCCTGCCGATCGGCGAGCCGTCCGGCTCGATGGTGGTGGACATCGGCGGCGGCACCACCGAGGTGGCGGTGATCTCGCTCGGGGGCATCGTGGTGTCCCGGTCGATCCGCGTCGGCGGGGACGAGATGGACTCGGCGATCATCGACTGGGTGAAGAAGGAGCAGAACGTCCTGGTGGGCGAGAGGACCGCCGAGCAGCTCAAGCTCGCCGTCGGGTCGGCTTGGCCGTACGCCGACGAGCCTTCGGCCGAGGTCCGGGGACGGGACCTCGACTCCGGCCTGCCCAAGACCGTGATGTTGTCCAGCCCCGAGATCCGCGAGGCGATCGACGAGCCCACCCAAGCGGTCGTGGACGCGGTCAAGTACACGCTTGACAAGACGCCGCCGGAGTTGGCCGCGGACGTCATCGAACGCGGCATCGTGCTCACCGGGGGCGGGGCGCTCCTGGTCGGGCTCGACCATCGTCTGGCCAACGAGACGGGGATGCCCATAGTCACGGCGGCCAAACCCCTGCACTCGGTGGTGCTCGGCTCGGGCAAGTGTTTGGAGGAGTTCGACGTGCTGCACAACGTGTTGGCGTCGTCGGCGAGGCCGTGAACTGCGACACCAGTCGCCGCCGATGCTGAGCCGGGAGCCGCGACGACCGATCCTCCCGCTCCTGATCAGCTTGGTGGTTTTCGGCGTCCTGTTGATGACCCTCGACTCGCGCTCCGAGGGAGCGGCCGAGGCGGTGAGGGCGCGGGCCCAGGCCGTCGTCGCCCCCCTCCAGAAGGCCGCCGCGTTCGTCGTGTCCCCGGCGGTCAGGCTCGTCGAGTCCCTCTCCGACGTGGCGAACCTCCGCGAGGAGATCGCCGCCTTGCGCCAGAGGCTCGCCGAGGCCGAGGCGGCCCGGGCGGCGGTGCAGGACGAGCTGGCCCGGCTGGAGCTGTATGAGCAGATCCTGAACATGGAGCCCGCCGGCGACGACATCGGCCGCACGGTGGCCGCCGTCATCGGGGGGGCGGGCGCTTTCGACCCCGCCCTCTTGATAGACAAGGGCTTGTCCGACGGGATCGCGCCGGGGCAGCCGGTGGTCGACACGAACGGCCATGTGGTCGGCGCCGTCAAATACGTCACCGGGGGGACGGCGCTGGTCGTCCCGATCATGACCGAGCGCCAAGGGCTCACCGTCACCGTCAACGATCAGGTCGGGTCGCTCACCTCCCGCCCCGTGAGCGACGCCATGAGGCTTGAGATCCTCGATGCGCGGTCCCCGCTTCTCGCCGGCGACGAGGTGCGGACCGCGGCCATATCGACCAGGTTCCCCACCGGTTGGTCGGTCGGCGCGGTGGTGGAGGACGCCGCTCCCGTCAACGGCGTGGTGACCGCGGGCGTCGAGCCCCACGTCGACCCCGAGACTCTCCGCGTCGTCGTGGTATTGGCGTGGCCCCCCGACCCGATATCGGTCGTCGAGGCGGTCACGGAGATGTCGTCGACCACGTCGACCACGTCGACAACGTTGGCCGAGGGGTCGTCGACCACGTCGCCCGGGTCGTCGACCTCGTCCACCGAAGGGCCCGGGCCTTCCACGACGGTTCCCTCCACCACGGCGCCCTCGACGACGGTTCCCTCCGCGACGGCGCCCTCGACGACCTCGGGCGGAGACCGGTGATGAGGCTCCCCAGAGGGGTCGTCGTCGCCGCTTTGACGACCCTCGCCGTCGTGACCCAGACGACTCTGTTTCAGCGGGTCCCCCAGGTCGCCCCCGACCTCGTCATGGTGCTGGTGATATCCCTCGCCCTGACCAGGATCAGACCCGAGTTGGTGTTGGTCGTCGCCTTCCTCGCCGGGTTGCTGGTCGACCTTCTCGGCTCGCTGTTGCTCGGCTTGCGGGCCGTGACGCTCACCGTGGTCGCCTACGCAGCCGTGCGCACCCGGGACCGAGCGGAGATCGGCAGGCCGGCTATCGCCGTGTGGGCCGGCCTCCTGTCGTTGGCGGGAGTGGCGCTCATGGCGCTCATCGGGGCCATCTTCGGGGAGGTGAGCCTGCTCGGGCCGGACGTCGCCCGGCGCATGCTGGTCGCGCCTCTGGCCAATCTCGTGTTGGCGGCTCTGCTCGCGCCTCTCATCCAGCGGCTCGTCGACGGAGACCCGAGCGCAGTGAGGCTCATGTGAGGTTCACCGTCCGCCTCGGCATACTCGGGACGGTCTTCATCGCGATGTTCTCGATCGTCGCCCTCCGGCTCTGGGTCCTCCAGATCGCCGAGGGGCGCGACATCGCCGAGGCGACCAAGGAGCAGACCTGGGTGGCCAAACCCGTCTACGCGCCGCGCGGCGACATCTTCGACCGGGACGAGACGCTCCTCGCCACCACGAAGATGGTTCCCGCCGTCGTGATCGACCGCACGTTCATCCAGCGCGACGAGGAGAGGGCGGCCCTGATCAGCCGCCTCTCGGCTCTTCTCGACATCAGCGAGAGCGAGCTGGCCGACCTGTACGAGGAGAAGGGGCCGAACGCCCGCTTCCAGGTCGCCGCGGTCTCAAGCGACCTGGCGTTCCGCATCAACGAGCAGTTGGACGAGCTGCCCGGCGCCGAGATCGTCGCCGTCCCCCAGCGCGTCTACCTCTCCGGGCCGACCCTGGCGCATGTCATCGGGCATCTCGGGTTGCCCGACCAGGCCGACCTCGACGAGAGCCCCGACATCGACCGCGACGTGCGGATCGGCAAGCTCGGGGTCGAGGGGGTCTACGAGGACGACCTCAGGGGCAGGTCGGGCGCCGTCGAGCGCCGCGTCCGGTCGGGCAGGGTCATCGACGAGCGCCCTCCCGAGGCGGCTGAGCCGGGCAGCTCCCTGACGCTCACCATCGACCTCGAGACCCAGGAGGTTGTGCGGCTCGCCCTCGAGGAGGGCATCGCCCTCTCCAACAGGGTCAAGGCGGCCGACCGCGCCGAAGGCGAGACGTTCTTCACCGAGACCAAGCGGGCCGCGGCCGTGGTGCTCGACCCGGTCACCTTCGAGGTGCTCGCCTCGGCGTCCATCCCCGACTTCGACCCGGAGATCTTCGTCGGCCGGCTCAGCGAGGACGCGCTCGACCGGCTCAACGAGGACCAGGCGTTGCTCAACCGCGTCATCGGCGGCGCCTACCCGCCCGCCTCGGCTTTCAAGGCGATCACCTACACGGTGATCGAGGAGGAGGATCTGCCGTTCCCCAAGGGGCGGGACGACGTCGACCCGATCAACCGGACGGTCAACTGCGACGGGACGTTCGTCCTCCCCGAGCTGGCCGACGGCTCCCAGCAGGTGAAGAACGACTGGTACCTGGGCAGGCACACCTTCGGCTGGCTCGACATCCACGGGGCGTTGCAGTGGTCGTGCAACAAGTTCTTCTGGGCGGCGGGCCTGGGCGCCTTCCAACACCACGACGGCGGGCCTCGGGAGACCGTCCTCCAAGATTGGGCGGCCGACCTCGGTTACGGGGCGCCGACGGGAATAGACCTGACCGGCGAGGCCGAAGGCGTCATCCCGAGCCGGGCCGAGTTCGAGCGGCGAGCCGAGTTGCAGGCGGAGGACCCGAGCCTCGGGCTGATCCACCCGTCGCGCCTCCAAGAGGGGAATGCGTTGTGGAACGGCGGCGACCTGATGGACTTCGCCATCGGCCAGGGCGCCTTCACCGCCACGCCGATGCAGGTCGCCGTCTCCTACGCGGCGCTCGTCAACGGCGGGACGGTGCGCGAGCCCCGAGTGGTGTCGAGCGTCGTCGGCCCGGCGGGCGACGCGGAGAGGAGAGTCGAGTCGCCGGTCAGGGCCGAGATCGCCGTCTCCGAGACGACAAGGTCGGCTCTCCTCGCCGACCTCAACCGCGTCGTCGTCTCCGGCACCGCCAGGGTCGCTTTCGAGGGGTTCGGCGAGGGCCTGGGGCGGGTCGGCGGGAAGACCGGCACGGGGCAGGCCGGCCCCAACCAGGACAACCACGCCTGGTTCGTGGGGGTCGCCCCCATCGACAACCCCCGGTTCGTGGTGGTCGTCCTGATCGAGGAGGGAGGGTCGGGCGGTCGGGTGGCGGCCCCCGTCGCCCGTCACATCCTCCAGCACCTGATGGGCAACGAGCCGACGGAGATCGTCGCGGGTGAGGAGACCGACTGATGGCCCTGCTCGCCCGCGTCCGCGAGGTGGCGGTCGTCCGCCGCGACAACAAGACCGACTGGGTCATGTTCTCCGCGGTGCTGGTCCTCTCCGCCCTCGGCCTGCTGATGATCTACTCGGCGACCCGCCGCGGCGGCGCCTTCTCCATGGAGCGTCAGATGATCTTCGTGGCGGCCGGGATGATCATCTTCCTGATCGCGTCGAACATCGACTACCGGGAGTATCGGGGCACCGTGCCCGCGGCCTTAGCCCTGATGGTGCTCCTCCTGTTGGCGGTGTTCCTGTTCGAGGAGAGCGGCGGGGCGCAACGCTGGATCCCCCTCGGCTTCTTCAAGCTCCAGCCCGCCGAGTTCGCCAAGGTGGTGGTCATCGTGGCGCTGGCCAACCTGCTCGCCCCGTCGGCGCGGGTCGAGGCCCCGGGCCCCCAGCCCCTCCCGTGGCGCAAGGTGGGTCAGGCGGTGGCCGTCGTCGCGCCGCTGGCCGCGTTGATCTTCTTGGAGCCGGACCTGGGCACGATGATGGTGTTCGGGTTCGTCCTCTTCGCCATGATCTTCGTGGCGGGCGCCACCTGGCGGCAGATGCTCACAATGGGGTCGACGGCCGTCGCCGTCGCCGCCGCCGCCTGGGTCTTCCGCGACACGTTTCTCCGACCGCACCAACTCGCCCGCATCGAGGCGCTGTTCGACGAGAACGCCGACCCCGAGACGATCGGCTACCAGTTGGATCAGTCGAAGAGCGCCATCGGCTCGGGCCGGTTGACCGGCAAGGGGTTGTTCACGGAGGGGACCCTCACCGACTTCGACTACATCCCCCTCCAGGAGAACGACTTCATCTTCACGGCCGTCGCCGAGCAGTTGGGCCTGCTCGGCGGTCTCTTCGTGCTCGCCGCCTTCGCCGTCGTCGTGTGGCGCCTCCTGGTCATCTCGGCGAGCTCGCGGGATCGTTTCGGCGCCCTGATCGCCGCCGGGGCCGCGGCCATGATCGCCTTCCACGTCTTCATCAACGTCGGGATGACAATCGGCATCATGCCGGTGACGGGTCTCCCGTTGCCTTTCCTGAGCCAGGGCGGCTCCTTCTACATGGCCATGGCGCTGGCGTTGGGGATATCCAACTCGGTCTGGCTGATGCGGACGCCGGTCCCCTCCGAGAACCAGTTGATCTGACGCCCCGGCGCGCCTCGACCGTCCCGGCGCCTCGGCCGCGCCGCCCCGTCTCGTTCGCCCGCGGGCTACGCTCGCCTCCCATGTACCGACGGCGCCCGGAAGGTTGGGTCGAGGTGATCTGCGGCCCGATGTTCTCCGGCAAGAGCGAGGAGTTGATCCGCAGGGTCGCCAGGTACAAGATCGCCCGTATCGCCGTCCAGGTCTTCAAGCCGCGCCTCGACGACCGTTACGCGGATGCCGAGGTCGTCTCCCACTCCGAGTTGAAGGTGGAGGCCTGCCCGGTCGACGGTTCCCTCGAGCTGCTCCGCGCCGTCCGCGGCTCGACCCAGGTCATCGGCGTCGACGAGGGTCAGTTCTTCGACGACGGGTTGGTGGAGATCGTCGACAACCTGGCGGCCAAGGGGAAGCAGGTCATCGTCGCCGGGCTCGACACCGACTACCTGCGTCGCCCGTTCGAGCCGATCCCGACGCTCTGCGACCGGGCCGAGTACGTCACCAAGGTGTTGGCCGTGTGCCACAGTTGCGGCGGCCCCGGCATGTACACGCAGAGGATCGTCCGGTCGGACGACCTGGTGGTTCTGGGCGCGGGCGGGGCCTACGAGGCCCGCTGTCGTATGTGTTACCACCCCACGGCGGCTCGTCAGCCCAGCTTCCCGCTGGGCGCGGGGGAGTAGGCCCAGCGCGGTCGGTCCGCTATCCTGTGTGTTGGGCGCCTCGGGCCCTACGCCCCGAGCGCCCGTGGGCGACGGCTCGCGACTTCTGAACGCCCGCCGCTCAGCATCCCGACCAGCGCCCGCCCGGCCGCCCCGGCGGCGCCGGGAGCGAGTCGGGCACAAAGGGCCGGCCCCCACACATCCGGCCCCCCACACATCAAGACAACAGAGGAGAGAGTTCGTATGCCGCCATTTCGTAAGAAAGGCCCTGAGATTGTCCGCAAGTCCTCGGCCGGAGGGAAAGTCGAGGAGCGCAAGACCGTCCGGGTCGAGGGCCGGAAGGTGGAGGTCAGGCGGGTCGAGGCGCCGCCGCCCCAGAAGAAGCCCCCGAAGCGGAAGAGGAAGCCGCCCCAGGGCAAGTCGCAGCAGAGGAAGCAGCAGAGGAAGCAGCCCCAGAGGGAGAAGGCCAAACCCAAAGGCCGCGACGGCGCCGCCGGGTCGCGGAGTCGCCAGCGCAGGCCGATCGACGAGGAGATCATCGTCCCGACCGAGTCGACGCGTAAGCAGATGCTGGTCAGCGTCAACAACCGTCAGACGCAGATCGTGATCCTGGAGGGCCCGGTGCTGGTGGAGCACTACGTCGCCCGCGAGGACGCGGCCTCGGTCGCGGGCAACATCTACCTGGCCTTGGCGCGTAATGTCCTCCCTGGGATGGAGGCGGCGTTCCTCGACTTCGGCACCTCCAAGAACGGGGTCCTCTACGCCTCCGACGTGCCGGGCCCGGGCGGGAGGGAAGGCCGCGCCGGGCGGCGCATCGAGGAGGTCCTCAACGAAGGCGATGAGGTCTTGGTGCAGGTCACAAAGGACGCCATGGGCGCCAAGGGGGCCCGGCTGACCGGCGTCCCGTCGTTGCCCGGTCGTTACCTCGTCCTTGTGCCGGACTCGGACACCATGGGCATCAGCCGTCGGCTCCCCGACGAGGACCGCGCCCGTCTCCGGGAGATCATCAACAGGGTGAGGCCCCCGGGGTACGGGGTCATCGTGCGTACGGCGGCTCTCTTCGCCTCGGCCGAGGAGCTTGCCGCCGACATCTCCAGGCTCCTCAAGGAGTGGGAGACGATCGGGGCGGAGGCGGCGAAGGGCGGCGCCCCGACGCTCGTCCACGAGGAGCCGGAGTTGCTGATCAGGGTGATCCGCGAGCACTTCACCGCCGACTTCCGCAAGCTCCTGATCGACGACCAGCGCGCCCACGACGTCGTGGCGGGCTACCTCCAGTCCACTGCGCCCGACCTCGTCTCCAAGGTGCGGCTCTACGACGACCCGGTCGCCCTCTTCGACCGCTACCACATCGACGACCAGTTGAAGAAGGCCCTTGAGCGCAAGGTGTTCCTGCCGTCGGGAGGCCACCTCGTCATCGACCGCACCGAGGCGTTGACGGTCATCGACGTCAACACCGGCAAGTTCGTCGGGTCCGACAACCTCGAGGAGACGGTCCTCCAGAACAACCTTGAGGCGGCCGAGGAGATCGGGCGCCAGCTCCGCCTCCGCGACATCGGGGGCATCATCGTCATCGACTTCATCGACATGGAGTCGGTGGGCAACCAGGAGCAGGTGCTGCGCCGCCTGAAGGAGACGCTGGCCAAGGACAAGACCCGCACCCAGGTCTTCGAGGTCTCCCATCTCGGGCTGGTCGAGATGACTCGCAAGAACGTCTCCGCGGGCCTTCTTGAGCAGTTCTCCCGCAGTTGCGACAACTGCTCCGGCAGGGGGGTGATCGTCGATGAGGCGTTCAGCGTCCGGTCGATGCGCGTGGAGACCGCCTCGGCGGAGTTGGACGGTTGAGGCGGGCGCGCTTTGCCCGGCGGCGACCTGCCGGTATCATGTGAACAGGCCCGTTTCACGGAGAGGTTCTCAGGTGTACGCCATCATCCGCGCCGGCGGCAAACAAGCCAAGGTGCAGTCGGGCGACGTGATCGACATCGAGCGCGTCAAAGCCGACGGAGACGAGCTGACGTTCGCCCCTTTGCTCGTCGTGGATGACTCCGGCGTCGCCGTGACCGACCGCGACGAGCTGGAGAAGTCGAGCGTCACCGCCAAGGTGCTGGGCGAGTCGGCGGGCCCGAAGATCGACATCTTCAAGTACAAGAGCAAGACCGGCTACCGGCGCCGTCAGGGCCACCGCCAGAAGTACACGCGCATCGAGATCACCGGCATCTCGTTGTCGGGCGAGTCGGAGAAGAAGAAAGAGACCGGCGACGGGGCCGAGAAGGCCGAAGCCGCCGCCGAGGAGGAGTAGGACAAGATGTCAAAGACCAAAGCGGGCGGCTCGTCGAAGAACGGCCGCGAGTCACACGCCAAGCGCCTGGGGCCGAAGGTGTTCGACGGCGAGCTGGTGAGAGCCGGCGCCGTCATCGTGCGTCAGCGAGGTACCCGCATCCATCCGGGCGAGAACGTGGCCAGGGGCGGCGACGACACGTTGTTCGCCACCTCGGCGGGGACCGTCAAGTACGGCGCCCGCGCCAACCGCCGGCTCGTGAGCGTCCTGCCCGAGTAGGCCTCCCGGAGGCGCCCGGCAGGTGTTGAGCGCGCTCTCCCCCGCACTTCTCACAGCCGGGCCGTGGCCTTCGTAGACCGGGCCCGCGTCAACCTGCGCGCAGGCGACGGGGGAGCGGGGGTCGTCTCGTTCGCCAAGGCGAGGGGCAAACCCAAGGGGAAGCCGACCGGGGGCGCCGGGGGTCGGGGCGGATCGGTGATCCTCCGGGCCGACTCCTCGACGGCGACGCTCCTGCGGTATCGGCGCAACCCTCACCACAAGGCGGGCGACGGCGCCCACGGCGAGGGCGACGCCCGCCGCGGCCGGGCCGGCGACGACTTGGTGCTCGGGGTGCCTCTGGGC
>Ga0209788_1000180_pt1:0-15000 | contig 16001 bp, 10 predicted proteins | sample WorMetLIZISLAND1_2_FD_187415 | JGI IMG/M metagenome (GOLD analysis project Ga0209788, IMG submission 187415) | Marine gutless worms symbiont microbial communities from Max Planck institute for Marine Microbiology, Germany - Olavius clavatus LIZARD... ...
ATGTATATATATGTATATATATACATGTATATGCACATATGAATTGGAAGGAGGAGAAAGAGGTATACAAAAGGTCAAATTTCATCAAAAAGACACTAAAAAATCAACATAAATAAAAAAATACCGACTGTTAATGCGTAAACCCCTGTAAATCCGGCCGTAATCGGAGACTACCAAAAATAGCAAAAAACACCAACAATAAATTCCCTAATAAATTTTCTGCATACCAGGTATAATGTCATACTTATTTAAATCGCGTAATACCTATGCTAGTTGTGCTACGTCCCAAAACTCAGCCTTGCCTATCCACCTACTACTGCCAAATCTTCAATATCAATGCCAAACCTTATACACTATTCTATGTACAACATACTTATACCATAAACACTAAACAACAAAAAATAATACACATACATATATAACACACCATAATAAACATACTAATAATAAAAGCAAATAAATAAAACAAACTAATACCTATAGCCATATTCATATAAAGCCCCAGTCGGTACTAAATAACCTTTACTAATAAACTCAGACATAGTTAACAAACAATATCACCCATTAGACCCTCAACAACACCATTTATCACCTATACAAAAATCTCGCTACAAGTTAACCAAATTACTTAATACACACATACAAAACTTTAAAATAAGTATATCAATATTTAAATACCGAACCAAATAATAAAACGCCCTACTCCCAAAACAACAATAACATAAAAAAACTGACACCCACTCATACACCACAGTAAGCTCAGTACACACCTGATTTCGACCCAGAACAAGCCATTTCTGGCAGCTTATTCACCTTACTGATAGTATAACTCCAATACACTGACCCTTCACGTCAAAGATTCTAAAAGATCAATCTGAGGGTAGTTTATGTATAAAATATTAACCCTGGGAGTTAAAGTATCCTGCCTTAAGGCCCTCTGATTAGAATTGAAAGCTAATTAACTAATAGCAATGATCTTGTAAATCAAAGAAAGAAATACCTCTCAATTCTATGACACATCTATCAATAATAACGGTTCCTGCCTTATCCCTCATTATAATACTTGCTGCTCTTATGTCCCGACAGCAGCATCTTCTACCCACTCTTCTATGCTTAGAAAGCTTAATACTGCTTATAATCTATTTACTGCCTATAGAAAGAAATAGCATAATAATAATAATAAACCCCTCAACAAGAATCATCCTATGTATAAGAGTGTCAAGAGCAAGTATTGGATTAAGACTATTGGTCATTACTAGGCGCAATAAAGGAAACGACTCGACTCTAAGCTATGCCCCTTTCTCATGCTAACAAGAATAATTTTATCTACACTATCTCTCTCACTAATTAATAATAATAATAAAAACTCTTGAGAACTCAAACCTGGTCTAATTTTAACAATAAACATTTTAGTCTTAACAGTATACCCGCTAATAGACTTTACCTATCTATTATCAAAAAATTCCATATTAGACTCAATATCCCTATTAATAATCTTTTTATCAATATGAATTAGCCCTTTAATAATTATAACAGGACATAAGCTAAAAAAAATAGAAACCCCTAAAACTTTTACAGTGACTGTAATTATCCTGCTAAGAATTTTGATAATATGTTTCTCAGTATGTAATCTTCTTTTATTCTATATTTTATTTGAAGCTTCTCTAATCCCTACTATGCTACTCATTATCTTGTGAGGTAATCAGCCAGAACGAAAAGCAGCTAGATTTTATATTATAATATATACAGTTACTGCCTCTTTACCAATACTTATAATAATTCTTAAACTAATAGTAATAAATTTCCATATTAATCTTACACTAATAAACCTTAAGATACCCACAACCATAAACCAATCTATAAGATGAGTCATATTAATAATAGTGTTTATAGTAAAACTACCACTATTCTCCCTTCATATATGACTGCCAAAAGCTCACGTAGAAGCACCAGTGGCCGGATCCATGGTACTAGCAGCTATTCTTCTTAAGCTAGGCGGATACGGAATTATACGCATAAATAAACTAATCCACCAACAATTAAGGCACAAATCATATACTATCATCTCTATAGCAATAATTGGCGCTATTGTAACAAACACAATCTGTTTACGACAAACAGACCTAAAAGCACTAATCGCATATTCATCTGTAGGCCATATAGGCCTTTTAATCATTAGATCCCTATCAAACTCTAAAATAGGCCAATATTCAAGACTACTAATCATGTTTACCCACGGTCTGACCTCATCATGCATATTTTTTTTAACAAATATTTTATACGAAAAAATAAATACACGAAACATTATTATTATGAGGGGAATAATAAACCTTGTCCCAATAAATTCACTAGCATGAATTACTAGAATTTCTATAAATATAGCCTTACCCCCAAGAAGAAATCTTATTGGAGAAATTACCGCAATGATATCAAGACTCTATATCTCTAAAAGCTTAATCTTTTTATTGATAATTACCAATTTTTTAACCACGGCATACTCTCTATACCTTTACTTCATAATCAACCATGGAAATCAACTAACACTCACCAATCCATCTATACCAATATCCTCCATCAGGATAATTAACACTACTACACATCTTTGACCACTTATCATACTAACAACTCTACCAACAAAATTAATATCCTGATGCTAATATTACTTGTTATACCATAGTTAAAAATAACATTAAATTGCAAATTTAAAAATCATTAAATAATAAATAAATGGGGTATATATAACTGCTTACTTATATAGCAAAATAAGCTAATTTACAAGCTATTGGGCTCATACCCCAACAATGATCACTTCTTTTGCTATACTTATCTGTATACTAGTTTGATTCTAATTAAAATATTAACTATAGTAACCACTTACATGACTAAAATTCTTGAATAGTATTAAATACTTTATCTAATATCAGTAATTTACATTAATCAATCTATACTCACGGAATTAGACACCACCATAAGAGATAACAAAATTTGTGCCAGCAGTTGCGGTTAAACAAAAAGCTCGAGTTAATAAAAAAGACTAGCTTCTTAAAAACCTTATATATACTAAAACCTAACTGGGTAAAATCTAACAACTACCACTCATATATATATATACAACATCCTAAAACTATGACCCAAAACAAGGATTAGATACCCTTTTATTCATAGCATACCAACAACCATAGTCGGCTGATAAAAACCATAGTTTAAAACCCAAAGATCCTGACAGTGTTACTATATAATCAGGGGAGTCTGTTTCTTAATATGATAATCCACAAATATCTTACCATGCATCGATAACAACCAGCTTGTGTATTGCCGTCACTAAATAGCTCAACTTTAAAATCAGAGCAAGCCAGATTCTAAGTCTCACTATAATTTCAGGTCAAAATGCAGCCAATAACATGGGACAAATGGACTATATCTATAACACTAATCCACCTTAAACATACTATAGAACTTGCCAGTAATAAGGTTTCACTATAACCCTATAAACAACTAATAAAACATGTACATATCGCCCGTCACTCTTACTGAAAAGAAAGATAAGTCGTAACACAGTAGACATAGCGGAAGCTGAGTCTAACTACAAAATATAGCATTATTAAATAATGCCTCTTACTTACTCTAAGACTAAGATATAAATCTATTTTGACCTGCAAAATACTAAACTCTCCTACTCATTAATAAAACTAACACTAAATTAAATACTAGACAGAAAAACTAAAGTCTAAAAAAAATAATTAACTTATGTGCCTTTAGTATTATGATTTTACAAGAAGCCCCCTGAAACTCTTACTCGAAACTTTATGAGCTGAATGACCACTGCTTAGAGCCTAAAATAAATATAGCACTATTTTCTAAGATGGTCCTCCAGAAGCTACATACCTGCCGCATAAAGAAATATCTAGTTGTTTTAAAATTTTGTACAACAAAGCACTTATATTGTATAATATGTCATCAATAAGGGGATAAGCTCTTACTACACCCGCTAAACATTTAGCCTAAAAAAAAATAGATCTAATAATAACCAGTAATAATATTTTATAATTAATCATTCAACTTAAGTCACCTGCTCGCCAACACAAATAAAACAAACTCGTAAAATAATAACAACTTATATTATTATGTAAAAACAAGTATTTAAAATAGTCAATACTCCATAGAAAACTCGGCAAACTTAAAATCCGACTGTTTATCAAAAACATAGTTAAGAGACTGTCCTAATTCTTAATACTTTCTGCTCAATGTCACAAATAAATTGCCGCAGTATCCTAACTGTGCTAAGGTAGCATAATCACTTGTCTATTAATTGTAGACTAGTATGAATGAAATAACGTGATTTTTACTGTCCCATGAGATAAAACATAAACTTATCTAAAGGTGAAGAAGCCTTTATTTACTTGTAAGACAAGAAGACCCTGTGAAACTTAAATTATATATAACAATATACTATATAAAATTTAATTGGGATAATTCCTATATACCAATCTATTTTTAATAATAAGACTAACAAGTCTACACCACTGATTCGTAAAAACGAACACTGAAAAAAGCTACTCCAGGGATAACAGACTAATTTCCTTTAAAAGTTCGTATTTAAAAGGACGCTTAGCACCTCGATGTTGGCTTATAAAAAGTTTTGGAGAAAAAATTAAAATAACAGGTTTGTTCAACCTATAAATTATTACATGAGCTGAGTTCAGACCGGCGCAAGCCAGGTTAGATTCTATCTACAAAACACCCCATTAATATTCAGTACGAAAGGACCAAAATTAAATAATTATTAAAACTAAATCCAAATAAATAACGAGTTGGCAGAAAAATGCAAATAATTTAGAATTATTATATAGATCACCTAAACCTACTTGTTAAAAGATCTTACAACATGGCTTCTAACCATCAAAAGGATTAAACCAAGATCTTTAAATATGAAACTTATAGACTCAACAAAATTAATAATATACACTATTATGTTATCCTCAACTATTATAACTATTTCATCTACAAATATACTAATAATATGACTATGCTTAGAACTAAATCTTTTTTCATTCATTCCACTACTATTAAAAGACTCTCTAAATAACGAAATAGAAGCATCATTATTCTATTTCTTAGCCCAAACTCTCGGGTCAACTCTATTTCTATTAAGAAACACCATACTACTAGCAACACATATATTAAATAGATATTATAAAATAGCCTTAATAATGTCGATAATTATAAAATTAGGAGCTGCCCCATGTCACCACTGATACCCTATGACAATAAAAATAATCAGATGAGTAAATTGCTTTATTTTATCTGGTTGACAAAAACTAGCACCAATATTTACTATAATATATTGAACTATACCCAATACTAAAAAAATAGTCACGCTCATCCTGCTAATCTCATCAATAAATGCTATAACTGGCGGAATCATGGGCCTAAACCAAGTATCACTAAAAAAAATTATAGCCTACTCATCCATTACCCATATAGGATGAATATTAAGGAGATCAACAACTAACAGCCCCCACCTATCAATTATTTATCTATCAATTTATATCTTAATAGTCATGCCATTGTTTATATCATTTAAAAATATGAACAGCAATAAAGTACATGATCTTTGATATAAGCAGAATACGCCAAAACACATAACCATCCTTACCTCAATAATATTAATATCACTTGCCGGCTTGCCACCAATAACCGACTTTATCCCAAAACTGCTAATTCTAAGCACACTAGTAAATTATTCAAGTGCACTAATGGTACTATTAATCGCTGGTTCCCTCATAAACTTATTTTTCTATCTAAACATTAGACTAAATATACTTACCAATAACCAACAAGAACTAACCAATAACAATAAAAAAATATCAATAATACCAATAAATACCGCTATCGCACTAAATCTATTAAGAGCCTTATTCGTAGTACTATAATAATAAAACCGGCCCTTATGCGCTGATTATGTTCATCAAATCACAAAGACATCGGAACCCTATACTTCATTCTTGGCATTTGAGCAGGTTGTGCCGGCACAATAATAAGAATTATTATCCGCATAGAACTCGCTCAACCAGGACTACTAATAAAAAACAATCAATTATACAACACTATTGTCACAGCACATGCATTTTTAATAATCTTTTTTTTCGTGATACCAGTATTTATTGGGGGATTTGGAAACTGATTACTTCCACTAATACTGGGCGCGCCCGACATAGCCTTCCCACGACTAAATAATCTTAGATTATGACTTCTAGTACCATCGCTCCTACTACTAATTTTATCAATATTGGTAGAAGGAGGAGCAGGAACAGGATGAACTGTTTATCCTCCGCTAGCAGGAAATATCGCCCATAGAGGACCGTCAGTTGATTTAGCCATTCTATCTCTACACCTAGCAGGAGCATCTTCAATTCTAGGAGCTATTAACTTCATTACAACAATCACAAACATACGCCTAAAAGGCATACAACTAGAGCGAATTCCACTATTCGTATGATCCATATTACTAACAGTAATTCTTCTATTACTGTCTTTACCAGTCTTAGCAGGAGCAATTACCATGCTACTAACAGATCGAAATATTAATACCTCCTTTTTTGACCCGGCTGGCGGAGGAGACCCCATCTTATTCCAACACCTATTTTGATTCTTTGGCCACCCAGAAGTATACATTCTTATTCTTCCCGGTTTCGGAGCTATCTCACACATCATTGCACATAACACGTATAAAACAGAACCATTCGGCTCATTAGGTATAATCTATGCAATAATTAGAATCGCTATTATTGGATTTATTGTATGAGCTCACCATATATTTACCGTGGGAATAGACGTAGATACACGTGCATATTTTACTGCCGCAACTATAATTATTGCAATCCCCACAGGAATTAAAGTATTTAGATGACTAATAACAATTTATGGCTCAAAAATAAAATTCTCATCATCAGCACTATGGTCAATAGGATTTATCTTTTTATTTACAGTGGGCGGGTTAACAGGTATTTGTTTATCTAACTCGTCTATAGATATCGTTCTACATGACACCTACTATGTAGTAGCACATTTCCACTATGTACTAAGAATAGGAGCCGTATTCGCTATTTTTGCAGCTACCTCTCACTGATTCCACTTATTTACAGGAATCATGCTTCATGAACGATGAATAAAATCTCAATTCATAACAATGTTTATTGGTGTTAATACAACATTCTTTCCACAACACTTTCTAGGATTAAGCGGTATGCCACGACGATACGTAGACTACCCTGATACCTATACACCATGAAATGTTTTATCCTCAATAGGCGCAATAATCTCATTCACTGCCCTATTAATATTTATCTTTATTTTATGAGAAGCACTATCTTCATGTCGTACTATAATCTGTAACAGCCATATACCATCATCAATAGAATGAGAACAAACCCTACCACTAAGGTTCCACAACCATAATGAAACAGTGATTATTACAAAATATAAGTGATAGCTAAATATCAAGCATCTACCTGTTAACTAGAAAATATATAATACTATTCACTTAGTAAATGAGATCCTGAATACAATTTATACTACAAGACTCAGCTTCACTAACAATAAATATAATAATTAAATTCCATGATCTCATCCTAATAATTATAGTCACAGTATTAAGAGTAATCACCTATTCAATACTATTCCTAATAACTAATAACTACTCAAATCGCACACTTAAAGAAGCCCATAAAACAGAACTCATTTGAACAATTATTCCCGCCCTAATTTTACTGTCTATAGCTATTCCCTCCCTTCGCTTACTATATTTCATGGATGAATTAAACCAACCAGCCTTATCTATTAAAGCTATTGGACACCAATGATACTGAAGCTATGAATATGGAGATTTTTCAAATATATCATATGATTCATTTATACTCCCTGATAAACAATTAAATAAAGGAGAATTTCGGCTCCTCGAAGTAGATAATCGAATAGTCATCCCAATACAAACAGAAGTACGCCTGTTAATTACAGCATCAGATGTAATCCACGCATGAACAGTTCCTGCACTAGGTATAAAAGCAGATGCAATTCCAGGACGCCTAAACCAACTTAGATTCTCACTAAACCGAACAGGAGTTTTTTATGGTCAATGCTCAGAAATCTGCGGAATAAACCACTCATTCATACCCATCGTAATAGAATCAATCAACATAGACTCATTCATTAAATGATCAAATACATATAGTTCTAGTTAAATATATAACATAAGCCTGTCAGCCTTCAATTACTCACGTGAACTATAGTACCACATATGCCACACTTATCCCCTATACAATGATGCACCCTATTCATTTTTTCCTGAATAATACTTAGTCTAATCTCTACTAATATCTTTTTTATAAAAGACAAACCAACAATAACTAGCAAACCAACAATAACACAAATCAACCTTAATTGAAAATGATACTAAGGAAAAATAAACTGTAAATTTATAGACGCTAAATAGGCCCTTAGATACCTCTAGTATAATTATAGTACATTTATCCTCCAAATAAAAAGATCATGACGGTATATATTATGACACGCCTACCATACCACATAGTAGAGCCAAGACCATGACCATTAACATCCGCCATCAGAGCAATATTCATAGCATTAGGACTTATTAACTGATTTCATTTTAATAGAACAATCATATTATATATAGGAATAACAATAATAATCATATCAATACTACAATGATGACGAGACATTATTCGAGAAAGAACCTTCATAGGAAAACATACATCATACGTACAAAAAAGGTTAAAACTAGGAATAATACTATTTATTATTAGGGAAGTCTGCTTTTTCTTCGCCTTTTTTTGAGCTTTCTTTCACAGAAGACTTGCCCCCTGTACAGAAATTGGATGCACTTGACCCCCAATTGGAATTGCCACAATCAACCCAATAGGAGTTCCACTACTAAATACAACAATTCTCCTGTCCTCCGGACTAACCGTAACCTGAACACATCACTGCTTAATAGTAAAAAGAAAAAAAAAGGCTACCGTGTCCTTGATTGTTACTATCATCCTAGGTCTATACTTCACTATGCTACAGGTTATAGAATATAATGAAGCACAATTTACAATTGCAGATAGAATTTATGGATCAACCTTTTTTGTAGCAACAGGATTCCACGGACTACATGTAATAATCGGGACCCTTTTTCTAACAGTTAACCTTCTACGAATTATAAAATCACACTTCTCAAGAAACCACTATGTAGGATTCGAAATAGCAGCCTGATATTGACATTTCGTAGATGTCGTATGAATCTGCCTATACATCTGTATCTACTGATGAGGCTCATTATAATATAGTGTACCGCACAACAGACCTTGAATCTGTCAGACTACGAACTACCTCTAGTATTATAATATTAAATATATAACATTAAGACCTTAAGCTAAAAAAACTATTAGTCTTCAAAACTAAAATTGACTTATTATTCAGGTCTTGAAACCAAATAATGATAATGAATATTTTCTCTAACTTTGACCCCTCATTATTCAGCATCTACTACAAAAACTTAGCCATAATAATAGTACCATTAATACTATTAACAACAAACTTCTGACTTAACCCCTCCTCCCTAATAACATGAAACAGACAGTTAAAACTATATATAGTATCACAACTAAAAAAAACAAAACTGATTCACCTGAAAAGACTACTACTAATTACAAGATCAACATTTATTATAATTATCTATATAAACATCATTGGTCTTCTACCATATCTATTCAGACCATCAAGACATATCGTTATAACACTATCTCTTGGTCTTCCTCTGTGAATATTATTAATCATAAGAAGCCTAAAACTATCCACTAAAAAAACAACAGGACATTTATTACCAGACAGAGCTCCATTATGATTAAATCCATTCTTAATTATAATTGAATCCATCAGAATTATAGTTCGCCCTTTAACACTTAGCTTTCGATTGGCAGCAAACATAACAGCCGGACATATTATTTTATGCCTACTATCAACATTCTCAAGCACTACAACGATAATACCATTTATCTCACTAATAATAATATCAACTATCTATACAATCTTTGAACTAGGAATCTGCTTAATCCAAGCCTATATTTTTTGCTTACTAGTATCCCTCTATAGAAACGATCACTCGTAAACATGTATACATTAATCACATACTACCTTATCACTTTATTCATAATAAGAATTATACTCGCTCTTCCAATATACCTCAGAAAACTAATAAAAAAATGATCTAATAAAAACTCATCATTTGAATGTGGAATAAGTCTATGCTCATCACCACGAAAACCATTTTCCATACGATTTTTTTTATTAATGGTGCTATTCATTATTTTTGACATTGAAATCGCCTTAATCGTCGCAATCCCTGTATTAATCCCATGATCAATATCTACAATATCATTTTTTATAATATTCATAATTATCCTCACAAATGGTATCATGTACGAATGAACAGATGGCTCACTAAATTGAAAAACATAAATATAATGACAGCCCTAATAAGAATACTAATAGTTCTAACATGAATTATATTGTCCTCTAATAATCCAATAAATCTAAGACTAACTATCATAGCTATATCAATTCTACTATCAGTTACTATCAGTATAAACCTAACATCATGATACGCTCTTATCCTTTTTTTAATTTACGTGGGGGGCATAATAATTATATTCTCGTATTTCGTAAGACTTAGCTCTAATGACCCAATAATACTAAAAAGAAACCCACATCTAATAATTCTACCAATCATTATAACTAAAATAATAAACCTGCAAACCACAACATTAACATTCTTCAATTCACAAATTAATACAATATACCCCCCCAAAAATATAACTATCCTATTACTACTGTCCATCATACTTCTAATTATAATAATTATTGTCATTAAAATAATAAAAAAAAATGATAGGCCTCTTCGCGGATTTAACTACCAAGATATATACCAGCATTAAACCAATTAAGGTGGCAGAATATATGCAATAGATTTAAGCCCTAAAAATAAAATAATTTCCTTAATACCAGCTCGATAGCTTACACTTAAAGCACTTAACTTTTAATTAAGAGACTCTTCGGGCTAAAAACAACTACTGCAATTTAATTCAATAAGAAATAATTAGTTTGCACCTAATCAGTGAACTCCTTCAATTGCAAATGCATCCAATTATCATAATAAATAGTCTACTTATAATAGTATCAGGACTTTTAGCCATAGCATTCTATACACTCAGAGAACGAAAATTTTTAGGCTACATACAATACCGTAAAGGCCCAAACAAACCTAGATTAATCGCCCTAGTTACTCCACTAGCAGACGCAATAAAACTATTCCTAAAAGAAGAAAAAAATACTACTAGAATAAACCAAAAATACTATCTAATAGCCCCTAGCTCAATAATTATTATTTCACTATTACTATGACCAGTTTATCCTCATTTCAATTTATCCCTATTTATGAAATTTAGTGCCCTATACTTCTTAGCTATTACAAGTATAAGAATTTACACAACATTCATAGCAGGATGAAGATCAAATTCAAAATGAGGTCTATTAGGGGCCCTGCGTGGCATTGCACAAACAATCTCTTACGAAGTAAGTATATCTTTAATCCTAATCTTACTAATTATTTACCCCTCAACTATAAACATTTTCAGAGTCGCCCAAAACCAACATTATTGAACAGTAATACTAACAATACCACTATGCATAATATGGGTAATCTCCACACTAGCTGAAACCCACCGCACCCCTTTCGACTTCAGAGAAGGAGAGTCTGAACTAGTATCAGGCTTTAATATTGAATATAGAAGATCACCCTTCGCCATAATTTTCATAGCAGAATACATAAACATCCTACTAATAAGATTATTATCAATATCCGTTATAACTACAAATTACTCTAATATCGATCTCATTCTAAAAACAACTATTTTATCCCTTGCATTTATCTGAGCACGAGGCTCATTACCACGTCTTCGATATGATATTCTAATAAATGCCCTATGAAAAAAATTTATACCTGCCAGTCTAATATTAAGTCTATTTACTATTCCTCTAATAATAACCATAAAATAATATTGCGCCAGATGAATGGATAACTTTGATGAAGTTAAATATGACACTAAGTCCAATATTTCTCATACACACAGTATAACATTTCGGAAATATTTAGCCCTTGAAAGACTAAAAAGATGTTCAACTCATCACTATACTTAAATGCTCCCAATACGAAAAATCCATAAACCACTAAATATACTGTCACAAAGACTAACAGATCTGCCAGCTCCAATTAATATCTCATTCTGATGAAACTATGGATCACTTCTTGGCCTATTTTTAATAATCCAAATTATTAGAGGAGTCTTCTTATCAATACACTACTGCCCAAATATGGAACTCGCATTTTCCTCCTTAGTCCACATTACACGAAATGTAAACTGAGGATGAATTATCCACAATATACACATAAACGGAGCATCCATATTTCTACTATTCATATATATTCATATAGCCCGAGGAATATATTATATGTCATTCTATATAATAAAAACCTGAAACACCGGAGTAACAATTTTCATCTTTACAATAATAACTGCCTTCATAGGCTATGTTCTTCCATGAGGCCAAATAAGCTTTTGAGCAGCCACTGTTATTACAAACATATTCTCCGCTATTCCATATTTAGGAAACTACACAGTAAGCTGATTATGGGGTGGATTTGCTGTATCCAATGCAACCTTAAATCGATTTTTCATTCTACACTTCCTACTACCATTTATTATTCTGCTACTAATAATACTACACTTTATAATATTACACGAAACCGGCTCAAATAACCCGTTAGGTGTCAACTCAAACTCAGACCGTGTTCCTTTTCATACTTACTTTACCCTAAAAGACATACTAGGGTTTACAATATCTATTACAATACTACTTATACTCATTACCTTAAGCCCAAATACCCTACTAGACCCAGAAAACTTTATAGAGGCTAATCCAATAACTACCCCCAACCACATTCAACCAGAATGATACTTCTTATGACTATATGCAATCCTACGATCTGTGCCTAACAAACTAGGAGGAGTGATTGCCCTACTACTAGCTATTATAATTTTATACCTGCCACCAATATTTTATGATAACAAAATATCACTTAGATTCTGCGCACCAGCTCAATTAATATTCTTTACTATACTAGCTTCATGACTTATCTTAAGATGAATTGGCAAATGCCCAGTAGAACATCCATTTATCTTAATTGGACAACTGTCTAGAACATTTTATTTTACCTACTTCCTATTAATACCATACCTGTCCAACATATGGACCACACTTACCACTAAATAAACAAAACTAACAATATAGTAAGTTAAAAAAACTATTGAACTGTGGACTCAAAATTATTTAAATATCTATATTCTTTGTAATAAATATATGTTTTTAGCCGTACCAGCAATATTATATTTTCTATCTACTATTCTATTAATACTATCTATAATATTTATAGCTCATAATAATATACTAATTATCGAATGAGAGCTGTTTTCAATAATATCTACAACAATCAAAACAGATATCATACTAAACTGAGAAAGAATTCTATATTCTTCTATTGTCATATTAATCTCAGCCAATGTACTAAAATTCTCTAAACACTATATATCATTAGACCCAAACAAACTACGATTTACGTATATTGTATTAATATTTATCACATCAATAAACCTCTTAATTTATATTCCAAATATAATATGCCTATTAATCGGATGAGACGGCCTAGGAATCACTTCTTTTATTCTAGTTATATACTATAATAATGAACGCTCATTAAGAGCAAGAATATTAACAATACTTATAAATCGATTAGGAGATGCATTTATGCTATTATCAATTGCCATAACCTTAAATATCGGGGACTGAACAATCATTAGAGTTAAAACCAATATCAAACTCAATAACCTTCAACTAATCGGAATTCTAACCGCAGCCATAACCAAAAGAGCCCAAATACCCTACTCAAGATGACTACCTGCAGCAATAGCAGCTCCTACACCAGTATCAGCTCTAGTACACTCATCAACTCTAGTAACAGCCGGAATCTTCCTTATGCACCGCTTTTTTAATATAATTATCAAATCGTTCATAGCCCAGTCAATTCTAATTATCTCAGGTATCCTAACTACACTTATAGCAAGCATAAGAGCAATCTATGAAAATGACATAAAAAAAATTATCGCACTATCAACACTAAGTCAATTAGGCTTAATAACTACATGTCTAGGAGTCTGCCTACCAAACTTGACATTTCTACATATGTCAACCCACGCTTTATTTAAAGCTCTACTATTTATTACCGCTGGCTCACTTATCTCTATAAATCACCACAACCAAGATTTGCGAACATACGGACAATATTTTAACCTATCACCAATCACCGCTTCTTCTATACTAATTTCGACTACAGCCTTAGCCGGGATTCCGTTCATGTCAGGATACTACTCAAAACACGCAATTATAGAATGAACTAATATCATATCAATTAATCTAGCAGTCTACACTATACTGCTTTTAGCCGTAATAATAACAGCCTATTATTCAGTACGATTAATTATCTTTATACTAATTTCTCCACCAATACAAGAAATAATACACAAGCACCATAAATCAAACAATAATGATTTTCCAATAATAATAATGTCAGTACTAAGAACAGTAATAGGAAGAACTTTACAATGAGCTACCCCTATAATTACAATCGAGCCCAGTATCTCTGAAAACTTAAAATCTTCCTTACTTCCAACCTCTTTAATCTTAACAAGACTACTTATTGCACCACTACTTTCAACTAAAACCACCTATAAAAAGAAACATAAAGCAATCAACAACATGTTCGCCCTATCATTAAGATTCTCTAAACCTCTATGAACTGAATTCCACATCAATTTATGAATAACA
>Ga0209788_1000181_pt1 | contig 15946 bp, 13 predicted proteins | sample WorMetLIZISLAND1_2_FD_187415 | JGI IMG/M metagenome (GOLD analysis project Ga0209788, IMG submission 187415) | Marine gutless worms symbiont microbial communities from Max Planck institute for Marine Microbiology, Germany - Olavius clavatus LIZARD... ...
AGACACACCGTGGCTTCCGGATCCAGGAGACGTTACGCGAGCTCTTCCACAGCGCTCAGAGCGCGGTGCAGGCCGAGCCGCTCCTCGACAGATGGTACAGCTGGGCGCGCCGTTGCCGCCCGGAGCCAATCAAAGCGGTGGCCAAGACGCTTAAGAAGCACTGGCCAAGCCTCCTCAATGCGTTCGATGCCAGGCTCACCAACGGCCGTGTCGAGGCGGTCAATTCCCTCATCCAGGCCGCCAAAGTCAGGGCCCGCGGCTACGGGACCACCAGGCACCTGATTACCATCCTCTACCTTGTGGCGGGTAAGTTGACCCGGCTGCCGACTTCTCCGTTCGTCGTCAAGTCGGGGCTTCCCATCACGACCTGAGTCAGGTCGCTATGGCCCGCTATCCACACCAAACGCAAGAGAGCCAATTTTCTCCCCGCAGCCCTTACTCGATATTTTCCGGTGGGCGCAGCCTGCCCCCGATGAATCCCCGCCGGTGCGATCAACTTGGCCACGGAGCTTTTCGATTCCACGGGGCGGCGTGGATGGCTAGGTCTCAGGGCGAGGCAGCATGTATGGACGGTGCGCAAGCTCCACAAGGTATCCGATAAACCGGTCCCGACTCTCAGATGTTCGACGCCCGATGTCGTTTCAAAAGAGACCCCACCCCCCGGTAGGTGGCGCGCTGTCGCGCAGCAAACACGTGGCAAGATGGGGGGGTCGCGGGGAACCGAGGCCGTTCAGGCACTGGGGTGTTTGTACCCGCCAAAAGAGAGTGGCCCGCACGGTATCGGCGTGGAGTCGTTAGAAGGCTTGGCGTAAGCCAGGACCTCGTAGGAGAAATTGAATCCTTCGCCGCCGTGTTTCCCCGCGCACCCCTCTTTCCAGCATGAGGGCATCGGCCATTATGGATCCCTCTGTACGAGGTGCTCGGTGCCCGAGGGTTCCCAGTGAATCTGGTCAACTCGCGGGTCACCCGTCAGGTCTCCGGGCGCAAGTCCGACGTCTTGGACGGCCCGTGGATTTGACCGCTGATGACCTATGGCCGGCTCAAGGGGGCCTGCCGTCCCGCCAACTCGGCTCGCTACGTTCGGTGGTGCGCCAACGCGCCGCTAAGAGGCAGTCTAAAAATTTATTGGTATGAAAACTCAACGAACAGCCATTTTATAGGGTGTCTGATGATTACAGATTTGCCGGAGAAGCAAACGACTGATGCGAAATAAACCTGTGTTTTGATCGAAGTTGGTTTCCGTTCATAATCGTTACTCAATCAACGCCATCGACTCAGCCAAGCGAATGTTCTCTCGACCACCCAACGGTGGGGTAAAATATGGAAACCTCGTTGTCCTTTTTCTTTCTAACGACTTCGAGCTGGCACTCGAAGGAGGAGCCCAGGAAAGCGAGGGAGCGTAAGCGACGAGCGGAGTGCGACGCCCCCCGCGAAGGCGTAGGGCCGAGCGTTTCGTCGGAGTGCGGCGCGTGAGCGCCGGCGGAGACGAAAGGCCAGGCCATGCGACACGGCGTCCAGTCATTGCGGGAGTCCTGGTGCCGAGCGGAGTGCGCGCCGGGACGGACGCAGGACGAACGCGGGCCGCCGAAGGCCATGGCCGTCGCCTAATTTTGTGCACCCGAAATCGGACGGACCCTATTTCGGGTTTCGCGAACAATGGCGACGCTCCGGTTGGGTCAAGACCCAGTTGGATAGGTCCGCACCGGAATAGGCATGATCGCCCCGGATTTTTTGACGATATGGAGGCTCGAAAACAAGTTCGTAATGACTTGGCGAGCGGCTTTACCGTCAAATTCTGCCCGTAACGAGTTGGCCCCCGTCACATCCCGATTCTACATAGGGTTCCGGGGTTCCCTTGACACTTTGACTATCAATAATTGCTCCCGTTGGATCTGGCCTTCGGTCTTTTTTTGGCGTAACCGCTGACGAAGCACCGTATTGACTTTCTCTGGCCAACGATTATCTGTCCACTTAGTATAGTAGTAATTAACGAGCTTGTAGGGAGGGAAGTCTTTTGGCAGATACCGCCAGGGACAACCTGTTTTATCCAAATAAAAAAATGGCATTTAGGAGTTCGCGAAGATCATGTTTTCGTGGGCGTCCGATGGTATAAGATTCCAATTCGTTGATAATGGGCTCAAGGATTTCCCCTTCTTCGTCGGTGAGGTCATTCGGGTACCTGGCAACCGATTGAATCTTTTCTTCAGTCATAGAAAACTCCGGAATTACATCGCATAAAATCACAAAATTTACATATTTTACAATTTATAATCAATGTGTTACTTTCTGGGTAGCCTCTTAATATCGATGGGCGGCTTTGTCCCTCGGCGCCATCATCCACCTAGGAGGAGCACAGGAGAGCAAGGGAGCGTAAGCGACGAGCGGAGTGCGGCGCGTGAGCGCCGGCGGAGACGAAAGGCCAAGCCATGCGACACGGCGTCCAGTCATTGCGGGAGTCCTGGTGCCGCGCGGAGTGCGCGCCGGGATGGACGCAGGACGAACGCGGGCCGCCGAAGGCCATGGCCGTCGCCTAATTTTTTGCACCCGAAATCAGACGGACCCCATTTCGGGTTTCGCGAACAATGGCGACGCTCCGGTCCTCCTCTGGTGGTGATTTTTGAGGCCTACTTGCGGCGTACCGCAAGTGGGTTTTTTCGGTGCCCGTGCCGAGCGAGGATACCCGGCCGATTTTCAGGTGGGGTAGCGTTATAATTATGTTGTTTTAGGTATATATTGATGCTAAGGATATCTCTTAAACTATCGGAATCCCGGAAACGACAAAATGATAACGCTACTCGGTTTCTCGAGATCCCCGGATGTCATCTCCCGTCGGGTCGGCACTCGTGTCGGGTCATGAAAATGCAATGAAATTGTCATGAGAGGTCAATGCTGAATAATGATAATCGTAACCTCGTACAGGCATCCATCCATTTGGGGACCCTAATTATGAGGAAGATCTTCTCCGCCGCCTTCATGGCGGTTACAGTGCCTTTCGTTGCCCACGCCGGTGTCCGAGATGCCATCGATATAGTTGGCTCCTCGACCGTTTACCCGTTCGCGACCACAGTCGCCGAAAACTTTGGCCGCATGACCAAATTCAAGACCCCGAAGATCGAGTCCACCGGCTCCGGCGGTGGTCTCAAATTGTTCTGTGCCGGCGTTGGCGTCGATCATCCGGATATCACGAACGCCTCGCGCCGCATCAAGGCTTCGGAGTTCGATACCTGCCGGAAGAATGGGGTCGAGGATATCGTCGAGGTCAAGTTCGGTTACGACGGCATCGCCATCGCCAATTCCAAGAAAACCACTCGGTTCGACCTGACGCCGAAGGATATCTTCCTGGCCTTGGCCAAGAATGTGCCTGATCCGAAAGGTGGCGATAAGCTGGTGACCAACCCTTACCGGACCTGGAAGGAGGTCAACCCCGAGCTGCCCGACCCCAAGATCGAGGTCCTGGGCCCGCCGCCGACCTCGGGTACACGCGATGCCTTCGTCGAACTAGCCATGGAGAGGGGTTGCAAGAAGTTCGACTTTATAAAGGCCATGAAGAAGAAGGATAAGAAGAGGTATAAGGCGGTCTGCCATGGGGTGCGTGAGGACGGCGCCTATATCGAGTCGGGCGAGAACGATAATCTGATCGTCAAGAAGCTGGAGGCCAACCCGGAAGTGCTGGGCATTTTCGGTTTCAGCTTCCTGGACCAAAATACCGATAAGGTCCAGGGCTCCAAGATCAAAGGTGTCGAGCCGACCTTCGAGTCCATCTCCTCCGGTGACTATCCGGTCTCCCGCTCCCTGTATTTCTACGTCAAGAAGGCCCATGTGGGCACCATCCCCGGCATTGAGGCATATGTGAAGGAGTTCACGAGCGATAAGGCCTGGGGCGACGAGGGCTACTTGACCGAGAAGGGCCTGATCCCGATGCTGGGAAAGGAACGTAAGGAGGTGGCGAAATCCGCTCGGGCCATGAAGCCGATGACCAAACCCGAGAAAAAATAAGGCTCTCTTGCGTTTGGTGCGGGAGGAAAAGGAAACCACCGCGTAGCGGCTGCGTCCTTGACAGGCTGGATAGGCACACCACAATGTGGGCAAGAAGGGGACCGGGGCATTCGGCGGATCAAGCCTAATGTCCTGCTGTTGCTGAGTTCGCCGTGATGCGTGGCCTCGCGGCCAAAATGCCCCGATCCCCTCATGCAGACCCCTCTTCTTCGCAAGACTGAGCTCGCCGCCTGGGCGCAGAAACATCTGCGGGCCGCTACCTACGTCGTCTCCGATGGTCTGAGTTGCTTCGCCAGTGTCACGACGGTCGGGTGTACGCACGAGGCCATCGTCACCAGCAGCGGTCCGGCCAGCGTCAACCACGAAGCCTTTACCCCGGAGCGTCGCCATTGTTCGCGAAACCCGAAATGGGGTCCGTCCGATATCGGGTGCAAAAAATTAGGTGACAGCCATGGCCTTCGGCGGCCCGCGTTCGTCCTGCGTCCGTCCCGGCACGCACTCCACGAGGCGCCAGGACTCCCACAATGACTGGACGCCGTGTCGCATGGCTTGGCCTTTCGTCTCCGCCGGCGCTCACGCGCCGCACTCCGACGAAACGCTCGGCCCTACGGCTACGCGGGGGTCGTCGCATTCCGCTCGTTGCTTACGCTCCCTCGCTTTCCTATGCTCCTCCTGCTCCTGCTCCTGGGTCAACACCATGCTCGGTAACGTTAAGAACGCGATTCAGGGGGCATACCATGGCATCAGTGACCAGCACGCGCCGCGTTATCTCGCCGAGTTCGGCTCTCGATTCAACCGTCGCTTTGATTTGCCGGCGATGATTCCGCGCCTCGGATACCTCGCAGCTCGTACCCCTCCGATGCCCGAGCGGCTCCTTAGATTAGCTGAACCTTCGGGGTAATCAGGTCAGCCTATGCAATCCCCTACCTTACTTCTCATGCTCCTCGGCGTCATGGCGCTGGCCTATTGGCTCGGTTATCGCCGGGCCGTGTCCGTCGCCGGCGGTAGGGGTCGGATCAAGACCCTGCACTCGTTGCCGAGCTACTATGGCCTCTACGCCGCCCTATGGGCAGGCCTGCCGGCGCTGCTGCTGCTCGGCTTCTGGATCGGGTTCCAGGAAGTCATCGTGACCAGCCTAGTGGAGGCTAAGCTGCCAGCGGAGCTGAAGGCGGGTCTTTCCACGGGACAGCGGAGTTTGCTGCTCAACGACATCGAGAGCTTGGCCACCGGAAACATCGTTTCGGGCGAGGTGACACCCGTGCTCCAGGCCGCCGCGGATCACTATGCGCGCCTGCATGGCCTAGCCAGCATTGCCATCTGGTCCCTGGTCCTGACCGTAGCCCTGGGGGGGCTTACACTCGCCTGGAAGCAGACCCATCCGGAGCTGCGGGCCCGCAACCGGGTGGAGTCTATCCTGATGGTGATCCTGGTGGTCTTTTCCTCCATTGCCATCCTGACCACCCTGGGCATCCTGTTGTCCGTGATCTTCGAGTCGATCCTGTTCTTCCGGAAGGTCCCGATGACGGAGTTCTTTGCCGGTACCGAATGGAGTCCTCAGATCGCGCTGCGGGAGGACCAAGTAGGCGCCTCCGGGGCTTTCGGGGCGGTGCCCCTGTTCACGGGTACCCTGTTGGTCTCCCTGATCGCCATGTTGATCGCGGTACCCATAGGCCTCATGGCAGCCATCTATCTGTCCGAGTATGCGTCCGCCAGGGTGCGTGCCATCACCAAGCCGATGCTGGAGGTCCTGGCCGGTATCCCGACCGTGGTTTACGGTTTCTTCGCCGCGCTCACGGTGGCCCCCTTCATCCGTGATCTCGGGGCCTCCATGGGGCTCGCGGTCGCCTCCGAGAGTGCCCTAGCCGCGGGTCTGGTCATGGGCATCATGATCATTCCCTTCGTGTCTTCCCTCTCGGATGACGTGATCAACGCCGTTCCTCAGGCCATGCGCGACGGCTCCTATGCCCTGGGCGCGACCCGCTCCGAAACGATCAAAAAGGTCATCTTTCCCGCGGCCCTGCCCGGCATCGTCGGTGGCGTTCTGCTGGCGGTGTCACGCGCTATCGGCGAGACCATGATCGTAGTCATGGCCGCCGGCATGTCGGCCAACCTGACCTGGAATCCACTGGAGGCGGTGACGACGGTGACGGTCCAGATCGTCACCCTGTTGACCGGGGATCAGGAGTTCGACAGCTCCAAGACCCTGGCCGCCTTCGCGCTCGGTCTGACCCTCTTCGTCGTCACCCTGATCCTGAATGTGATCGCCCTGCATATCGTGCGCAAGTATCGGGAACAATATGAATAAACAAGCCTTCGCCGCGCGTGCGGGGGCGCCGGCTAGGCGCACTATCGACATCGTTAACGCTAGCCTCCGGCGACGCTATGCTGCAGAGAGGCGCTTCCATCTCTTAGGTGTAGGGGCGGTAACACTCGGCCTGCTGTTCGTAGCCATCCTATTCATCGGCATAGTCAGCGAGGGCTATACGGCCTTTCAGCAGACCTACGTCCGATTGCCTGTCGAGTTCGAGCCGGAGATTATCGATCCTGCAGGGGCACGCGCGCCGGACGCCCTAGCACACGCCGATTATCGGAAGCTGGTGCAAAACGCGCTCAAAGCGCATTTTCCGGAGGTCTCGGGCCGTCGGGACCGACGGGCGCTCTATCGGCTGCTGAGCCCCGGAGCCCCGCAGCAGCTGCGGGAAATGGTCCTGGCCGATCCCGGACTGATCGGCACCGAGTCGGAGGTCTGGCTGTTTGCCGACGATGATATCGACATGCTGGTCAAGGGGCATATCGACCGCGCTGCATCCGAGTCCGAGCGGCGGGTGAAGGACCGGACCTTGGGTTGGGTAGATAGCTTGGTCGCGGACGGTCGGTTGGAGAAGAAATTCAACACCATCTTCTTCACTCAGGGTACCTCCCGCGAGCCCGAGTTGGCCGGCATCGCTGGCGCCCTGATGGGCTCCCTGTACACGTTGGTCTTGACCCTACTGTTTTCCTTTCCCATCGCCGTGGGCGCGGCCCTTTACCTGGAAGAGTTCGCGCCCAAGAACAAGTGGACCGATTTCATCGAGGTCAACATTAACAACCTAGCGGCCGTACCCTCCATCGTGTTCGGCCTGCTGGGCTTGGCCGTTTTCATCAACTTTTTCGGTGTGCCGCGCTCCACCCCCTTGGTGGGTGCCCTGGTGCTGACCCTGATAACTCTGCCCACCATTATCATCGCCAGCCGCGCGGCCTTGAAATCCGTGCCACCCTCGATCCGCGAGGCCGCTTTGGGCATCGGCGCCTCGCCCCTGCAGACCCGGTTCCATCACGTTCTGCCCCTGGCCATGCCCGGGATGTTGACCGGGACCATCATCGGCATGGCGCAGGCCCTGGGCGAGACCGCGCCCCTGCTGATGATCGGCATGGTCGCCTTCATCGTCGACATACCGGGAGGGGTGACGGACCCGGCGACAGTGCTCCCGGTCCAGATCTACCTGTGGGCGGACAGCCCCGAGCGTGGCTTCGTGGAACGGACCTCGGCGGCCATCATGGTCTTGCTGGCTTTTCTGATCACCATGAACCTGACCGCCGTCTTGCTGCGCAAGAAGTTCGAACGACGTTGGTAGGCCCGTAGGTTCGACATCGATGCGGCAGTGTTCTGACCTTGTTGTTGCCGAGAATGGGCAACCGTAAGTAGGGGCGATTCATGAATCACCCCTACTTCAATAAAGCCGCGGAATAGGCAGCCGCAAGGGTTGGCCCTACTTGGGTTCTGAGAATGGGGAACCTTGTTCCCTACACACCGGAAACAACGAAGTTATAACACCACCATCGATGCCATCGAGTCGAACCTCGAAGCCCCTCTCCCGTGGGAACTGGTCTTACGCACACACTCGATTCCGCCAAGCCGATCCGTCGGCGGCTATAAACCCCGCACCCCTGGTGGAGGGGGTGGGGAGAGTAGGGGCGACTTGCTCCATACCTACGGGGACCCAACCCGAGCGCCGGCAAGCCGGTGCCTACATCCGGTACCATGCGGTAGGCGCGAGCGTGCCCGCGTTCCTGCTAGGCTCCAATTTGAGTAGCTGAATAGTACTTCAGCACCCTCTAAGGCCCCCGGATCCCCGGTGCTTTCTCCCGCCGCCTGTAGATCCGCTCCTCCGTCGCGACCAGATCCAAGGGTATATCCCAGGGATTCGGTGTCAGTGCTGCTACCTGCTGGCATTCGTGGGCGACACCGATCAGCCGGGGGCGGTGCCAATACCGACGTCGGCGCAGATAGGCGAGGGTGCGGTCGTAGTAGCCGCCGCCCATCCCCAGCCGGTTACAGCTGGCGTCGAAGCCGACGAGGGGGACCACTAGCAGGTCCAGGGCCACGGGGAGTCGGGTCTGCTGGTTGCGTGCGCGGGGCTCGGGAATGCCGAAGCGGTTGTCGATCAGCGGATCGCCCGGTTGGTAAGGTAAGAACCAGAGCTTGCCACGGGAATGAGGTCGGAGTACGGGCAGAAAGCCGAGTTTGTGGCGGGCATGGGCCAACCGTAGCAGGGGAAACGGATCGATTTCACCATCGGAGCTTCGGTAAACGCCGATGCGGTGGGCACGCAGGAAGACGGGATGCTGGCCCAACACACGGGCGAGGGCACGGGCGTGGCTTCTTTGCGTAGCGGGATCCAGGACTCTGCGGGCGGCCCGTAGGCGGTGCCTGAGGGCGCGGAGGGGAGGCATGGGTATTGGAGGGAAAAGAGGCGACATCCCCCGCCGGTGCCGACGTGACCTTTGTTCTTGAACCGATCGGTTCAAGTGGAGGCTAGGGGTTCGGCTTCAGGCTTTCCGCTCCGGGCGGACATGCACAACGGCTTCCTCGTCTTGGCCCCCAGGGTACGAGTTAGGCTCAAGAATATACCCAGATCGTTCGCGTACACCGCAGAGGATGTCTAGTATACAGATTATACCGATTCATCCGGCGCGTCCATCCGCTGTTGCGCCGCCAAGGCCGCATCCAGACGCCGTTGCAGATCCCCTAGACGCCGTTCCACCTCCTGCTCGCTTTGGGTTCGGGAGGATTGGAGCTTGGTCAGCTCGTAGATGATATTGAGTGCTGCCATGACGGCGATCCGGTCGACACCGACGATACGCCCGGTCTTTCGGAGCTCGCGCATACGCTGATCCAACAGCTGCGCAGACTCGTATAGGCCCGCCTCTTCCTCCTGCGTGCAGGAGACCCGATACTCCTTATCCAGGATTTGGAGCGGGACGGCAATGGATTCTTCACTCATAATCCCTCCTCCATGGACTTCAAACGCGAGAGCATGGTTTCCACACGATTGCGGGTCTGCTCCGTTCGCTCGATAAGCTCGGCACGTTCTGCGACCAAGCGTTCCTGGTGAGTCCGCAGTGAACGATTCTCTCCCATAAGTCGGTGGCAGGTGCGGATCAATTCCTCCACCTGCTGCTCAAGCGTATCGAGATCGAAGCTAAGCACCGGATTGGCTTCCCAAAGGATAGTTTAGGGAACTATAGAAGGTGGCGCCTTCGGGGTCAATTCGGGGACCTTGAAAAATTCGAGATGCCCGTGCGGGGTAGGGGTGTCCCGCTGGTCTTCATGCCGGTTAAGTGATTGAAAGCCGGGGCGAAGTGGGAATTGGATTCTCGTAGGAGGAGCATAGGAAAGCGAGGGAGCGTAAGCGACGAGCGAAGTGCGACGACTCCCGCGTAGGCGTAGGGTCGTGCGTTTCGTCGGAGTGCGGCGTGTGAGCGCCGGCGGAGACGCAAGGCTAGGCCATGCGACACGGTGTCCAGTCATTGCGGGAGTCCTGGTGCCGCGCGGAGTGCGCGCCGGGACGGACGCAGGACGAACGCGGGCCGCCGAAGGCCATGGCCGTCGCCTCATTTTTCGCACCCGACATCGGACGGACCCCATTTCGGGTTTCGCGAACAATGGCGACGCTCCAGTCGAGGCTTGAAAAATTCCAGGAACGGAATTTTTCGAGGTCCCCTGAAATTCAGGGGACTCATGGTACGCCGTGCTATGATGACGACCTGCTTCCTAAAGACTCCGGCGGTACGCCCTGCCATGCCACGAGAATCGGATTTGCCCATTTCTTACCAGGAGCTCGATAATCACCTCACTACCTCCGAGCTAGGCCCCAGCGCCGCCGAGGCTCACGGTATCCTATGTGCCCTGTTGTGCAGCGGCGCACCGCAGGCGGTGGAATCCTGGATCGCCGAGCTGCTAGGGGACACCGACACCGATGGCCGTTCGACCCACGAGTGTCGGCACTCCTTGCAGGGCCTAGCGACCCATACCCAGGCCGGGATCACCGGTCCTCGGCTCGACTTTATGCCGCTGCTGCCCGACGATTCGAGACCCCTGGCGGAGCGGGCCCTGGGCCTCTACGATTGGAGCCGTGGCTTCCTCTACGGCCTCGGAGTGGCCGGTCCGGACATCGGCCGGCTCCCGGAGCCGGTGCGGGAGGCCTGCAACGATTTTGTCGCCATCACTCACCTGGACCTCCGGGATCTGGAAGCCTCCGAGGCCAACGAGCAGGCCCTGATGGAGCTGACGGAGTTCGTGCGGGTAGCGACCCTGGTAGTCTACCAAGAGCAGCGCCGGGCACCGGAGGCGGGCCGATGACCGCGGCGGAATACCGCCGCCGCCGCCGCCGGTTGGCCGCGGCCGTGGGTCCTACCGGGATCGCCCTGCTGCCGGCCACCGCCGTGGCCGTCCGCAATCGCGATGTGAGCTATCCCTACCGCCAGGACAGTGATCTCTCCTATGTGACGGGCTTCCCCGAGCCGGAGGCGCTGGTGGTCCTGGTTCCGGGGCGTAAGGCCGGAGAGCTGATAATCTTTTGTCGGCCACGCGATGCCGAGCAGGAGCAATGGGAGGGCGGGCGTGCCGGTATCGAGGGGGCCCAACAGGACTTCGGTGCCGCCGAGGCCCATCCTATCGACAAGCTGGACGCGATCCTGCCCGGGCTGCTGGAAGACCGGGATCGGGTCTACTATCCGATCGGCTTGGACCCGGATTTCGACCGCCGTCTGATATCCTGGGTCGGAATGCTTCGGAGCAAGGTCCGCTCCGGCATACGTGCACCGACTGAACTCGTGGCCCTGGAGCGGTTATTATCCGAGCAACGCATCCGCAAGAGTAAGGCCGAGCTCAAGGTAATGCGGCAGGCGGCCCGTATCTCCGCCGCGGCCCATCGCCGGGTCATGCACCTGTGTCGACCTGGACTCCGGGAGTACCAGTTGGAAGCGGAGTTCATACAGGCCTGCGCCTGCCAGGGCGCACGTTTTCAGGCCTATCCCCCGATCGTCGGCAGTGGTGCCAATGCCTGCGTGCTCCACTATACGGATAACGACCATCGGCTCCGGGACGGGGACCTAGTCCTCATCGATGCCGGCTGCGAGCTGGACGGCTATGCCTCGGACATTACCCGGACCTTTCCCGTCGGTGGCCGTTTCAGTCCGCCCCAGCGGGAGCTCTATGAGCTAGTGTTGGCGGCCCAGGAGGCGGCCATAGCCAAGGCGGTCGCCGGTAACCGCTGGAACGACATGCACCAAGCCGCTGTCCGCACCCTGACCAAAGGACTGGTGGCTTTGGGGATTCTCCCGGGCGGGAGCAAGGCGGTGCCCAAGCTCATTGAGGACGAGAAGTACAAGCCCTACTTCATGCACCGCACGGGCCACTGGTTGGGTAGGGACGTCCACGACGTGGGGGACTACCGCGTCGATGGCAAATGGCGTCGGCTCGAGCCCGGCATGGTACTTACGGTAGAGCCCGGACTGTACATCCCGGCGGATCGCACCGAGGTCCCCAAGCGTTATCGCAATATCGGTATCCGCATCGAAGACGATGTGCTGATTACCGATGATGGCAACGAGATCCTATCTGCCCGGGTGCCCAAGACGGTCGCGGACATCGAAGCCTGGATGGGCAAGCGGTCGTCGGCTTCCCGGAACCAGCCCGTATAGGGCAGCTTGAAAGCCCCTTGCTCCTGGGCAGATAAGGAGTTGGGGAAGAGGGGAGGCCGGAGAGGTCCTCCTCGGGACGTCCTTATCATCATCGCAACAGGGTCCTATCGAACATTGGGCGACTACGATCTGATCATTGTCGGCGGCGGATTGGTCGGGGGCAGCTTGGTCTGCGCCTTGGCCGCTACCGGCCTGCGGCTGTGCTTGGTGGAGGCCGTGCCGCCGCGCTCGGAGGCCCAACCGAGCTACGACGAGCGGGTCATCGCCCTCTCCTGGGGCAGCCGCCGCATCTTCGAAGGGATCGGCCTGTGGCCGGCTATCGCACCGAGAGCGGAGCCCATCCGCCAAGTCCATATCTCCGACCGGGGCCGGTTCGGCTTTACCCGCCTGGACCATCGAGAGGCCGGAGTGGCGGCCCTGGGCTATGTGGCCCCAGCACGGCTGCTCGGTCGTGCCATCCAGGACGGCTCATCCGGGGTCGAAATGCTCTGTCCGGCGCGGCTGGTGGGCGTTCGGGTCCGGGCGCAGCGGGTCTCTGTGGCGGTAGTCGTCGGTGGTGAATCCAAGCTCCTGCACACCCGTCTACTGGTGGCTGCCGACGGTGGTGATTCAGCCGTCCGCAAGAGCCTCGGAATTGCCGTGCAGGAGCACGGATACGACCAGGAGGCCCTGATTACGACGGTAACACCCACCCGGCCCCGCCCCGGCGTTGCCTTCGAACGCTTCACCACGACCGGCCCCTTGGCCTTGCTGCCCATGACCGCGGGGCGCTACTCCGTGGTATGGACTACCCGAGCCGGCGCAGCGGCCGAGCTGCGGGACAGCCCCGACCTGGAATTCCTCGCCGGATTACAGCACCGCTTCGGGCATCGGATGGGTGCTTTCACCCGGCCCGGCCGGCGGCTCATCTATCCCCTCGAGCTGATACTCGCCCGCGAGCCGGTACGCCGTCGTCTCGTGCTCATTGGCAATGCGGCCCACACCCTGCACCCGGTGGCCGGACAGGGCTTCAACCTGGGGCTGCGAGATGTGGCGGCACTGGCCGAGGTCGTGGCCCAAGCTGCACGTACGGGCGGTGACCCCGGCGGCGCAATAGCGCTGGAAGCTTATCGTCGCCTGCGGAGTCGGGACCAAGCCGTCGCGGTTACAGCCACCGACACCCTGGCCCGGCTGTTCGTCAATCCTTGGCTCCCGGTGCGTTGGGCCCGGGGTCTGGGCTTGGTGGGATTGGAGCTCTGTCCCGGGCCGCGCCGGCTCGTCACCCGGCACTTCATGGGGCTGGGAGCTCCGCGCCAACCAAGGCTCGCACGGGGCTTGGTGGTAGAGACCGAGCATGGCTGAACGGGACCTCGAATTCGATATCCTGATCGTCGGCGGTGGCATGGTGGGGGCCGTCTTGGCCTGTGCCTGCCTCGACAAAGGGTGGCGCATCGGTCTGGTAGAGGCCCGTGAGCCCCGACGCTCCTGGCCGGCGGGAGAGATCGACCTGCGGGTATCGGCCCTCAACCACGCCAGCCGACGGGTCCTGGAGCGGCTCGGGGTCTGGGACAGGATGGTCCGGCTGGGCGTCAGCCCCTACCGGGAAATGCATGTCTGGGATGCCATCAGCGGCGGCAGCATCCACTTCGATAGCGCCGAACTCGGCGAGCCCGACTTGGGGCACATCGTCGAGAACCGGGTAACCCGACTCGCCCTCTGGGAGCGCCTGGAGCAGGCACAGGACGTCACTCTGCTGTGTCCTGCCGAGCTGGATCGACTCGAGCTGACGACCGCTGCGGCTCGCCTTGATCTGAAGGACGGCCGGCGGCTCGACGCGCGGCTGCTGGTGGGGGCGGACGGACGCGACTCGCAAGTACGGGGGCACGCCGGCATCGCCACCCAAGGCCAGCTCTACGATCAGCGGGCGATCGTGGCCAACGTGCAGCTGCACGAATGGCACCGGGAGACCGCTTGGCAGCGCTTTCTACCGACGGGCCCTCTGGCCTTTTTGCCCCTGCGCGACGGTCGTTGCTCCATCGTCTGGTCGGTCACCGAATCCAAGGCACAAGCCCTGTTGGAGCTGGACGAGGCACACTTCCGAGCCGAGCTCGAAGCGGCGAGCGACGGTCGGTTGGGACCGATCGGCACCGTCGGTCCGCGCGCTGGGTTCGGCCTAGGCTCACAGCACGCCGAGCACTATGTCGAGCCGCGCCTAGCCTTGATCGGGGACGCGGCGCACAGCATACATCCCCTGGCGGGTCAGGGCGTCAACCTGGGTTTGCTGGACGCAGCGGCCCTCTCGGCGGCCCTCGATGAGGTCCGGAACCGGCAGCGGGACATCGGTGGGCTGTGGACATTGCGGCGCTATGAACGGGCGCGGCGCGGTAACAACCAGCTCATGTTGACCGCCATGGACGGATTCGAACGGCTCTTTAGCAATGCCTCACCGCCGCTGGCCGTCCTGCGCGGCGTGGGCCTGTCGCTGGTCGACCGGCTGGTGCCGATCAAACGCGGCTTCATGTATCAGGCCCTGGGATCGGGAGACGACCTGCCGCCGCTTGCCCGGCGTGGGGCCGGCGAATGATTCTCCAACCGATATCATCCCGGTATCAGTGATCTGAACGTTCCATAGCCAGATAGCTCGTACTCGGAACCACAGTACAGGATATAAATTACCATTTAAAATCAAATAGATAGGTTGATATTCGTGGTGCTTCGAATAAAGCGACGGCTTGGTAAAACGCCTCAAGTTTTTCCGTTATATTGAATAAAAGTAACTATTCAGCTACTCCAATTGGGACATTGGGGGTTGCCCTTGGAGCGTCAGGACGAGTGAGCTGAAAATATCGTCGGACTGTTTGCGTCGGGTCGAAAGGCAGGAGCGGGTGATGGCAAAGGCATCTCCGCCGGTATCGGAGCGGAAACAATCGGAGACTTTCTGCTTGAGTTTGGGCATTCGCAGGTCGCGTTTGGCCTGAGGGAACGCGCAGGTCGGTGAGGAAGCGCAGGACCTCGTTGCGGTGCTTGCGCAGTCGCCGAATGAGGTTGCCGGCCGGGGATTGTTTGATCCGCCCGCGGGTGCCGGGACGGCGGGGGACGGGGAGGATTGCCGGCTTCGGCTTCGGTGAGGATCCGGAGCGTCGCCATTGTTCGCGGAACCCGAAATGGGGTCCGTCCGATGTCGGGTGCGAAAAATTAGGCGACGGCCATGGCCTTCGGCGGCCCGCGTTCGCCCTCCGTCCGTCCCGGCGCGCACTCCGCGCGGCACCAGGACTCCCGCAATGACTGGATGCCGTGTCGCATGGCTTGGCCTTTCGTCTCCGCCGGCGCTCACGCGCCGCACTCCGACGAAACGCCCGACCCTACGCCTACGCGGGGGGCGTCGCACTCCGCTCGTCGCTTACGCTCCCTCGCTTTCCTGGGCTCCTCCGGCGCCAACAAGCCGAATGCATCCGGGGCTTCAGCCCCACGTTTGGGATGAGGGCCGCAGGCCGTAAACCGGTCGGTGCTGAGTACGTGTAGCCGGTACAGGTTGCCGTTCACGCGCCGGCCGGTTTCGTCGGCATGGGCCACTGGCGCGGCGACGAGTGCGCGGCAAATCGCGGTGACTGGCGCCTCCGGGCGGATGGCGGCCACCCATACGGCGCGCTGGAGGGTGCCCGGTGAGGTCCCAAGGCCGGCCCGCTCATTGAACACCTCGGCGGTGCGCTGGTAGGGCAACAACTGGTATTGGGTCATGTAGACCGCAAAGGCCAATACGCCCGGTCCGTATTGCACCGGGGCCTCAATCCCTGCAGGAAACGTGCTGCGTTGCGCGCGCCCACAGGCACCGGTTCCGCCGACAATGCGGTACTCGATGACCTTACGCTGGATCACCACCTCGACCACTTGGCGTCGCTCCGCGAGCACTGTAGCCGCGATCCCGGTGCCGCAACGTCCGCAGGCGCAGGTCCCCGTCAACGGGATGATCCCGCACTGGTCGGGGTGATCGACCAGGGAGCGAGTG
>Ga0209788_1000182_pt1 | contig 15923 bp, 8 predicted proteins | sample WorMetLIZISLAND1_2_FD_187415 | JGI IMG/M metagenome (GOLD analysis project Ga0209788, IMG submission 187415) | Marine gutless worms symbiont microbial communities from Max Planck institute for Marine Microbiology, Germany - Olavius clavatus LIZARD... ...
TAATTTACTTGTGTGAATATAGCCTATAAAATGTAGTTATTTAGTAGGAAGTGTCCTATTGTTATGGTTATATTTTGACAATTTTCTCCTGTTGTACATTTCACAAACTGTGGATTTCTGGCGTGAGTTATAATGGCAATGACTAGCTGTCATACAGTTTAGCTGGTGTAAAGCTGTTGCATTAAATGTTGGCGTGATTGTGGTTATGATTCAATGCAGAAATTAGTCGAAGAACAGATGGCATTGAAACGGATTGCCGATGTTGCAATTGATATATATGCAATAACGTCAGTGCTTGCACGTGCTTCTCGGTCCAAGTCGATTGGCCTGCAGCATTGTGATCATGAGGTGAATAAGTCATGTTATGATGTTGTCGAGGTAGTCTTGTACTTGATAAAAGTGTTGAAGTTGGTTGAATTTGTAGTATATCTACATCACTAAGTTGTTGGCCCAGCGATGATGGAGTTATAAGCCTGTCAGTATGCTGCCATTACTATCAACCAGTTAATGACCCAACTGCAGGGTACTGCTGCTGTTTGGCCAGTACCAAATTATACTGCTTGGTGACAGTAGCAAGTACACGAACAACTTGCTGAAAGCAGAAGATGGGGTCACAAGCTGAGCACACTAATCTGCTGGGCAGCTACTGGCTTGAAAATGAGGTTTTGTAATGATATATGTTGTAGGTTCTTATTGCCATTATCAGTGCTGCTAATGCCTGCAGCCGAATTGATCGGAACCTGAACGACCTTGATGAAGGTATTGACTACCTTTATTTGCTATTACACACGGTCAATGCCCAAACTATTCTTGGATTTATTAGAGATATTGGGCTTTATCATTTCTTGTAACTTAACTTTTATTCCTCTAAGCAATTGTCTGTATATAGCTACTGTTTTTTAAACCTATTGTAAATACTTGGCTGTGCAATTTTAATAGTATGGCACTGCGTAGCGTATATTGTGCTGATGTGCCGTTAAGAAACTGCTCACTCACTTATTTGCTATTACATACAAATAGTATTAACATTTTGGTTCCATTTGTGGAATTTTTTTGCATCAAAATACTTCAGCATTTAAGTGATACTGTTGTATTGAACTTTACAAGAATGCTCAGTGTCAACTATGAACTTGCAGTTATAATAATTAAACGCTGGCTATATGCATGCTTTAGTCTAATAATAATACTGTTGTACATTAGGACTCGAGAGGTTTTCAAAAGTCAAAGAAAACTTGCATCTACTGTGATAGTTTGTAGCCTGCTTGGCCAATATTAGCTAAAACAAACATCAAGTTTCAGATAGTGCATTTTCTTGTGAAGTTTTACTCTAAAGTTACTCTCAGTTTTACTGTTTTATCTTAATATGACTTCATTTTTATGTGCACTTTAAATACGTTCATGCTGTAGTTTTATAACAGCATTTGGTGATGTATATGTGAATGAAGTAGTCTATTCTAGTCTAGACTATTTTGTTGCATGTGGTAACAGCGAAATATGGCAATGGTGATGAGGAACTGCGACAGATTGCAGAGTACATGTTCAAGCATGGTGGCTACATACCACGACATCCACTGACCAGAAACTGGTGATGACTAAACCATCGTGAATGTTTGTAAAAGTTTGTTTATAAGCAAGTGAGACTTGGCATTGGCATTGCCATCATAGCTCTGAGAAGTACTGATGAGGCACCAGCACTTGTTTGTTCAAGACTCAGGGAGTGCATGGTGCACCATCTTAGGTACATAATATTGAGTGTATAGGTAACGAACAGTCTCAATTTAGCATAAGTGGCATAGTTGGCTCAACTTCCGTACTGTCTGCACCATTTCATAGTGTAACTGAGATGAATATTGTCATAAGATTTCGCTGACCCGTGTTATGAGAGGATCATGATTTTTAGCAGATTGTACAGCTGCACACAGTATGATCGTCTATTGTTACCGTACTGTGACACTACGCACTGTGGCTAAGTGATACATCCTACAGCAAATGTCAACAGCTGAATAGGAAATGCCCCTAGAACATGATTTTACAACTTTCAAACCCTACACCGATCCTATTAGCTCAAACTTCCCACCTCAATGTATTTGCTGTATCATGGTTTGTTGATCGTGTGACCATTTTGTTTACATTGACGCAAATTGTGAAAATCTTTCGCTGATGGCAGAGTATTGTTATTGCGCTGATGATTGGTGTACAGACTGCTGCAGTACAGACTGCTGCACTACTTGTTGAGTATTTATGGGAGTGTTGCATTAAACTTGCTAATTTAATTTTTATACACACTACGCTGGGCAAACACATGGAGGTTACATGACAACATAAGCCCAGGAAGTCCTTAGTAATTTACTGAACCTGTTGATATTAAATTATGTCTTCAGGCAAAGAAGACCCTTGGTAAGAATTAGTATAAAATAACTCAACAACCCATTCATATATTACAGAGCATAATAACAAGATAACACACATGCCAGCCCGTCTCAGTTATATTCACTCTTAGTCTTAGTGCATGCAGACATCACTCGGGGTGCATACAAACACTGAAAGTGGTTTTCCATGATTTTCCAGGACTGTTTAATGAACTGGTTATTGAACAAGTCAGATTTTAATATACTAAGTGCTTAAGCTCCCCCAGCGGGTCCGGGTGGAGCCAAACGGGACAAAATGAGGCAACAGGCCTGATAACATGACTTGCCACACCTACAAAATTTGAGTTTTAAATTCAATGACTTTCCTGGATCTGTATGCACCCTGATTCACTGTACTAAGTGAAGTATAATAATGCAGCAATAAATTCATTGTTTTGTGCTATAGTCATGTTGGATTTGCATGTATATATAATATGCATGCTGGATTTGCACTGGGTATGCCATCCTAGTTATATACGCCCAAATTCTCTTTAATTCTATCCTACATGATGGTACAGTTTTATTACACGTGACAAACTGTCAAATTTTGGGTATAGTGAAGATACGGCGTGAAGTAACCAGCATGATATATCAACTGCAATATTAAAATATCAATTTAAATGGCTACAGACCTGCAGGCTGCAGCAAAGTAACAGTGAATTCAAACATAGCACATAGCACATTAATATGACATCCAACACAACACACGTTCAGTGTATGTCAGTAATACAGTGGCTGCTTCTGTAATTACAAGATTTTCTACAACTGCTTCTGTTTTACATTCACAGTCCTACTGAATTGCATCAGAAGACGTGTATGTGTATTACAAATGCAAACAGTAGATACAGTAGATGCACTGCAGAATATGGTAGTTGTGTAATCTACAATGAATGACCGTCAGTGCGATGCTACAAAAGTGTTGTTAACACTGAAAAAATCATTTGCTGCACATCAGACATACTGCTATTACAAAACTAATGAGACTATCATATACATAACAGCAGCAAAGCGACTTAACCAGTTTGTACCCCTTTTGATAATTACAATGCTTATCACTGCAACTGTTCCTGTTGGAATGTTTCCATCTGCAGAAACAGGCTGTTCACAATACGCACTCGCCTGATTAAGAACTAGAACATATCACCAGCGAAGCAGGATTTTCTCTGGTGAACAAGCAGTTTTTTATCAGATCTCCTTGCTCACCCCACCAATTAGTCATATGGGTCTCTGTCTCCATGAGAACTGAAATCTGGTTTGCAGAGCTGTCCACTGTTACCACTCAAAACAACGTACCATAAACTTCTAATAAACACCGGGGGCGTTTATTAGAACACGGACCTCAGAACCCCGGCGTTTAATAGAGACCCGGCGTTTATTGGAGACCCGGCGTCTATTAGAACATTGGCCTTGGGTCTCTGCGTTTATCAATGTCATTCGATCCGATGTTGCCTGTTTATGTTAATTTTATTCTTCATGTGTTAATTCTCAGCGTGTATAACTGTTTAGTTAGCTAAAAACAATGAATTGTCTGTGTCAGCACTGAGTGTTGTGGGGTAGCTATGATGTAACTCGTGTATGGCTGGTACTCTGACAACTCTATTTCTAGAAGACCTGGGCGTTTATTTGAGACCCGGCGTTTAATCGATACCCGGTGTTTATTAGAACATAGGCCTCAAAACCCCGGTGTTTATTAGAGACCCAGCGATTATTCGGGACCCGGCATTTAATAGAAGTTTTACGGTAAATGCGTTTGGCACAAACAGAAAACTGTAAAACAAGCTGCCTCACTCCTGTCACGTTTCCTACAAACTATTTGATTTATCTCTGAACACAGAGATGTGTACTCATCAACTTACTATGCACATTTCAACGAACTGTTCACATCTTTGGCCACAATGTTCATTGATTGCTTTATTGGACTGATTGACACATGAACCGAGTAACTTCACATTTATCGGGAAAAGTTGGAAAACAGTAATGAAAGGAAATCAAAACTAACAATAATTTCAGACTAGTACAGAATGTGAAAGAATTCTATACAGTATGTGTTACAAAAGCCAGAGCCATTTCTGAAAATGACACAATGGTAGTAACTGTCATTAACAGACTAAACTATTAGTACCTTTGTTCGCTAAGGATTAAAATTTTGCGCCCTATAAATGTCATTAATAATAATAATAATAAAATGCGTGGAAAACTCGATGTTAAACTTGAATCATGTTAGCGACAGAACCAAAGTGACTGTACGTGCAATTAACATTCAACAAGTATATAAGTAGAAAACGTCTGCCAAGTGCCAACCAGTCAAACGACCACTGTCACGACCTAAAAGACAAATTAGAAAAGACTCTGCTGCTATGTTGGTGATGATGTCACGGTAAGAGCAGACAGAAGTGGATGAAATGCAATGGCGATGACAAGTATAAGTAGTGCAAGAGGAATTGTTGCACAGTATGACACCTGCAAACAAACCAGTGACCAAATGTAGCGTCAACTTTAACTGCACACAAGTAACACATGATTAAAGTTATTATACACACTAGCAGTTTCAAACATACAGGCTGCATGCAACCTGTGAACACATTATCTGCACCTTGCAACCATTGAAGTTCTACTTTGACCAGCAAAAAATGACTAATAAATATCGGTGCTTTTTACATTCCAGTAATAACAATGAAAACATTCATTGGGCACTACAGGTGGCTGGGGACATGACCGGTGTCAAATTATACTGCTTTGTATGGGTGGGCTACACTGCACTGAAACATGCACTACTTTCACTGCTGTGTTTGGTGAGGATATGGCCCTTGTCCTTTCTACTTGACATGTTTGCGACCCCTTGCCAGCTCCATGCGTGCATAGCTGTTGCTGTGGGCCGATGATACACTACAATGGATGGCACTACAATGAATTCTCTGCACTTGGGTGCATGGTGCACTTAATTTTATTTGAAGTTATGACTGCTATTTTAGTTGTTTACATGTTAATTAACTTACATTTTACCATTTATAACATGAATGCTGACTGTTGCTTTGCACATTTTCCGAAAGAGATCCACATATTCAGCTAAGATTGAGACACCTGATATTTATATTTTCAACGAGTATAAATCGGGATATTTGGGCAGTTCCACTGCAGGCTTGAAAATAACACAAAGTAAATCATGCAGAATCGAATCAAAAACACGTACAGCTCGGGAATTGTAAGACAACGTTGAGAACTCGTCGACTGTATCGTCTAACTCGCTCCTAAGAGCCAATAACTCGTCCTGGTGTTTGGCTTTCAGTTCATTCATCTCAGTCTGCATTGCTGATACCTGTCATTAGCACAGCCACACTATGTCACAACCTTTACAGTCACTGAATGTATCCAAATTCCAGTCAACATTAGTAAAAAATGGATCAACAAGTACGAACGTACTACAGATCAGGAAATGACGGGCTGTGTTGCATATTCGTGTGGCAGACACTTTGTTTTCACTCACTAGATGGCAGAACAGCACTTCGCCTACGTGAAAGTATGTCATGACTGCCATTTTGAAATTATAACATCGAATCAAAAATCTAACTCCATCAGTCGACTCACGAAGAACAATCCTGCCCAATCGGAGCCGTGGGCTTTTTTGAAGAGGTTGCCCCAACAAAAACAACAAGGAGAAGAAAAACAAGATGAGTAGTGATATGAGATCAGTTCCTGATATAATATAAGAAAGCCTAGCTAACGCAAAGGGAAGCGCGTGACGCAATGCACTAAATCGGCCCCCACTTAGGATCGCCCAACAATATCAACTTAATGTATACATCGTTGGAAAGTACTTTCAGTGCGCAACAATTCCCTCACTGACAATGTGGGTCTATCTTCATTTGTTTAGCCGTTGTAGCCTCTCAAACATCCAACTAGCGCAAAATTCCGCTAAAATTTGAACGTACAGCAGTTCAAGGTCATCCAAGGTCGATGATTTTGGTACCAATCGAAAGCGCATATACCATTTCCTATTAGTCACTAATAATAACTTTGGTCCTACCTTGCACCATTTCTGAGATACAGCGACTTATTGGCTAAAAATTGCACATTTTTCATACCCCTCTCTCATTCGGCGCCCCCGCTCCCTATCTTCCCTTTCAAATATCACGGCGAGGTTAAGCGTCAGGAAACTAGAGTCATGGGGCTACTCTGTGGTGAAGGTTGCGTGATCCTAACTTCAACCGTCTTTGACTGATCCACCCGTGTGACGGACGGATGGACGGATGGGCGATAGCATATAACGCGCTATGGCATATATGCTGTCGCACGCTAAAAAATTAAAACAAGCAAGTAAAGTAATTACAACTTGCCTGAGACTTTGATAACTCCAGTTCTTTCTGAGCATCTGTCATGTTGGTGTAGTACAAGTTCTCATTCTGTTGAAGGCCATCTCGGATTCGTTCAAGTTCCTGATAAGACACCTGAAGACGCTGATATTCCGCTTTCAGCTCTTCATTTTCCTGCCGTGAGCTAGTCAAAGCATACACAACATGGAGCAGCTTATAACTTTGCTGCTTACTGCCATGTATATACTTTGTACATTCTTTACACCACCTAGTGCAGACACTATTTGTTGGGAGACAGATGGGTCATCTAGACTGTAACAATTAAGTTGCACAATCTCAAAAGGTTACCCTTGTAAGGGGATGTAGCTAAACTGGAGCAACACCAGAAAAAAACAGCTTTTTTAAATGAAGCTACAAAATCAACATCAAACAGTAGCCTCAGGTAATGTCTGATATTTTTACAGTCGTTAACAGCAATGGCTAATATTAATGTATCCTAATTACATACAATTTGCCTTAAAAATACATTAGCTGATTGGTGTGACTGTATGAACATGGCCACTACACCAAGTTCAGAATAATAACCGTCCCATTCTCAAAGCACATCAAAGCAGATTCCAATAGCAAATATAAATGCTTTAGTTTTATTTTTTAATGGACAACAGACATTACATTTGCATCTGTATTTCAACGTCACGGACTCGCTGTCGTAGCTCTTCACACTCTTGTTTCAGCTGCAGAATTTCATCTGCAATGTACAACACTCATTTTTTAGCCCATCAGCATTGACAGATGGTGCTGATATGCACAATGACTACAGACTATTCGCCAGCTATCGAGCATAAATTACACGTTACAAAATGCATGTCCGTATGGTTAAAACATTCCATCTATAAAATGCAAAGTAAAAACAGGATGAGCTATGAGAGCTATAATCATAAATGCCACTATCAAAGGTAACAGCTGTCAGAAAGGTTTTTACAACAGACTAACATCATACCATCACTTGGAGACTTCTGTGCCAGTGCAGTCTGGATGTCATTAACATTGCCAACCAGCAAATCACTGGATTTAAGCACTGACTGTGGCCCCTCTGCACTAAGTTCCTCCCTCAGCGTCTTTATCTGCGCTGTTAATAAACAATGCAGACACACACATCCATCTTACCACAGTGCAACATTCATTAGCCATGCACTAAAACATCACACCTCATGTGTAAACATTAACAAACAACACATGAAAATGGCTTTCATGTTATTAACAAAACAGTGGCAACACTTATGCCATCAGCGAAACTATATGCATCCATCTATCTGATACAATTATTCGTATCTAGAACACTGGCCTCGTGACACTGAAACAAACATTTTGACTGTGCATACTACTCACGAAAAACAATACCTTCTAGTGTCTGTATTTTAACGGCCTGACAAGACTTTTCCTGTTCACAATTCTGGAGTTCTTCTACAACATTATACACCATTTGTCATTTGTGACAAAAATGCTGTGTGTTTTAGTGTGTACAATGTGCATATGCACTTATACAGGTAGTGAGTATTTCACCAGGAATATTTCCATTCCACATCACATTTTAAATGTCTATGGTCCAGTCAATACATTTAAAACAAAAACAAAAATTAACAGCAGACACTGATAAGAGAAGCTATTAACGATACATAAACCTTACGACACATCAACAACTTACAACAATGCATAAATTAAAACAGATTAACCAACACACTGACCTTCTAAATTTTGAATTTTGGTTGTCAGCACAGCTTTATCCGTTTCTGCACTGCGGATTTCGTCTAGAAATACAAATTTATCAAACAACATTCCTGTAACAGAATTTTCAATGCAACAGTATTGTACAGGCCAGTGTGAGTCATGGTAAGTTAATACAAAAAACTACTGCTGCTGATTCTGATATTATTTCTACTACTTTCAACTTCCTGTTTAACCAGGCAATTTTCACAGAGTTACTCCAGGTTAGACTTGGTCACCTACGGAGAACTTTTGGGAACTGCTAAATCACAAAATCAAACCTATACACAATACAGTTTGATTGAGTCTTTGAGATACAGCTTAAAATAAAATACACGAAGACGCAACAGCATGCTACAGTATTTATGCAAATTTTACAACAGAAGTAACAGCAAATGTTGACATTTTTTCATCAGATATAGATACAAGTTAAGGTAACGGAGCACACCTCTCAATGAGTTAACCAGCAGACGTGTATCTTCAAGTTGTGACATACAACTACTCAACTCGTCTGTCAATCAATCAATCAATGCACTCATTAAAACACATCCATAATGCACCAGTGAGAATCCAACAAGCAGTTAAATGTTCTGCTTGGAATTCGATTGCCAAAGAGATAAATGCACATAAAAAGCCTGAAATAACTAAACAACCAAAACAACTTTTGACAGTTTGGCTGAAATTACTATACCAGTTTCAAAATTTGAAAAACTCAGCAGTAAATCGCTAGGTCTGGTACACGTTCATCAGTAGTGGCCACAGTTTTCCATAGAAAGTTTTTGCCGAATTCCACGGGCCAGAACGTCAAATTCTGCAGTGCACCATGGGCTCTCATTCATGAATAAACTTGGCTGCCTGCTCTTCAGCTACTGAATGACGGCAATGTGTGAAGTTACCGTTGGTATCATTTGTCTTTTAAAAAATGTGATGAAAGTGATGATATGTGAAGACTGAAAGCTAAAAATGGATTTTAAAAATGTACCTCATTCTGTTTCTGTAAGATGTTCAGTATCAATTGGAAATTGGCCAGTATCTTGCACAATGGACAACACAGGCAGCTGGCAGGGATTAAAAATACAAACAGCACTGAACAAATCTTGCACTAATCAAATTACGCAGACACAGACTTCCATGGGAATGGCAAATTCAATGGCTTGGCTTGAAATTCTGTGATCAGCGGAAAACTGTGGGCCCTATTCATGAGCTATAAATTACACTAACCTTTGTATGTGGACACTTTCAACCGCAGCTGACTGACTTCATCTACAAATATGCCACACAAAAAATGAAATACCATTCATTCTACTGTCACATTTATGTGATACTGTATACTGTATCAAGGACACGAAAAGTTATGGCCTGTGTACAGAAGATGAACAGGTTAGCAATAAAGGCAGAACTTAAATCAAAAAGATAAACAGTTAATTCAGTTAAGGTAAAGTAATAAGCAAATCTCAAAAGTACTATAATAATAAAATCGTACGTTAAGATACAGAGGTGCCGGCTATGATACTACTTGACTGTGAAAGCAACAGTGAACAGACATGTCTTGAGTCTCCTATGAAAAACAGGCAGACTGTTTCCAGCACACACACATTAGCGGGTACTTTATTCAGTCAGCACAGAGGTGCTGAAAGTAAAGTGCAGTTGCCATATATCATTCGAGTCTGTGGAACCTGCAGTAGAGGTAGGTGTTGAAGAGTGTAGTGCCACTGATGGGTGGCAGAACTGACTTGAGATGAGCTAATGAAGGTAGGTTGGTTGAGTTGTGGAACTTATCTCATATGCCAAGGTCACCAGCTCAAAGTTGATCTGTTGTGAAGCTGGCAGCCAATGCAATGATTCCAGTAGAGGCTGAGTGTGACATAACTTCTGCTGCTGCAGTACAACACGTGTGAGAATTGTGCATTCTCCAAAGCTTTCCTGTTATTGAGTTCGGAATATCTATAGGACTGAGTTGCAGTAGTCCAATCTGAAACTGACGACGCAAGTGTCTTGGCAATGTTTAGAGACTGCACTCTCCAGATGTGTCACTGTGCCCAAATTCAGTACTTGCTGGCCTTGAAACAGTTGCAGCATGACTGTCAAAGGTAATTGAGATATCCCAGAGACGTCTGTGTATGCAAGTGACCTATTTATGTGCTATTTTACATAACAGGATGTAGTTTCTGCTACTGCATATAATTAACACCTCTAGCAAAGTGCAGAGTACTTCAGGCTATAAGACAGCTTACGTACAAAAATCTTGCGACTCATACCAGTAATAAAGCACAGATTTTGCATACACAGTCAAAAGTAAGTAAACGGAGTAAGGCTTCTAAGTGCAATGGATAATTTCACTGCATATTACAATAGTCTTTGCAACAAATAATATATTGTTAACACATAACTGCCGATGCTGACCTGTTTCTGTGCCATCTTGCTGGCATACTTCGTCGGAGGAAACAAGAGCTACAAAGGCACAAATGACTGATAATAATACAGTAGAAATAGCTATTTTCACACCTTGAACAACAAAGATGCCTCTGAACGCCACGCAGCACCTGTTCTGTGGCTAAGATAAGACTAGCTGTAAGGCAACACTACTCCAGCCTGGACCACTTTTGGCCGGATGCCCTTCCTTATGCCATCAGTGACTAAGGGCCTATTCGATATACCAAAACCAAAACCGGTTTTAGATTCAGGTTTCGCTCCGATAAGCGAATGCAAAAAGCATCCCTATGGCACTATACTGTCTATATAAGTAAAACAACTATTTTGCCGCATTAAAAGTTTACCACTTACTGCTTCGTATACGTATATAAGATGTATCCACAAAAAGGTAATATGCTTGTCACAGAATAAATACATCATACTTTTATGGCAATCAACGTAAACAAACAAATGCAGTTCAGGAAACAGCAGCGAACCTGTCCCTCAAGTAAGTTTCGATGGTTTTTCGAAACCGGTTTCAGATTCACAAATCGAATGCTTGAAACCGGTTTCAGTTTCAACAAATTGAACAGGCCCTGATAGAGGTCCCAGATCAGCAAAGTAAGTAAGTAAATATGTAAAATCCTTTAAAATGCACAGTGTCGACCAAAGGCCGAATCTGAGGCACTTGTGTGAGCCACTAGGGGGAACTGAAGGTCTGATCGAAATAGTGGGTTTTAAGAAGATGGAATGTACGAGATGAGGAACAAGCACAAATGTTAGCAGGGTTCAATATTGAGGGAGCAGCAACGCTGAAATCGATGCAGCAAAGGTTGTGTGGACCCGAGGAACCGACAACAAAGTGATATTCCATCGCCTACATCTATATGAAACAAGAAAATTATATAATGTAACTGACTTATAAAAGGATGTGCTTCGATAGACTTCTCAGTGCTACTCATTCGCCATTCGCTTCCATCGTCTTCATCTGACTTCTCAGGACTGTCACCATCACTGAGAAGCTGCAAGTCGAGAAGATTTACGAGCTCAACTTGTACACCTGTAATAGATCAGGGATCAATTACCACACAATTAGAACAAGAACAGAGCAGCAACATTGCACATGCATATATGATAAACAAAGCCAACAAACCAAACGCGTATTTTAACACAGTTGCACACAAGCATAATATATATAGTATAATAACACTGATCAACACTACACATAAAACAAGTAAGGCCTAACTGTCTCAAGAAATAAATCACTGCAGTGATTAGCAAATACTTAGTGTCAATGGTCAGCTTACCTTGTCTAGTAGCGACATCTAGCGAATAATGTTAAAGCTTAAAGATTAATGGAACTTTTCCACACTCCATCACGATGCCCTTGCTTGCGATGATTCTATCCTAAATTCTCAGATAAACCTTACCTTGCCAAAAACTAGGATGATCAGGCTATCCGAGGTGAAGACCACTTGATCTTAGCTGGATTCGTTTAGTGACAATACGAGCATGTGACAGAGGGACTGGGAGAGACAGATGGGGCTATCGCAATAGAGCACTGCATAGCATTAGCTAAGCTGCAGTGCTCTAATAAGATCAACAATACATAGAAAGTTAGTAAGACTGTCTTTAATAACCTATTTTTGAGAAATCTGCAAATGTCTCCATATAGATGCATGAATCTTGACAGAAACTTAATGGCAGTCAGAAACGAAAGTGCTGTCAAATATGATGCATAACAATTGGCATATGACAAGAAATTGACCTACAAAAATCAATAGTAGGAAACTAAAAGTTCCAACAGCAAAAGAAATGTTGTACCTCGACTAATGCATTCAGAAATCTTTGGTGAATCGGTTTTCTTTAAGCACTCTAGCATAGCTGCAATCAGACGCATCATTTAAAAGCAACATTCCATCATAAGAGTTATTGTAAAACAACATCATATGAGAACCCTAACACAACTAGACTGCTTCTTTGCAAATTAACAATTAATTTTTTTACTTGTCAAACTTCAGCTTAATGAAACGTGATTAATGCCGAATTTTTTCTTTACACTAGCCAATGAAAACTTTTTGCATGAAAACATTTCATTTAATCAGATTATATTACACACATCACTCCTGTCCTCAGACAACTTCATTGGTTGCCGGTGAGACAGCGTGTCAACTTCAAACTGGCTGTCTTTGTGTATCGGCCGCTGTGAAACCCAACGGCACAGTATCTGGTCGAAGACTGTGAGCTCGTCTCAAACACTGGTCGACGCTGACTTACTGACTTACTTACACAAATAATCAACTGTTTAAAATTTAATACAGTACAATGAACCAAACTGTTTCTTATAACACTGTGAAATTATTACTAAAATATTGATAATTCGTTACTAGCTAAGAATTACCTTTGCAGTTTGCCATCTGCTCATTGAGGAAAGTATTGTCAGTATGCAGGACTTCAACCTGCACAGATAATTAGGTCTACACAAATCTTAAGAAAAGAATGTGACATAAAAAGAATCCTAAACTTATACATAACTGCTAAAAAAACTTAGCAAGTACACTAAGTGTATTAAGTACTTTAGGTGTCCTAGGTACATGCATGAATTCATTATTTCAATTGTTCATTTCCATACAGTGTCAAAATAGATATAAATTTATTTGTGGCAAATTTGGGCAGCGAAATCACTTAATCCACCACTGTTTACAATGGCAACCACTGGTAGTGGCAACTAAAAATGACAGCACACTCAAACACTGTTGCAGTAAAACAGTCTACAATTGACTACATATGTCAAACAATGACTCTCCAGTCAAATTTCTATTTATATACCATGCCACGATTGGCTGTAAACTTTATAAAACTTAGTAAGTATTAAGACGGCTTTCGTAAATCAGCTTGAGAATTCCTAAAACAAACTCAGAAAGTCCTAAGTTTTTGACACAGGAAAACTTAGGAAATTCTTAGAAAAATGTGCTGTCAGATGTTCACTGTATGTGCATGTTAAGCAAATCTTGGCGATCTCTTGACAATGTATACAATACTTAAGGGTTTCTGAAATGGTGTATCACTAATCACAGCAATAACAGTTTTGACCACTTAATATTTACCAACTCTGAGCAATAATGGTTGTGCACAACTAACAACTACCAAATATAATTACACCAAAATTACTGTATAAAAACATTTCAGAAACTTGCAACTTACAAAATGTTGCAAATAACGTCTGACAAAACACAGGTCTTCAACAAAGCAAAATACACAAAACTAGTCATTTATTCTAAAAAGAAGGGAAAAAATAAGAAGTCATCACCTGAGCTACAGACTCTTCTAATCTGGTTCTCAGCTGTGTATTTTCTTCTTGCAACTCTAACCGTTCTGTGTCATGTTTATTCACTGCATCCTAATTAACACACACCGACAATAACAGCATCAAATACCAACTGTACGAAACTGGTGCACCAGAAAACCTTACAGCAATTAAAATAATGCATACATCACGTCAATGACAAGCTCCTGAATGATGATGATGATGATACTTCTGAGTTAAGGGCAGGGCAATAAGAAACCCACTGTTTAATGTTCTTAAAACTCTGAAACATGGCAGGCAGTATACAGTGCACCACTATTTCAAAGATTTCCATCTCATTTTTATTCCTTGATAACATATGCATTACAGTCACAGATACATAGGATGAATAATGACATTAAGCAATGCTATTAAAAATGTGCATAACATACACCTCCTAGGAAAATTAATATCACCTTTTACATGTTCACACACTCACTTTTTATCGAACCAGCCCATTTTTCTTACGTTACTCCAGGTAAACTTTTGTGAACTGTTGTGGCAGTATTTTTTACAGGACGGATGGCACTCCAGCAGAATCAAAGCACTATTGCTGAGATAAGATGAAAATCACCAGTCATTATAATTCAACAATGAATTTGTACAGTTCCAGTTCCAGTATTGTGGAAGCAGCAAAGACCATTTGTGGTGTCACCAAGGGCCAAAAGCGAAAAGAACGAGATACCTGGTGGTGGTCAGAGGATGTACAGAGGGCAGTGAAGAACAAGAAGGAAGCATTCAAGAGTTGGCAAAAAATGCGAAATGATACATCATTGAAGACAGTGTACAAGAAAGCCTGTAAAGAAACAAAGAGTGTGGTTGCTAAAGCAAAGCAGGAAGCCACAAAGCATATATATGATGAGCTGGAGACGAAGGAAGGACAGGTGAAGATATATAAAATTGCAAAAGCGCGACAAAGATCTAGGCAAGACAAGATGGCGGTAAACATCATCAAAGACAGAGATGGGACTATATTGACAGATGAAAAGCTGATCCAGGAGCGATGGAAATCCTACTTTGAAGAACTTCTGAATGTAGAAAATCCGAGAGATCCACTGGAGCATGTGGAGGCAGTGGAGGGGCCAGAGGATGAAATCAGTCGTACAGAAATTGAGAAAGCAGTGAAGCAAATGCGTAATAATAAAGCACCAGGACCATCTGGAATCACTGCAGAGATGATTAAAGCTTTAGATGAGCTTGGAGTGGATTGGCTTCATAAAACTCTCAATGAATTTTTGACAGATGAGCGAATCCCAGGTGACTTAAAGAAGAGTGAATTAGTGACTATTTACAAGCAAAAAGGAGATGCTCTTGAATGTGGCAACTACAGAGGAATAAAGTTGTTGGAAATTGTGCTGAAAGTGTATGAACGAGTGATTGAAAGGCGTATCAGAGAAACAGTACACATTCACTCTAACCAGTTTGGATTCATGCTAGGAAGGGGAACCATAGATCCCATTTTTATTCTCCGACAAGTACAGGAAAAGATTTTGGAAGGGAACAGAAAACGATACTGGACATTTGTGGATTTGGAGAAAGCTTTTGATCGAGTGCCTAGAGAGGTGTTATACTGGAGTCTACGACGGAAAGGAATCAGCGAGAAGCTTGTGAGAGTTATCAGGTCAATGTATGATGGAGCAACGACAACGGTGAGAAGTGGACAAGGAAAGACGTCAGCTTTTG
>Ga0209788_1000183_pt1 | contig 15852 bp, 15 predicted proteins | sample WorMetLIZISLAND1_2_FD_187415 | JGI IMG/M metagenome (GOLD analysis project Ga0209788, IMG submission 187415) | Marine gutless worms symbiont microbial communities from Max Planck institute for Marine Microbiology, Germany - Olavius clavatus LIZARD... ...
TAAGCATCAGGCTAAATATCAATCACACTGCCCGTGTGTGCCCTTTTGCAATAAACTGCTACTGTACTTCATAGTCTGCCGATGAAGACTGATGATCTACAGCTGACGATGGTGTATTTCAGCGGACACAAGCGGTCGTACCTGTAGGCCTACATGTAATGCAATCAATCTGAAATTTTGCGATCTTCGAACAGTGCCGGTCACCTAGCAGTAGTATAGAGGGGGGGTATATTAGACAACTGTTTTTGGACACATAAATTACCAATTAGAATTATGCACTCCACAACCAACTTGCACTTGTGTCATCTGTAAACCAGATCACGGTTATACTTTAGTGGTCATTGACCCTGTAGGGACACGTTTAATCAAAATGCACCGTTATTGGAATCTAGGGGTTACTATTTTTATAATATATACCACGCAAATTTGCAGCATCATCAAATTTTACCCTGAAATTCCTCGTAATTTAGTGTCAAGTTCAGGCGTGTTGTAATTATGATGCAGTTTTGTCTCTTATAATTTTTGCCTTATAAATAAAAGTCTAATATAAATGGAGCTGACGAAAGAAGACAAGAAAGCCAAGCTGTCGCTATAGGATACAGTTTTGTAGCTGTTAAGCGTGAAATAGTTGGCTTGACCTCAAGTGACCTCTAAATGTAGGCCGGGGTCATGAAATTTGGTACCAATTGATCCCTCATATATGACTTCCTATAGGCTGCCAATAGTAACTGTTGCTCTAGGATGCACCGATTTTGAGATATTGTCGATCGAAAAGTTGCATTCCTAAGCGTGACAAGCGTGACCGTATTTGGTTGCACCTTGCATCGCGCTTAGCAGAGCTTGCTGCTTACAGCTATAGCCGTGTCACGCTGCAACCAAATACGGTCACGCTTGTCACGCTTAGGAATGCAACTTTTCATTCGCTGTTATTGTTAAGGTTCCGTTGCCGTTGGACTGCTGTGCCATCTAAACTCCACTTCGTTTGTTGTGTTTTAAATGTCAATAATAAATTAATAATTTAAATACTTGGCGAACGTTGCATCCTGCCCCCGAAAAGTTCGACTTTTTTGAGGCCGTTTTGGCTTTATAATTTCACTGTACTTGATCGTAAGCTGCAAATGCTAGTTGGCAACCTGGCGTCATACTACGCACACGAAAATAGTCCGGGTGTGTTGTTGTACGATTTCATTGTTATGGACATGTTTTGTACAATATGACCATTGCTGAAGATCGATAATACTAGATTATGTGAGTGGCCTAATGACGAAAATAGCGAAATATTCTGGTAAGTCACTTCGATCTTATGGAATTCTCCCGAAGGTGAGTGAAGCGTCACCATAAAACGGCAGCTCGAATCCTAATACGCAAAAAGAGTTATGGAAGCCAACGATCAGGGTATGGAGACTACGGGTCAGGGTGGTGGCGGCAATAATAATAATAATAGTAATAATAATAATAATAATAATAGGACCGTTGGGGGGTTTTCTATCAAACGATTGAGGGTGATACTCTGCCAGAAAAAAAATGAGCGAACCAAAAAAATGGCCCTCAGACGTAAGCAACGCGAACGTCTGAGGAACCTTAACCGGGAATTAGCCACCACCGAAGCAGAAATAAAAATGTTAGACGATGATATTATAAAAATAGAAGCAGAAGAAAAAAAAGCGGATGACGAGTTATAAGGTGGTGGCGGTACAAAATTCTACATAGTTATTTGATTATATAATTATAAATTTTGGTAATTTTAGTTATAAGAGGATAAATATTACTATTAATACTATGATATTAAAATAGGTGATTGGTAATTTTAGTTATAAGATAGGATAAATATAATGTATTACTATTGATATTACTATTAATACTATCATATTAAAATAGGTGATGGTAAGCGGGTCGGTGTAGGGGAGGAGGAGCCGACAAAGCTTAGAATATATGTACTTGAAACATTGGCATTTTTCAGAAACCTGCTTATAATGCGAGGAATTTTATTTTGGTAGTTTTAGTGGATGCCTGGAATGTAAAAATCCACTTTTATGGTACTGTATGTACATTGATTCTTCTACCCGGACTCTGTGGCTCCATACTGTATTATGCTATCTTGAGGCCAGAAGAGCTCCGGTTGACGGAGAGGCCTATAGATGTCAGCAGCTGCTGGTTTGTCATATTATGAATACCGGCCGGCAGTTGTAAACATCTGTAGGCTGATGTGACGGCACGAGACGCATTGGCTGTTTCCCGGCGACATCTGGAATTACACTGTGTGAGTTGTTTAACATAAAGATTATCCAATTATTCTATGTAGGTTATTTTATTTATTTACATGCAGACATATTAAACGACTTTTATTTTTCAAGCAAAGTTGACTTCAACTATTTTCTTCTTTTTTTGTTTTTCCTCAGTCGGTCACCACGGTTCACCTTCTGGACCTTCAGGATCCTCGGGATTCTCCGGATGCTCTGGATGGTCATGTGCTGTACTTATAAAAGACTCAAACTGATCGGATGTATTTCTAAGCATACGTAAAATTCTCAGGAGTTTATCTATGGAATTTTGTGAGGTTTCTTCTAGAATGCGACGACTGTCTTGGAAAGTAGTTAGAAAATCAATTACTTGAGATATGTATCTGTAATGAGCCTGAAATTCCTCATACGTAGTCTCCATTTATTAGGATAAAAATTATGAAAAAAATACAATGTCATTTACCTCTACGATACGGTTCCAGGTATAAACCAGTTGCCATCTTTTTACGGCTTAACTGTTTGGACGCTATAGCTAACACTTGATGCTGTGCCAGCGATGGATTAGCAGTTCGAATCTGTTTCATCAGTTTACTCATCTCTGCATCTCTTGATGTTTTCTTCCTTGTACTATTTCTCTTACTCATTTATATGTAAAAAAATTAATCGGAATAAACAAATAGCTGTACGTGTGATAGTCCAGGATTGGGGCCGCTTGCTTCCAGAACAAATATCCTGTAATATTGATAAGAATTTGTGTTATTTTCTACATTGAACTGGTGTGCGGCAGAATTGACTGTGAATGAATTTTCAGAGTGTAGTACCATCCAATCGGAATCGTCATTAGAGCCTTCAAACCTCCAGTTATGAATCTGTTCGGGGTTGTCGTTACGGCGTCCGGTTAAAACAAATTTCCACACCTTTACCGCCTGTAAACATTTTATTTTAATCCAGAAATTAGTGGTTATACCCGCTGTTGTCCATTCTGTGTTACCAGATCGAAATGCTTTATATGCGGCATAACTAGAACCCTGCTGACTCGAAGCGCTGGCTTCATAGCCGCTTTTGTCAACGTTCCGGTTCAGAGCGGGAATTAAACCGACATGACACTTTTTAGGCGCCGCATCGACATATTCCTTCGTACAGGCATCGTAGTTATGTAATGGTGGTGGTAAGTTGTAGATATACTTTCCATTAGCATCGGTATCTATCAATAAATCTATTTTGTTACGGTTAAATTTTACGGTGTCTCTATTATCTGCTTTAACTAGAAAGCCATTCGATGTGTATAAAGTAACCGGTTGATTTTGAACTAACGTGTTATATAGCAAGCCATTGTAATAATTTCCCAAGTGTAGCGTAAAGCTTTTCTCTTCTGCACCAAAGTCGACACATCCCACAATTATGCTATCATTATTAGAGCTGTCCATAAGCATATCACCAGTCATTCTGTTAGTACCGTTTGTTCTTAATAAAATATTGTGCAATTTCTCCATTACATCCAGTAATATTCTGTGTGAAACAGCATCTCCGTCGCCGGTTAGCGCCCCTATATGAGTTGGTAAGCCAACAATCTTGTGGCCGTGCATGTTTAACTCATCGCTGGCAGTATTGACAGTAGCTTTGTGATCGCCAAACTTGTTAACTCCGTAAGACATCGTATTTATTTAGACCTTATTAAGTTCCTTAACAAATGTACTTAAATCAGTGTCTCCATTGCACATTATAACATACTCCAATTGATTTTTTATCGTATTCGATTTTCCTATCGCATTTTGTAATCGACTTTTTTGTTTCTTCAGATTGAACTTAATAGACAATGCACCCGAAAGCGTGCCTATTATCCCCAATATCGTTATACCTAGTGGTGGAACAACTGTTGACGACAAACCCGCAATCACTGTGCTAGTCGTTATTGTTATAATCATTGTAGTCCCGAAAAATATTTTCACGGTCCTATATTTTTTCTTCAACCTCTGTATATTTTCTTCACACTCTTTTAGTCTGTTATTTAGGTAATGCTTTACTTTTTCTTTTTCCTCCTCGGTCGTCATTTATTAAATCTAAAACAATGTCGCTAAAGGATCTTTTGCCGTTTAGACCATTAAGAACATACAAACACCATTGTCCACAGTTGGTATCGGCAAATTCTTGTACTTGACACGTCGAGTAAATTATGGGGGGTTTTAAGTATTCAACTAGTTCCCTTGGAGCAGTGACACCGAAGGAATCAAAATAATACTTTTCTTTTCCTCGTTTAAACCAACAAACCCAATGACTACCAGGCTGATCACTGGTATTTAAGTTAAGTATCCCGCATTCGTTTAGTGTTGGTACGAAATTCAGCTGATCTCTCATAAACACACCTCTAAAATTATTAAGCTTTAGTTTCTTTGCCTTTTCCGCTAGCTCGATGTTACTAGAACCGTCATCTTCTTTATCCACCAAACTCACACTCATTTACTGCGTCTAGTTTTTCTGTTTCCTAAACCTATAACTTTAGCGAGGGGAGAAACGATTGGTATATTTAAGTCTGAAATTACACCGTCTCCTTTTTTGCTTGTTGCCATATCTTTGATGTCTTTTGCAATGCCTGTAATAGCCGAAACACCGCCTAATATAGCCGGCAAAAAAGGCAGTAATGCTTGGATGAAACCGCCGTTTTTCTTCATACGCTGTAATCTGCTAACACTAAAATGAATGTTGTGAGAATTTCCCTTATGCAACTTGTTAATCTCTCGCTTTGTCAATATCAGTGGTACACCCGTAGGCGAAATATCTTTACCGTTCAGTCGTAACGTCACATCAATGTTATTTGCCATAGCATGAGCTAGTTTTCTCAGTTGAGACTGTGTCAGTGTAAATTTAACTTCTTCCATTTATATACTTAAAATCACTGAACCACGTATTGCTTTGTACCGTCAGATTTCAACACAAACATTCTGTCGAAGAATGACAGAGCGTAAACAGTTGTAGTGTAATCTTGAGGAGTGGTCTCGTTCAGCTCGAAATCGAGCCTGATATTTGCAGTTCCATATGTCGTAATTTCAGGTTGTTTACTCAGATCTAGCACGTAAAGTCTATAAAGATTAACATAATCATGATAATCAACCAGGTTATCCTCACCCATATCGCCATAATACGATTTCCGGAAATTTTTAAAATCGTTGTACCATCTAGCCGCTTCATTTCTAGAGAAATTGTTAACGTAGTCCGTTGCGATAATTTTGTCGTTGAATGTAGTCGTGATTTTCTTAACGTCGATTTGATGTGCGGTTGGTACATTAAACGTTGAGTTATTAAACTGATCGTCTGCTAAATTATTTGGTTTAGTTTGAATTCCTATTACGATAAAACGGGGTTTATCAATTCCATCCCCAAATATCAGTCTTACAGAAAATGTTGCAAGGCTCGGGGGAATTACAAACGTTTCAATTTTCTTGCCCCTGAATACCATTGGCACGTTCTCGATATTCTTGATAATGTTAGTCAGCACCTCTTTGTGTACGCCAGCCGGTGTTACGACCGGCATGTACAGTTTAATTTTTTCAAGATTAATTTTCCCAGCATCGCTGTAATAATCTCTAAATATTGCATATTTATCTTCTTGTCTGGTAAATGATATTTCGTGTTTACAGTTAAATATTACCTTGTCGTAGTCTTCGCAGAAGTTAAATATAAAACTTAGCGGAATTCTAAATGAAAATCTACCGGCATTCCCATCAGCTATTAAATGGCTAAATAGAAAATTCTTTCTTTCTGCAAACCCTGCGTTATATCTTTCAACGAAATGTCTCTTCGTGACAACTGCATTATTTATCCGTCTTATTACATCATTGACGTGTTGTCTAAGGTCATTGCTACTAGCTGTCGGTATACCAGCCGGAACTTCTATTGCAGGAGCATCGGTACTGTTATCTATTCGAAGTACTAGGTTTCTGAAGCCCGTGTTTATCTCATCTACTGTAGGATTTGCAGCGGCACAAGGCAAATCGGCATCAGCTAGTTGTTCCACATCTGTATTATTAGCAACGTTAAATGCTGGAATAATGTCTTTTATAATCCTTCTGTACTCGTCCGCTGTAGGGTTAGCACCAGCCGTTCGCATTTGTGCATCTGTTAGCCTGTGAATAGGATAGTAAACACGAATTTGATTATAAGATCCGCTATACGTATCTATTGACCAGCACTGATCTAAACCTCTAAACGACTTAGTTTTGCATACTAAACCTCTCATTAACGTTGCATACCCCGGGCTTCCAAAAGACTCTACTTGAAAGTCGTTAATGGAATAAGTTGCAATCGAGAACATGTGCATTATAGCGTTGTTAACTAACGTTACATTTGGATATTCACCCTGCATATCCTTCCTATACGGTGTTCCGTCCGACTGAACTAGCGCACCTTCCACGTATAAGTAGCCTCTAGATGGCAATAGCCAGTTAGACGTTGGATTTAAAACAATTTTAATATTGTCGCCGGTGTTAAATCTGGAACTCTCTGGTTCTCTAGATATGTAAGTTATATCGCTTACAGAGTTATCAATTTGCGCTTTCTCCGTTATGTCCAGATACTCTTCTGTGACATCCTGTAATTGATTCTTCAACGTGTCCGCCATTTATATAGGCGATAAAGTTGCAGCTATTCTGTTATAACTCTGAGACCTTGCCCAGTCCTCTTTCTAATGTGGTCGATAACACTCTTCACATTTTTACTGATATCTGCAACATCCCTTACTGCATCTCTGATTTCCTTTCTATTTTTGACAACAAATTCTATAACTTTTGGGACACTCGTACCTTTCTTTGTATGCCTTTTATATCTTATACCCATTTAATTAGCGCATTTTCGCAGAGAAAATCTTATAGATATTTCTTGGCCTTTGAAATTCAAGATGTCACCTTTTTGGTCGGTAAGCCATACAGTTACACTGTTAATAAATGTCTTATTGATCGGTAGATATATTAAGTTGTGAGGCTTCTCCACAACTTTGTAACCGGGAGCCACGTTGGGGAAAAACGAATATATCACCGGTGCCGGAACTCCGTTTATATACGAATTAGTTATCAGATCACAGTTAACATATATAGAATTTACACTCAGAATGTCTATGTCATTTCGTGATATGTATTTGGCTGCAGTTGGCCTGGCATGATAGAGACTAGAATCAAAACCCAAAATAGTGTTTATGCTATTCGGATACGTGAAATCCACGGTAACACCGGCCGAAATCTTCATCTCGCACCTTAGAGTGGCTTCAATGCCTCTAATTTGAATCTTGTTTCTCTGACCAGCTGCTGACAACTGATCGTTAATTTCAGTGTTTAGTGCTGTTATAGAGTAAGCGCCTGTAGGAATAACCATTACCCTCCAATTATTATCGTCGTTAATACTAAATCTTAAATGATTATTGCCAGAACTTATATTTGGAAATGAATAGTAGGTTTCAATGTCCACCAGCGCCACTTCATAATCTAACGATGGCAGCTCTATCGATCGTTCAAATTTATACGTGAAAACAGCAGTGTTTATCGGTGGTTCATAAGTGCATTTGTATGTTACCATGAAATTAAGTGGTTTAATACTTTCCTTTCTGTTTAACTTTTCATCTATGGATTTTACATATTTGAGGATGTCATTCATTTAGCAGTGAGGAACTTGTAGATGTTTTTCACGTGGTTAATGTTTAACATTCCTTTTCTTCTCAGTTCGTCAGTAATCGCTGCTATCTCGTTAAATATACCATTATTTCCAGCTCTGAACGAACCGAGTAGTCTATTCAGCTCGTTAACTAATACTTCCACGTTACTTGTCAAGTACTTTACGCCAGTACCTTTACCAGAGGTAGCATCTAGAGACAAAATAAATTCACTATTCTTTTGTCTATCGGTGAGAACGTTTGCTATTTCGCCTCTCCATATAGCCCAGTGACTTTCTATGAAATCTCTATCAAGTGGAGAATTTAGATTAAATTTCTTTTTTCCAATATACATTTCGCGCAGTACTTCCTCCGGTGCTAAGTATTTCTCCGAGGATTGTTGAATACTGTACACAGCCGACTTACTCTGAAATTCGAGCATGACTCCCGGATAGTATTTATCTATCTCACCCAGTTTGTATAATGCGTTAACTAGTTTTTGAGTCTTTTTATTTCTATGTAATATTTTATCTCTATAATCCTGAAATCTGAAGCCGCTATCTTCTAGAATATCTACGTAATTTCTGGCTTCCTCTTTAGTTAACTCTGCCGTGGATCGGGGAAATGTCAGCACACTTAGTAGTCCGTCTGTGAATGGGTACGTTTTATCTTTTACTTTTATTTCGTTATCTGAGAAATATACAGGAGTACCGTTAATGGTGATAGTTCCTTCGGGGTCCATGTTGTTAAATCCAATATTTTCCCTTAGATTCATTAACTCGAACCTGCTAATGAAATCTTTTATTTGATTGTACTTTTCATTGTTCAAATCGTGCAGTACGAAGTGTTCCTTCCCGTAACTGGGGACGTCTTCCTCAGCCTCGAGTTTTGCATATTCTTTTATAACACCTAGACTATCTGACGGCAATTTATTTATTACTCGTTGATCTGCTTCGTCTAATTCAACATTTTCATCTGCTAACCAACGCTTAACATTTGGCCTTTTATTTATCAATACCAATGCATCCTTCAGTTCAGAGGATTTCCTTATAGCGTCTAAAATATTCGCTATCCTAGTCTGCTCATCCCTGAGTTTACCGAGAGATTCGTTTGTGGTTTTTGCTTGTTTCAACTCCTCGATTTTATTACTTATGGCCGTCAATTTGTCTTGCAAAGGTAACTTTTTAATTTCGTCTGTAATGGGTTTGAACAGTGTTTTAAGTTCAGTCTGATATCCTTGCTGATCGAGTCTTCTTCGTGTAAATGCATCAACGATCTCTTTCTCATTTTTGTTGATTTTGCTCAGCACTTTCTGACTAGGAAAATCTGAATACTCCATAATATATTTAGCTTCCATTTAAAGCGTCTAAACCGTCTTTTTTCAAAATTTTGTTTTACTCAGTTCTTCCTTGTAAAAACTACCGAGTATCGGTTCTCCTTCTAGATCTTTTAATTTATAAGTTATTGGATTGGTTTTATTTACCTCATGGACTACAAATATTTCTTTAGTCCAATTAGGTTTATATCCTTTTTCGAATGTGCGTTTATACCTGTATATTCTGACTCTGTCGCCTACTCTAAAATGTGGCTTATGTCTTTCGGCACCTTTAATGTCTGAATACAAATTTCTTAAAACTTTTTCTCTGTTTTCTGGATCCGAAGCTTGAAAGGGGGTCATCTTGATAGACGAGTGATACCTGTTGTTATACTCGCCAATTAATTTTTGAAGAATATCTATATATCTAGATGTATTTGTTGCAGTCAAGTGTTTTTGTATCATTTCTCCGAGTGTTCTATTGAACCTTTCAACGACCACGGCTTTACCTTCATTGAATACGTGGTAAAGTTCAATGTTATTGTCCTTGAGAAATTTTTGAAACCTATTGCTTATGAACTCAGATCCCTGATCCGTCCACAGCTTCTTCGGACTACGATTTGTAAAGAGTCTTTCAAATGCATCGATAATTACTTCGCTAGATTTCGATTTCAGCGGAATAGAATAAGCAGTTTTTGAGAATAAATCGATAACGTTTAATAAGTACTTATAGCCGTCATTTTCTTTAGCTAACGATTGCATGTCCTTTAAGTCAGCTGACCAGATGTCGTCTATATTAAACACGAAAACTCTACGCCGTTTAAATTTATGCCTTATTGGCTTATGCAATTCTTGAGCCTCATCAAATCCAAGTCCTAACTTGTACTTTACTCCTATTATTCCCTTCGTGAAATATTTAGCTAGAAATTCATTCCAGTTCAGTTCTTTGTTATTTAGTTTGTTTAATTCATTTAACATCGTTTTATCTGCATCGTGTCTAGTTCCTATTCCTTTATCAGCTTCTTCGTAAGCAATATCGTGTCTCATACATATTTCATCGACCTTATTTATTGGTTTTGAAAAGTCCTTAGGGGTATTATCGGGGTTTAATCTTTTCCTCAGGTTCGTATTAGGACCGCAAAAATTATATTTCTTACCACTCGGTGCATGTAGATGAAGTTCAGTCGGAATCTTTGATATCGCTGCACTCACGATATCGCCACCTCTTCGTCTCCCCATTACCAGCATTTAACTATGAACAATTGACAAATGTATTTTTCTTCTTGTTACATTTCACGCAGATAGCCTGTTCCATTTTCCTTTCCTTGCCATGTCTGGTAAAGGTTTCAATGCGTACATTTTTATTGTCTGTGTGGCACTTACATGCCAAACAGTATATAAGTCGCGGTTTTCCCGCTGTATCAATTTCAGGTTCAGTGCTCTCTGCTAAATCGTTCTCGGGTGTGTTGGATGATGCCTTTGACTGATTTGATGTCATTTATTAGCCATAAAAGCTCGTCAAACATAATTTCGGTATTTTAAGCCCGATTCATAGTCACGGCTTAAATCGATAACTAAGTAGGAGTATTTGTTCTTCCAAAATGTTTTGCATAATTGTTTAAAAGTCGGATAGTCCATGTCTGCCGATGAAAATGCTCTGTGTAACTGCTCGGCGACCTGCTGCGGTGATTTAAAGAAAATCATAAAGTTCGAATTTGACCTTATTGTGTGTAAAGGTAAGTGTGTATAATTTTGACTTAAATATATACAGTCGCAATTTGCTGACCTCGACCTCGTATAATAAGCTTCGGGTGTCTTCTGGCTTCTGTCTGTCATGATGTCGTCGAATACGATCAATGTACGTTGACTTCTATCTAGCTGGCATGGATCTGGAATGCTGTTGCTTTTGTCAGAAAATTCAGCATCGATATGACAAGGAATTACGCCATTTTCGTCATTATCTATTCTCAATCCGCTCGCAACGTCGTCTATGGTCGTTTCATGACATTTCATTATTTGCTGTGAATTTAATAGTCGTATTATATCTTCTTTAGGTAATCCATTTTCCATTCCAGCTCTCAAAACTTGGTATTGTGGTTGATACAGCGTACGAGCAAATACGTACAGCTTGTCATAGTTTAAGAGATTATGTTCCAACAGTAGCCGCATTAGAAGACACGTTTTTCCACAACCACTGGCGCCTACAATTAACGCTCTAAAATCTATAGGAAATCGTTCGGAATGAACGTACTTTCTGTCTTCATCGCCTACGTATGGGGCTGTCATTTATAAGGTATCAATAACCATATGGCAGTGTATCGATTTCATCTTCCGATTTCTCTCTAATCATTCTCTTGTCAAAGCTGAATGCCCACTGTTTCACCATCTGCTTTGTGACTATCTCGCAATGCATTATATCGAACCTATTATAGCTAATATCTACGTGATTAATTGCACCTTTGATCAATTTTACTCTCTCTTCGTTAGTCATTTTCCGTTCAGCTTCGGCATTTACTCTAAATCCTTTCACCTTACCAGCCTGTTTACCATTATTCAGTATATAACCGTAATCTTTCGCTTGAGCACTACACCAGAACTCCATATGTCTGCCTTCAAGCTCGTCGGTCCACTCTCCCAAACCGTCACCAGTGCACTGGTCTACAATTGCTTTCGTCTCTTCATTTTCAATGTACACCACACTATCTGTATCACAATAACATACGTTTCTATCCAATTTTTCTAGCATCGTGTACAGTCTGAGTCTGGCCCATGATGATGTAAAACAAGCTATGTATATGTTAGTATTGTAGCTGACTTTCAAAAATTCGTTTCTGATTTCATACCTTGCATAAACCATTCTATCCTTCAAAAAACTCAGTGAGATCTGTTCAATCTTATCATTTAAGATCACTTTATAAAAATCTCCTTCGTTGTCTATATATTCCGAATGCTTCACTTTTTGGTTCTGTCCAAATTTACCCCATAACGAATTCAAGCATATCTTTGATATGAATCGCATGCCTGGATTCCTTTTCAACTCGCCAAGCTCAATACCAAACTGTCTTGCTTTTCGTCTGTATTCTTCTTCGCTGCATGTAAATTCGCTTGACTCTAGTTTAATTTTTAAGAATTTTCTTATATATTCTTTCCATAACTCTGTGCTGCTCTGTTCAAAATGCAATACCTCGTAAATTTTTACAATTTTGTAGCTTTTTTCCAAAGCCTTTTCCATCTCGGCTGTAGTCCATAGCCCAGTAATAGCTCTTTCCGAATCGGAGTGTGTACAGTTTGCGTTTCGGTCTCGGTAACATTGCTCGCAATTCTGCTTCTTTATTTTTCGAGTTATTTTACACTGTTGGCAGGCTACTGTCTTACATTCTTGACTACATTTTATGTTGCCTTTATTAGTATTGTAATGCGTACATTTTGTATTTATGCGAGACATACAGGCTTTACATAATCCAAAGAGTAGTTTCGTAGCTTCTTTGGTCTTCTGTTTGTATGGTAACACTGGTAGATATAGACCTTTTGGAGGCAACACCTTACAGTATACGAATCCAAACCAATTATTGTTATATTTGTCGGGCTTTGAGATCCTCGAAGGATGGCCTACTGGATATCTGTCGTAATACATCACAGTGGGATATAAGCTCACGACGTCAATGTATTTTCCTTTGACCTCATTCTGCTTAAAATCGTATATCAGTTTTACCGGTTCACATCTTCCCCCGAAGAAGCCGTCCTCTCTAATTTTAGGAGGTTCAACCAAATCGTATTCGTCTAGTTTCACATTTCTCATTTTCTTATCTCTGTCAAATTCATGTTCCCAGATTGTCACAACGTTATACCCGCTTGTTCTTAAAATCTCATCGATAGTCGTAGTTCTCTTGTGTAAATACTTCATGTTGTATTGATTGAATCTGTTAACCGTCAGTTCATCGTAACACAGAGAACACCCGTGCCAGTAACAACCGTGAAACTGATATATCATGTTTGTCTCCTTGCAGTATCCGTCGACCTTGTAACTTTTGCCATTTACTGTTACGACTAACTCGGCTCCATTGCATGCGTGATGGATATTAATTTCGTCTTTCTGCGAAATATACTTTAGCCATTTTATCGACTTCACAGAATACGTATCGACCTGTGCCTCATCGGCAATCCCTATTGTATTTTCTTGTATAAACTGATCTCTGTAAATGGCTTGACACACACCTGCAATAGTCACATATTGAAAGGGATCTATCTCTGCAATCTCTATAAACAATTCTCTAAACTTCATACATCCTTTTCTAAGTATATCGACATCGCTTTGACAGTATTTGTACATTTCCTGTTTAAAGTTAAATGTCTTATCACGTGTTGTCTCATACCACCTGTCAAACACTTCTCGGTCGATTTTTTTCATTTCATTGTAGCCATAATATGACTTGTCAGGGTATGGCCCGATATAGTCTTGATTTTCGTCTTTATTGAACTTATGTGGAAAGTATCCTTTTGCAATCTCTGTTAAACCGAATGTTTTTGGGAAGTCTCTAAGTGCGATTAGTGTGAAAGATATACTATCGATGAATCGTATTTTGTAATCACCTTTGACTTCCATTTGTATAATTTTCTGTCCATTATGTATGATATGAGGCTTAACACGTGCATGATCTATTAGCCATTCTGCAATAAACTGAAAGTCGTATCCCTTACCATAATGTGCAAGAAATGTGTATCCTTTGTGTTTTGCTTTGTTGAAAATCCACTTACAGAAATCTTCGATATTATGAAATTCTTTTTCCTTGCCATCAAAGTCCTGGGCTATGCAATAATTTACTATGTGTTTGTTTGTCTTTGGATCGAGTTTAGTTTCAAAGTCAAAGAATGCATACTTTTCGCTGTGAGGTTTTATGTCTTTCTTTAGCATATAACATTTATGATCCATATTGACATACTTTTTACAGTTTCCACATTTTGTTTTATCACACCCATGTTCAGTCATTGGCAAATCCTTCGTTTTATAAAATCTATGGCACATTTTGCACTTGTACGAATGTTCTTTACAGATGTTATTTATAATATGATTGTCTAAACATGTTTTGCCGTAAAAGACTTTGTTACATACTTTACATGTCACGCACGGCTCATTAACATTGCACTTAGTTTTATTTTTGCACGCTTTGCACTTGTTATATTCCGACTTGTGATGATCGTCATTGACACATGTGAATCCTGCAATGTTAGAAATAACATCATAATGATTTTCAGACTTCAATATATAAACTTTGACAGGACTTTCCTTGCCTTTGTATATTCGTCTCGATTCTAAGTCATATATCTGGATTTCTATGTTCAGACGTTCTTCAAAGCATTTAGCATCTTCGAAATCATTTCCAGTTTCCTTAATGGGAACTTTACATATTCTGTGTAGAGCACGTGCTAAGACTTCTTGTATTTTTACGCCTTGTACCAAATAAGTCTTCTCGTTGCCAGACAGCACTCCATCATTTATCTGTGACTTAACCTGTCGACGTCTGTTAATTTCCTTCAATTCATCTTCTGCAATATTTCCCCGAAATATGTCTTGCAATTTTTCCCTTTTATGTACCGCTAATCCAACGACAATGGCTCTTGCTAAACAAATTGTATCTTTGTTTTTTATTTGAATTATACTGCGTTTGCTATCTACAGTTATTATACTATTAACTCTCTTTCCCGAACCTGTAGGAATCTGTATAGTTAGCAGTTTAAAAGTCAAGTCTTCGGGTTCCATATCATCGTAGTCTATGAACAGAACAACCCAGTCTGATAACTTTGAGATCATCTCAGCCTTGTTTAGCAGTTTTGTCTGACTTGTTTTATCGTTTATGTCGTTTTCTAAACTGATCTGCAATTTAACGTTTTCCGGGAGGCCTGACGTCATTTTGTTTATTAGTTCTTGTAAAACATCGTACATCCGAAAGATATCTACTTCCCCATAAATCTTATACTCAGATCTTGTTGTATTAAATTTGTTGTACTTGTATTCGCGAACCTTTTCAATGTTGTAACTACTTTGGTTATCCCTGAATAGTTTTGATATTCTGAAGTCGATGTCTTGCTTGCGTTCTTCTTTCGTCAGCTCCATTTATATTAGACTTTTATTTATAAGGCAAAAATTATAAGAGACAAAACTGCATCATAATTACAACACGCCTGAACTTGACACTAAATTACGAGGAATTTCAGGGTAAAATTTGATGATGCTGCAAATTTGCGTGGTATATATTATAAAAATAGTAACCCCTAGATTCCAATAACGGTGCATTTTGATTAAACGTGTCCCTACAGGGTCAATGACCACTAAAGTATAACCGTGATCTGGTTTACAGATGACACAAGTGCAAGTTGGTTGTGGAGTGCATAATTCTAATTGGTAATTTATGTGTCCAAAAACAGTTGTCTAATATACCCCCCCTCTATACTACTGCTAGGTGACCGGCACTGTTCGAAGATCGCAAAATTTCAGATTGATTGCATTACATGTAGGCCTACAGGTACGACCGCTTGTGTCCGCTGAAATACACCATCGTCAGCTGTAGATCATCAGTCTTCATCGGCAGACTATGAAGTACAGTAGCAGTTTATTGCAAAAGGGCACACACGGGCAGTGTGATTGATATTTAGCCTGATGCTTA
>Ga0209788_1000184_pt1 | contig 15770 bp, 16 predicted proteins | sample WorMetLIZISLAND1_2_FD_187415 | JGI IMG/M metagenome (GOLD analysis project Ga0209788, IMG submission 187415) | Marine gutless worms symbiont microbial communities from Max Planck institute for Marine Microbiology, Germany - Olavius clavatus LIZARD... ...
AGGATTGCCGGCTTCGGCTTCGGCGAGGATGGTGTCGTAGCGGGTCTGCAAGCGCTCGACGTCGCCGGTGGGCAATGCCTTGAGGTCCTGGGCCTCGCTGACCAGGGCATTGGCTTGGCACAACAGCACGATCATATCGGTTACCCACAGCTGGTTTGGGGACCTCTCAGCGATAGCGGTTAGCTCACGTAGATGATGGGCATTGCAGAAGGCCTGCCAACATGAGTAGCGCTGGCAGGCTGATCAGTGATCATGCACGAGTACGCCAGCGAACGGCGCCAACAAGCCGAACGCATCCGGGGCCTCGGCCCCACGTTTAGGATGAGGGCAGCAGGCCGTAAGCCGGTCGGTGCTGAGTACATCCGGAGCATCGCCATTGTTCGCGAAACTCGAAATGGGGTCCGTCCGATTTCGGGTGCGAAAAATTAGGCGACGGCCATGGCCTTCGGCGGCCCGCGTTCGTGGCACCAGGACTCCCGCAATGACTGGACGCCGTGTCGCATGGCCTAGCCTTTCGTCTCCGCCGGCGCTCACGCGCCGCACTCCGACGAAACGCACGACCCTCCGCCTTCGCGGGGGGCGTCGCACTCCGCTCGTTGCTTACGCTCCCTCGCTTTCCTGTGCTCCTCCGTAGCTAGTACAGGTTGCCGTTCACGCGCCGGCCGGTTTCGTTGGCATGGGCCACTGGCGCGGCGACGAGTGTGCGGCAAATCGCGTTGACTGGTACCTCCGTACGGGTGGCGGCCACCCGTACGGCGCGCTGGAGGGTGCCCGGTGAGGTCCCAAGGCCGGCCAGCTCATTGGGCACCTCGGCGGTGCGCTGGTAGGGCAACAACTGGTATTGGGTCATGTAGACCGCAAAGGCCGACCCGCCCGGTCCGTATTGCACCGGGGCCTCAATCCCTGCAGGAAACGTGCTGCGTTGCGCGCGCCCACAGGCACCGGTTCCGCCGACAATGCGGTACTCAATGACCTTACGCTGGATTACCACCTTGACCACTTGGCGTCGCTCCGCGAGCACTGTAGCCGCGATCCCGGTGCCGCAACGTCCGCAGGCGCAGGTCCCCGTCAACGGGATGATCCCGCACTGGTCGGGGTGATCGACCAGGGAACGAGTGACACCGCATCGGCCCGGTTGTCCACCGGGCTTGCGCCCGCTGGGTTGGCGTTGCGAGCGTGGTGGCGGCTTCTTGAACGGAGAGTCCGAGGATGGCGGCCGGCTGGAGTTGTGGCTATCCTTGGCCAGGCACGCTTCCAACTCCCGGATGCGCTCGCGCAGATGCTCAATGAGCCCCGTCTGCTCCGCAACCCGTTCACGCAACCGCTTAAGCTCGTCGTCAGGGTTTTTCGCTCGTCGTCAGGGTTTTTCCAGAGAATGGGTGGAGGTGGGCTGTGCCCACTAAATACTACGCCTGACCGGTGGGCACAGCTCACCCTACGGACATGGTTCTATTAAAATCAATAGGATAATTTCTAGACAGTCTCTTAGTAGTAGCGGAGGGATCGGCTTGGCGGAGTCGAGTGTGTGCCAAGACCAGGTCGCTTAGGGAAGCCTTCAGTGGTCCCGAGCGATGATGTATTGCGCGAGCCGGTGCAGGGGGTCGGCTTGGGTCCCGAAGCCTTGGAGGCTAGTTAGTGCCTCGGTGATCAGCCGGCGGGCCTGCTCACGGGCCTCGGTCAAGCCCAGGAGCATCGGGTAGGTGGCCTTGCCTTGGGCCCGGTCTTTGCCCTTGGTCTTACCGATTGCGGCCGTTTCTCCGGCCTCGTCCAGGATGTCGTCTTGGATCTGAAAGGCTAGGCCCAAGCATTTGGCGTAGCGGTCGAGGCTGCGCACGGATTCCGGATCCAGCTCGGGGCGGGCGAGGGTGGCCATGCGGACGCCGGCTCGAATGAGTGCCCCGGTCTTGTGGATGTGGATGTTCTCCAGTGTGACTAGGTCGAGCGCTTGTCCGGATGCGGTGACGACCATGTCCAGGGCTTGCCCGCCGGCCATGCCGCGGGAGCCGACAGCGCGCGCCAAGGTGTCCAGCATGCTGACGCGGGCTCGGGGGCCACCGGGGACTGTGTCGTCGGAGGTCAGGATCTGAAACGCCAGAGTCTGAAGCGCATCGCCTGTCAGGATGGCCGTGGCTTCGCCGAATACCTTGTGGCAGGTGGGCCGACCGCGGCGCATGTCGTCGTTGTCCATGGCCGGTAGATCGTCGTGGACGAGCGAGTAGGCGTGGATCAGCTCCAGGGCGCAGGCGGGGGCATCAAGGCTTTCCGGGGCCAATCCGATGGTCATTCCGGTGCCGTAGGTGAGTGCCGGGCGGATGTATTTGCCGGCCCCGAGGGCCGCGTAGCGCATGGCCTGATGCAGCGCCTGGGGTTGGATCTCCGGTCCCGGAAGCTGGGCCTCGAGGGTCGCGACCACCCGTTCCCGGCAGTTGGCCAGAAAGTCTTGTAGCCGCGGATCAGGCATGTTTCGGGAAGGGTTCCGTGGGTGCGTCCGGGGTCTGGCCGGTGAGGATGCGGACCTTTTGCTCGGCCGTATCCAGGGCTTGGCGGCAGGTTCGGGTCAGCTCGATACCGCGTTCGAAGTAGGCCAGCGATTGCTCCAGGGTGGCTTCGCCCCGTTCCAGGGTGTCGACCAGGGATTCCAGCTCTTCGAGGCTGTCTTCGAAGCTCCGGGGTGAGGTGTCTGCCGTGTCGGTCATCGGGTCGTCGCTGCCGGTTGTCGGTGGATGTTCTGTCCCTGGGCGATGCCGGGAGGCTGCCGGGTGTGACCTGGAGGGATGCTGCGACCTCGAACGCCAGCCGGGCTTGTCGGCACGGCACGGGTGCCTTGAATTTTTTCGCGGCACCTGTTTGATACCGAGTGGTGGGCTACGGTAACTTAACCAGCTTTGGCGGTCAACTCGTGCGGAGAGCCCTATCGGCTATCCCTGTGTTCGGTGGCGACAGCCGCAGGAGAACCGGTCCCGAACTATGAGTGGCAGCTACGATGCTTCGGCCATCGAGGTCTTGAGTGGGCTCGACCCGGTGCGCCGGCGCCCCGGCATGTATACCGATACCATTCGGCCCAATCATTTGGCCCAGGAGGTGGTCGATAATGGTGTGGATGAGGCGATCGCTGGCTTTGCACGTAGGCTCGAGGTGGTGCTCTTCCGCGACGGCTCTCTTCAGGTCGAGGACGATGGTCGCGGTATGCCGGTGGATCGACATCCCCAACAGGGTTTGCCGGGGGTCGAGGTGATTCTTACCAAGCTCCATGCCGGGGGTAAGTTTTCCGGTAGCAGCTACCGGTTTTCCGGTGGTCTGCACGGAGTCGGCGTCTCGGTGGTGAATGCCTTGTCGAGGCGTCTGGAGGTCCGGATCCGGCGTGATGGTCAGGTGTATGAGATGACCTTCGCCCACGGCGATAAGGTTTCGGAGCTTGCGGTGGTTGGTCGCTGCGGCCGCGTCAAGACGGGCACTATTCTGCGGTTCTGGCCGGACGAGCGCTACTTCGACAGCCCCGAATTCTCCCGTCCCATGCTCAAGCATCTGTTGCGTGCCAAGGCCGTACTCTGCTCCGGACTCGAGGTCGTTTTCCGGGACGAGACGAACGGTGAGGAGCAGACTTGGTGCTACGAGGAAGGGCTGGGGGGTTATCTCGTCCAATCCTTGGCCGGCCCGGTCACGATTCCCGCCGAGCCCTTTGTCGGCGACCTGGAGGGTGCCAAGGAGGCCGTGAGCTGGGCCTTGGCTTGGCTGCCCGAGGACGGCAATTCGGTTACCGAGAGCTATGTGAATCTGATCCCCACGGTCCAGGGCGGCACCCATGTCAATGGTCTGCGGGTCGGGCTTACGGAGGCGATACGGGAGTTTTGCGAGTTTCGCGCCTTGCTGCCGCGGGGGGTCAAGCTGACGCCGGAGGATGTCTGGGCGCGCTGTGCCTATATCCTGTCGGTGAGGCTGTCGGACCCCCAGTTTTCCGGCCAAACCAAGGAGCGGCTCTCGTCTCGGGAGTGTGCCGCGTTCGTTTCCGGCATCGTGAAGGATGCCTTCAGCCTATGGCTTAACCAGCATGTGGCGGAGGCGGAGCGCATTGCCGAGCTGGCGATTGACGCCGCGCAGGCTAGGCTGCGGGCAGGGCGCAAGGTGACGCGCAAGCGGGTCTCCCAAGGTCCGGCCCTGCCCGGCAAGCTGGCGGATTGCACCTCCACCGATCCGGAGCGCAGCGAGCTGTTTCTGGTGGAGGGCGATTCCGCCGGAGGCTCGGCCAAGCAGGCCCGGGACCGGGAGTTTCAGGCCATTATGCCCCTGCGCGGCAAGATTCTGAATACCTGGGAGGTGGACCCCGCCGAGGTGCTGGGCTCTCAGGAGGTGCACGACATTGCGGTGGCAATCGGCGTGGATCCGGGTAGCCATGATCTCTCGCGCTTGCGGTTCGGCAAGATCTGTGTCCTGGCCGATGCGGATTCGGACGGTGCCCATATCGCGACCCTGTTGTGTGCCTTGTTTCTCAAGCATTTTCCGAGCTTGGTGGAGCAGGGCCACGTCTATGTGGCGATGCCACCTCTGTACCGGATCGATGTGGGTAAACGGGTCTTCTATACCTTGGACGACAGTGAACGCCAGGGGGTGCTGGATCGCATCGCTGCGGAGCGGCTCAAGGGCAAGGTCAGCGTGCAACGCTTCAAGGGTCTCGGTGAGATGAATCCCTTGCAACTGCGGGAGACCACTATCCACCCGGATACCCGACGTCTGGTCCGGCTCACGGTGGAGGAGCAGGAGAAGAGTCGTCAGCTGATGGATATGCTGTTGGCCAAAAAGCGGGCCGCGGACCGGCGTGGCTGGCTGCAGGAGAAGGGGGATTTGGCCGAGGTCTGAGGTGGCCTTGAGGAGACCTCAGAATAATTACGCCCCGGCGATTTTCGAGTCTCAATACAAACCGGAGCGTCGCCATTGTCCGCGAAACCCAAAATGGGGTCCGTCCGATATCGGGTGCACAAAATGAGGTGACGGCCATGGCCTTCGGCGGCCCGCGTTCGTCCTGCGTCCGTCCCGGCGCGCACTCCGCGCGGCACTAGGACTCCCGCAATGACTGGACGCCGTGTCGCATGGCTTGGCCTTTCGTCTCCGCCGGCGCTCACGCGCCGCACTCCGCTCGTCGCTTACGCTCCCTCGCTTTCCTGTGCCCCTCCAGTGTGATTTTATCTTTTATTTAGATTTTTCAATCGCTTGTATTCCTGAAGAATAGAGCATGGAAAAGGCAGATTCTACCGCGTGGTAACGGATGTAGGTGCCGACTTGCCGGTGCTGAGGTGGAGTCCCCGTAGGTAGGGAGCCCTAAACTTTCCCTCTCCTCAACCCCTCTCTCGCCAGGGGAGAGGGGCTCATAGTAGCCGCCAGCTCGGCTTGTAGGAGACCGCTTGATGCGCAAATTCGTATCCAATCAGTAGGGTCTGAAACGGTTTTGCCGGTTCTTACTTCTCCTTGTGATTCCCCGTGGTCGATCTTAATTTCCTCTCGACAACAGAGCCAATGGATGACATGGGGAGGGTTGGGTTGACTCCGAACGATGTCTATGGTCCGCCACAATCTCTATTGAAAATGCGGTTTCAGGAATTTTGTCAGGTTGATGCCACCCACTCTGTAAAGACCTGTCCGAAATCCCCTGAATACGGGGTCCGTCCCGGTTGCGCCGATCGAGTAGTAATCGGGGGTATGTTGGTCCTCGGAAAGGACGCTTCGTCAGTGATCGAATTGCCTACACCCGGCGCAGCTACGGAAATCGTGATTTCCCTGTACCCGGGTCAGATGTCGGCACAGAGGAATCGCAATATTGTTGGATAGGGTAGCCTTCCGAACAATAAAAGCAGATTTCAATGCCATTCGGGTACTCTGAAAAGACTGTTGTTGTCCCGGACTCCATGAGCCGATACTGGATATTCGCTCATCGCGCTGCCTCCCGTATTCGGTGATGTGTGGATGTCCGACGAGAATCACGGCTCCGTGAGCCGAGGGTGCCTCGATAAATGGGAGCAAAGCGAGCTGTTTTCGCGTTTTTCGCTTTGCGGCTCGAAAGATTGCAGGGACGCGATTTTCCCGAGGCCCCCCCGATTCCAGGGAAGGGGTTCTCTACCGTGCCCTGAAGGAGACGAATTCTCTGATAGTATAATCTGTCGGCGTAGCTATGGATGAAAGGCTGGATATTGTCTCCCGAGCCTGGATGGGATAGGGGAGGCCGATCGCGGGCAACGGTGCTCATGGGGATAAAGGGGACCTTGGAATTGGTGGTGGTCGATTCGTAGTGGTAAGAGACTGTCTAAAAAGGTAGTCTCTAAGTTTCCTGCCTAAGCTTATATTCTTCGAAGGGGTAATCGCACGATCACACCGGATATTGAGCGACTAAGCGGGAGGCGTGGGCTTCCCCGAGATGGGAAAGAGCTAACCGTGAGCACCACCCTGGGATTTTTCAAGTCGCGGGGCAGGAGTATTCCTGCCCCGCATAGGTGCCTTGGACTTTTCAAGCCGCCTCGAATCGGTTTGTCCTTCGAAATGAAAACCAGTAGGATTCCGGTTTCCCGCTCAGAACCCCGCGTCGTCCGGCCTCATGTCGGTGCGGGCTCTCGGTTGCTCCCCATATTAGGGGTCTTGAGGAGTTCCGTCCTTGGAATTTTTCAGGGTATCCTCGAGTCAAGGCCTTTTTTCGGTTCTCCCTCGGTAATGGAATGGGCTCTGCGGAGAGCGTTGTCCTAATTGAACCACCAGAGAACGCAGAGATGACGGGTTTCTCATTTGGACATGCCGCCGGTGGCGATTGGCGCACGGCGGTGGATCGTTGTCTGGCCGGGCTCGAACCGGTCCCCGAGAGGGGCAATCTGGGCCTGCTCTATGTCACGGATATGCTCGCGGGAAATATGGGACAGGTGCTCGACCGGCTGCGCGCGGCGACCGGTGTCACCCATTGGGTGGGCACCGTCGGCATAGGGATCTGCGCCACCGGAATCGAGTACTACGATCAGCCCGCGGTGGCCGCCATGGTGGGGACGTTTCCGGACGATTCCTTCCGGGTTTTTCCCCCTATACTCGGAGACCTGAATGAATTCACAGCACACCATGGCGAGTGGGTGAAGAGCCGCCGGACCTTCCTTGGGCTGGTCCACGCCGATCCCTCCAATTCCCATATCGAGACCTTGGTCGAGCAACTTGCCGCACGTACTACCTCCGGCTTCCTCATCGGGGGTCTGGCCAGCTCCCGGAACGGGATCCATCTCTACGCGGATGAGGTTACCCAGGGTGGGCTCGCGGGGGTCCTGTTTTCCGAAGAGGTGGGGGTGGTTACCCGCCTGAGTCAGGGTTGTGCTCCAATCGGTCCTTACCGGGTCGTTACCGAGACCCAGCGTAATATCATGATTCGACTCGACGGGCGGTCGGCTCTGGATGTGCTGAAGGAGGATATCGGGGAGGGGCTGGCCCGTGACCTGACCCGGATCGGTGGCTCGATCTTCGTCGGTCTACCCATCGTCGGTTCGGATACCGGCGACTATCTGGTGCGCAACTTGGTCGGCATCGATCCGCAAAATGGTCTGGTCGCCGTCGGCGATGTGATCGAGCAGGGCGAGCGTATGATGTTCTGCCGCCGCGATCTCGATACCGCACGGGCCGATCTCATACGCATGCTTGCGGCGATCCGCAAGATGCTCGATGGGCCGCCCCGAGGGGGTCTCTATGTCTCTTGCCTGGGCCGCGGTCGTAACCTGTTCGGTAAGAATTCCGAAGAGCTCGAGCTCATTGCATCGGAGCTGGGGGAGTTTCCCCTGGTTGGCTTCTATGCCAACGGCGAGATCTCTCAGGACCGGCTCTATGGCTATACGGGTGTGTTGACTTTGTTCACCTGAGGACACATTGAGGAACTAATAATTCTCTCATCTTGTCGTTGCCGAGTAAAGGGAGCCTCGAAAGACGGCCTCTCTGGGGTTTTTCGCGGTAGCCGCTACACTGGATTCAAGCAGCTCACCAACGATTTGGCGTACCACATCCTTCGGATCCATGCCGAGACCATCGAGCTGTTGGAGACACAGCACCAGCGGATCGAGGACCGCCGGGCAGATCTGGTCGCCCGCATGCGGAGCCGTGACGGCGAGGAATTTCTGCTCCACGCCGAGATCGCCAATAACAACTCCACCGGCATGCCGCTGCGGATGTTGCGCTACTATACGGATATCCGCTTCTCCGGCCAGCGTGGGCCGATCGACAGTTCCTCATCTACATCGGGTCCGAGCGTCTGACCATGCCGGCGGGCCTGGATGAGCCGGGGCTGCTGGACTATCACTATGGCTTGGTGGATAGGCACACCGGGTCGATTGCACCGGCCTGTTGGCACAGGACAACCCTAATGCCCTGGCGCTGGCCGTGTTATGCGACTTCGGTGACCGAGACCTGGGGACGGTGGTTACCTGTATCGTGCGTCATTTACGGGAGCTGTTGGGTGCGAACGAGCGAGGGTTCCGCGAGTACATGATGATGTTGGAGCTCCTCTTGGAGAACCGGGATCTGAGGACACAGGTCGAGGAGACCGAACACATGTTGACCGAAATCGATATCGACGTCTGCTGTCTTTTGCCATCGGCTACGAACGTGGCCAAGAGAAAAGGTCGGGGGCTGGTAGGGAAGGGGGCCGAATGACAGGCTGGGTAGAAGGCCGGGAAGAAGGTGAGGCACGGATCGTACGTCGTCTGCTGCCCCGGCTCGACGTAGCGAAGGGCATTGGAGCTGCTGGGTCTTTCGCCGGAAGAGGTGGAGCAAATTCTGGCGGCAAGTGACGATGGTGGGGCGGGGACGCTCCGCCAGCCTTCGAGCACGTAACTGATGGGAAAAAGTGCGACTCTCTTGCGTTTGGTGTGGGTAGCGCCGTATTTCTTGTCGTGTAGGATAGCCCTTTCCAAGCACACTCTGTGCCCTCTTTTTCGCCTGTAGGCTCGGACCTATCGCCAAGCCAAACGTCGGCAGTCTTCGTCATGGACCCGTTGTCGTTGTTTACCCTTGCGCCCGGCCTTCCGGCTCCCTGGGAGGTCGTTGACGTGGCCTTCGATCCTCAATCGGGCCGGATCGATTTCCACCGCGCCTTCGCTCCGGGGACACGTTGTTCTTGTCCGCAGTGTGGGGCGGAACACCCGCCGGTCCACGACACGCTTGAGCGCGACTGGCGTCACCTGAACTGCTTTCAATTCCAAGCCTCCATCCACGCCAAGGTGCCCCGTGTGCGCTGCGGGACCTGCGCCAAGACTACCCCCAGGTCGTGGCGCTCTTGGCGGAGAAGATCGCGTTCCAATTGTCGAATCCGTGACCTGATCGAGAATGGTGGGATACCCCTAATCCCATACGAATACTTGAATTTTTCAGGGTACCTCATCCGGAATCCAACCTTCTGTGATGTTGCCGCCCAATAGATACGAAGGTCCTCGGATATTGATCGATGGGGCGGCGGCAGACAGCTTGGCCGTCGTTGACCGCGGTTTGCAGTATGGGGATGGTCTGTTCGAGACCCTGGCCGTGCAGGGTGGTGCGCCCTGTCTGTGGCCTGAACATTACGATCGTCTCGCGCACGGGGCCGAGCGCCTCGGAATCCCTTGTCCGCAACCGGAGCGACTGCTGTGCGAATGTCGACAGCTCGTCGCCGGCACCGCGGTCGGGGTGCTGAAGATCATCCTCACTCGCGGCCGCGGGGGGCGTGGCTATGGTCCGCCTACCCGCCCACAGCCGACCCGTGTTCTCATACTTTATCCCTGGCCGGATTATCCGCCGGCCTGGGGGGAGCAGGGTGTCCATGCGATCTTCTGTCGCACCCCGCTCGGTGAGAATCCCAAGCTTGCGGGAATCAAGCACTTGAACCGACTGGAGCAGGTTCTGGCGCGTTCCGAATGGCAGGATCGGGGGGTTGCCGAGGGGTTGATGCAGAATGGCCGGGGCCGGGTCATCGGTGGCACCATGTCCAACCTGTTTCTGGTCCGTGCTGGGCGTCTCCTCACGCCGCGCTTGGATACCTGCGGCGTTGCCGGTACGGTGCGGGGCTTGGTATTACACATTGCCGGTACTTTAGGCATCGAAGTCCTGGAGCAAGATATCATGCGCGCCGATCTGAATACCGCCGATGGGGTCTTCCTCACCAATGCCGTGATCGGTGTGTGGCCGGTGCGGTGTCTGGGATCACAGGAAATGGGCCGTGAGGGCCTACCTTCGGAGCTGTTGGCGGCGGTGCGGCGAGCGGCCCGAGTTTCGAACCGGAGGAAGCGCGCGTGATGCGGGGGTTGTTGTTGGTAGCCGTGCTGGCGGTTGGCTTGGTTGCCGGCGGTGGCTGGTTGGAGTATCGGGATTTTCTGGTCCGACCCATGGTGCCGGAGCAGGGGCCCCAGATGTTATTGGACGTGGCACCGGGAACTTCTCTGCTCGATCTGAGCGAAAAGCTCACTGAGCTTGGCTTGGTTGCCCATCCCTATCTGTTCCTGGCCGTCGCTTACCTCGATGGGAAGGCCGCCAGTCTCAAGGCCGGTGAGTATGCACTTTCCCCGGGCGCAACGCCGCCGGAGCTACTCGACCTAGTGACCTCCGGCAAGATCGTGCAACACGCCTTCACCGTGGTGGAAGGCTGGACCTACCGCCAACTCCTGGCAGCGATAGCCAGGGATGGACGTATCGGGAATCGATTCGGCAAGGAGCCGCCCGCCGAGGTAATCATGACCTATCTCGGCCATCCCAAACAGCATCCGGAAGGGCGTTTTTTACCGGAGACCTACTACTTTACGAAGGGTGCCGGCAATTTGGACATCCTGCGTTGGGCCTATGGGGCGATGGAGCAGGCGTTGCAGGAGGAGTGGGAGCGGCGCGATGCCAAGTTGCCTCTGAAGGATCCTTATGAGGCCTTGATTTTGGCCTCGATCGTGGAGAAGGAGGCGGGCCTTGCCGCGGAACGCCCGATCATCGGTGGAGTCTTCATCCGCCGTTTGCATCTCGGGATGAAGTTGCAGGCGGACCCTACCGTGATCTACGGGTTGGGTGAGCGCTTCAAAGGTAATATTACCCGCGCTCATCTACGTGAAGACACGGCTTATAACACCTACGTCCACAAGGGCCTACCGCCTACGCCGATCGCTTTGCCGGGCCGCGATACTATCCGCGGAGTCCTGCAACCCCAGGAGGGGAACGCCCTCTTTTTCGTTGCCAAAGGGGATGGCGGTCACTACTTTTCCGCTACCTTGGCCGAGCATAATCAGGCGGTGCGACGCTATCTGTCCAAGCGGCGGCGGTGATTCGGGCCTCAATCGGAGGACCCTTGAGGGTACACCGAATCTTTCAATGTGTCCTGAACCGCGGCTCCCTCTTCTCTAAAAATGCCTGCATGCCTTCTCGCTGGTCTCCGGTCTCAAAGCAGGCAACGAAGGCTTCCGTTTCCATAGCACAGGCATCCGGCAGTGCTCGATCGATGCTGGCGTCGATGACCTCTTTGGCTCGCGCCATCGCGAATCGGCTCCGCCGTCGGATCTTGTCCGCCATGGCCAGCGTGAGCGGCATCAGCTCGTCGGGTCTGGTTTACCCGATTGATCAGCCCGAGCTCCAATGCCCGCCGGGCATCGATCTTATCACCGGTAAAGACGAGCTCTTTGGTAACCAACATACCCGACAAGTGCGTGACTCGAGGCAGTGCTCCCCAACCCGGAGTGACGCCGAGAATCGTTTCGGGTAGGCTGAGGTGCGCCCGTTCCGAGGCGATGCGAATATCCGCAACGAGCGCTATTTCCATCCCACCGCCGAAACAGAAGCCGTTTATAGCCGCGATAACTGGTCTGTCCAACTGTCCGATGGCACGTACCAGGGTATGGCCGAGCTCCGAATAGACCCTGGCTTGGGTCGGCGTTTTGGTGCGCATTTCGGCGATGTCGGCACCTGAGATGAAGGCTTTTCCGGCGCCGGTGATGATGACAACCCGGACTTCGGCATCGTTTTGCAGCTCCCGCACCGCGGCCAAGGCGGCCGTTGCGGTCTCGGTATCGACCGCGTTGTGAGCTTTCGGCTGGTTGAAAGTCAGAATCGCCAAGTCGGCATCTTTCTGAAACTTCAGGGTGGGTTGCTGGGTCATCGGTTGATTGCCTCGGATACCAGTATGGATTTTTTCAAGCGGCCATTTCCATACCCGTCGCACATGGGTTTTGCGGGAAACGAGGGGTGTCTATCGTGCCTGAAAGCTCGGAAGATTGCACTCCGAGGATCGAGATGCCAACCGGAAGGTTCGGTCGATAGCGCGAGAACGGCCAGTGCCCGGCTTCCCCCGGAAGTGGTCGGGTTCGGACCCGATGCATCGATCGGGGACGGGTGCGGCTCTTTTAAAACGACGCTGGGCGTCCAATAATTCGAGAGTTCAGATCGGTATTTCGGTCCCGTTGTGGAGCTGGCACACCGTCCATTTCAAGCCGCCTCGCGCTCGGCCAGCGGGATCGGCGGTCCGGGGTAATGGCGTTTATGCTCCTGTTCGAAATGAAACGCCCGGTAGGCGGCCAGGTCGCCACTGACCTTCAGCGAGCGTAGTTTGAGGATGGCCTCAGCCCGCTCCAGACCCCAACGCGCACCGGTAATATCCATCCGATCCTTGGAGGAACACAGGAAAGCGAGGGAGCGTAAGCGACGAGCGGAGAGCGACGACCCCCGCGTAGGCGTAGGGCCGAGCGTTTCGTCGGAGTGCGGCGCGTGAGCGCCGGCGGAGATGAAAGGCCAGGCCATGCGACACGGCGTCCAGTCCTTGTGGGAGTCCTGGTGCCGCGCGGAGTGTGTGCCGGGACGAACGCGGGCCGCCGAAGGCCGTGGCCGTCGCCTAATTTTTTGCACCTGAAATCGGACGGACCCCATTTCGGGTTTCGCGAAAAATAGCGACGCTCCGGCGCAACGGTAAACAACGACAACGGGTCCATGATGAAAACCGCCGACGTTTGGCCTGGCGACGGGTCCGAGCCTACAGGCGAAAAGAAGGGTACAGAGTAGGCTTGGAGCGGGCTACCCTACGCGATGGGTAAAATGGCCCTACCCACATCAAACGCAAGAGAGCCCAAAAGTTTCATCCTTTCAGTTTCATACCCAAAACGAGGCCCTGTCTTCAATATCTTCTTGCTAACACCTTTCTAAGCCTTTGTTTCTAGGGTTCTCCGCGTTGTTCCATAAGAGCCGTACCTATCGGGGACCGGCGGCCTCCAAGACGATTTGAAATGGCACTGGGTGTCCAAAAGCCGAGAGTCGAGGCCAGTTTATCGGACACCTTGTGGATTTTGTGCACCGTCTCCCTATCAGGCCAACTCGCTCTGAGCCTTAGCGATCCGCGCCGCCCCGTGGAATCGAAAAGCTCCGTGGCCAGTTTTACCGCACTGGCGGGAATTACCAGGGGGCAGGCTGCGCCCACCGAAAAATATCGAATAAGCGCTGTGCGGAGAAGATTTAGCCGCAAATAAACGCCAATGAACGCAAATGTATTCAAGAAAAGTCGACGAGGATGAACCGATCTTTTCGGCTCATTCGCGTTCATTGGCGGCAAAAAAGAAGATATCGAGTAAGCCTCATGGGGTGGTGTTATGATTTCGTTGTTTTCGGTGTATAGGGAACATGTAGGGGCGATTCATGAATCGCCCCTACATGATCGGCTATTCTGCGGTCATTAGGGATAACCCTTGTGATTGCCCATTCTCAGCAACAACAAGATCAGAACACTACCGCCCCATGGTGGGCACAACTCATCCTATGGTCGGCTGAGCCTTTGTTTCCGGGTTTCTCTGCGTCGTTTCAAAAGAAAACTCACCCCACCGGTAGGTGGCGCGCTGTCGCGCAGCAAACGAGTGGCAAGTGGCAAGATTAGGGGGCCGCGGGGAATCGAGACCGTTCAGACGCTGGTGTGAAGGCTAAGCATCTCGGCTTTACAGTCCGTGAGGCCGCTTGACGTGTATGAATAAATTCAATTGTAAAACAGTATTTTACGAGATGTTTGATGAGAGCCGCACCCGACGGATTCTCAAGCGTGTCGCAAACGCGATTGACCGATAAGCCGAGAAGAACAGCTCACGCAACGGCACACCGCACGACACTACGTAAAGACCGTACCTGATAACCCGTTGCGTCGTAGCGCCGTTGCATGAGGTTAGGAAAACTAGAGCTTCTCCCGGCTTTGTTATTTCCAGGTTTCTCCGCGTCTCATGCCCCGCCTAGAAGGCTTTGCTCACTTCCAATGCGAACAGGTGAGCATTGCCTTTGTAATCGCCGTCGATCGCGTCGGTGCCATTGATCTCCTTCCCGAGATCCATCCCCGGGGTGTGGGCTTGCTTCCCCGGTCGTGTCGGTCCTTGAACCTCACATACATATAGCTCACCTCGAGTCCCCAGTCCCGCCCTAAGTCCTGACCAAGGCGAGGCTGAACAGGTGGCGGTCGTTGTCGGGTACACGGGCGCTGAAGTAGTCTTGTTTTGCCCCGTTTCATCGTAGGCGTATCCGAAACGTAGCTGAGTTTCGGGTAGGGCATCGTAGGTCAAGCTTAGCCGGTAAGCGTTGGAGTCTTCCCACTCGTTGGTATCGGTAGACATGGTCGTTCCGGTGGCTTTGCTCTTGAGCTCCATCTGATTGAAGTTACTCCAGCCGGTTCGTGTCCAATCGAGCTCGATCGCCAGCGCTTCGGTGAGCTCGTAGTGGACGCCGAGCTGCAGGTGCCAGGGGAGGTCGAGGTCCAGCTCGACCGCTCGGGTCGTTCCCGACAATAGGTTCCGAGGTATGAGCCATCCCCTCAATTCGGAGATGGAAGCCGAGTGATAGGCGACGCCGAGACTCACCGCTCCATGGCGGTACAGGGCGCTCGCGTTCCAGCCCCAGCTCGTGCCTTCTCCCGTCACTTGGTCCAAGTGGGACCAGCTGTGCGGATCGGATCGTGTAGTAGTCCACGCCGGCCACGACGCTGAGTGCCGGGCTCACCTTGTAGGCCAGGGTCGGAGTCAGGGTGATGATTTCCAAGCGACTGCTCGTCGGGTGATTCCCACTGGGTAGCTGTCGCGTGACGCCCGGAGCCACCGTAACCGGCACCTCGCCGCTCAACTTGGGGAAGGTCCCGGTTTCTCAGCGGATCTCCAATCCGAACGGGGCGTTGATACCGAGACCGACGCGCCATCGGTCATCTAGGGGCAAGACGGCTTGGAACAGCGGGGCGGCTGCTCAGTCGGCCCCGTTGCTGTCATGATGACCGGTGGCCGTGTCGACGCTGAAGCTCGGTCCGATGAAGGCGGCGCCGAGGGAAACTTTGGTTTGGTCGTAGAATCCCATGGCGGCCGGGTTATAGGCGAAGGCCCCGGTTCTTCGGGGTTGGCGACAACCGCATTAGCCATGGCGGCTCCCAAGGCGGATAACTCCGGGAGGGAGCATCCCGCGGCCATTGCGGTCGTCGAACCGGTTTGTAGGCACAACCCGTTGATGATGGCTACTTGGAGCCAATGGAATACCGGTTGTTGCCTCATGTAGCACGACTCAAGGTACTCCTAAGTCTGGGCTGTCCCCACAGTCTCGAACGAGGAGTACACCAATGAGTCGTTTTCGCAAGCGATCACAGGCTATCTGGCCTTGTCAGTACCCTCTTGTTTGGACGCCCAGATATCGCTTTCGGGCCTTGAGTGGTCCGGTGGCGGAGGAAGTGAGCCGCGGTATCCGAACGTTTTCGGAGCAGTTCACGTGTGAGGCGGTGGAGTTAAACGTACAAATCGACCATGTACACCTGTTGGTGATGATTCCGC
>Ga0209788_1000185_pt1 | contig 15769 bp, 21 predicted proteins | sample WorMetLIZISLAND1_2_FD_187415 | JGI IMG/M metagenome (GOLD analysis project Ga0209788, IMG submission 187415) | Marine gutless worms symbiont microbial communities from Max Planck institute for Marine Microbiology, Germany - Olavius clavatus LIZARD... ...
GTCTTATCATTGGTTTCACCTCGTTGGTGAAGGTTGCGGGTTGATCAATCACCTTCTATCTACCTGAATCAACGAGGTTTTTCAACCTTTTTCGTTATAAATCCCTTGTCAATCGCGGATTTTGGGTTGTACCTGTTTCTTGTTATTTTTATCGATGGCATCTTATGCAGGGGTTTTAGACCCACCGGACGTTGAAACACCATCAAGGAGAGCCGATAATGCTATTCAGGCAAAAGGGCGTTCAGTTTTGGGAGGCGGGGATGTTGATTATTATGCTTACTTCTGGTGGGAAAAGGGCTACCTCTGGTGTGAAATTGTGCCAATCAACGGCGCGCCTTATTTGACAGGATTGTTTTCTACAGAACAAAACGGATTGGATACTGACTCATTATGGATGTACCACCTTCCATCAAATGAGTGGTATAGCGGTACCGTGCGCTCACCAACAATATTTTATCTCCATGATTATGATGACAATATCGGAACAGCAGATTTGGATTTTTCAAAAGATTTTTTGTTATGGGGAGGTTTAGAAATCATCGGGAATGAACCGGTAACAATTCCCGGAAATTCAGGGCATAGATATCATGACAATTCTGATGGAGGCTCCGGCGGCGGCGGTGGCTGCTTTATTGAGTGTCTTTACAGTTTTTCCAACATCTGAAATGAGGGTCCTACAATGCGAAATTTTCCCCGCACATTCTTTTTCGTGATGATTTTCATCCTTGCCGGTTGCTCTACAACGCCCCTTAAATCGCTGGACTATAAATACCATAGCGATAATGTTTTTGACTTACTGCTTCATACGCCATGCGGAGTAACGGGCCATTACGATTCGACCAATTTTGCATATTTAGCCGCCGCCTACATAGCCCAAGAAAGAGGTTTTCCATATTTTCAGGTGGGTTCCAGCGGTAGCGCAGATATGTCTGTTCAGTATGTTTATCTAAATCAATTGTGTCAATTCAGCAAAGTAACGTCAACTTTTACCTGCTTTAAAAACAAACCTGAAAGCCATTTGAAAAACAATAATCTGCTTTCCATGGTAAGGCCTGTGCTGGAAACCGACCTGACGATCAAAACAATGGAAGCCCGGTATAGCGAAAACGCAACATCTTTAAAAAAATATCTGAAAGGCGCTGATTCAAACGCTGCTTCTGTTGTATCGGCTACGCCACCCAAAAAACAATCCGCTGAAGAATCCATGCCAATTCAGACCCGGCCAAACGAAAGCCGGAATACAGTTCAGCCAAGCCTCGGCGACAGTGTTACCGCCGTTGAGATTCAGCAAAGATTGAAAGCGTTAGGCTATCCGGTGGGGGTGGCGGATGGAATTTTCGGGCCAAAAACGCTTACCGCGATCAAGCGGTTTCAAGAAAAAACGGCCTGAAGCCGGATGGTTTTGTCGGCCCGGAAACATTGAAAAAGCTGTTCTCAAATTAGGCTGGCTGGTATTGCACCGAACTTGAAAGGGGGAGACCATGAAAAAGCGGCTCATCCTGTTTTTGGTATTAGCGGGAATCGGATGGATACCGGGAATTTCCTTCGGCGGATGCGGCTACGTCACCGATGAACAGGGTTTTGAAACGTATGTTTGCGATGATGACGACCGGCTCCCAAGGTATCGGCAACCCTTGATCAATCGCAGCTTCAACGGCTATCCCTGCACTGTTGACTGTTCCGGCCATGAAGCGGGGTATGACTGGGCCATCCGAAACAGCATCACCGATCCGGCGGAGTGTACCGGCAAATCCCTGTCATTCGTGGAAGGGTGCCGGAGCGCGGCGGGTGATTGATTTGGTGCCTCGGCAAATTTGATTCGAGAAAAAGGGAGATGCAATGGAGCAGGTTGAAAAAAATAATCCCAAAAATAATTTTGCAAAATTCAATTTTCTGTTAATTGCAGCCATCGGGATTGCGAGTGGTATTGCGGGAGGGTGGCTTTATGAAAAAATGTCATCAAAAAATATTAGCTCTTTTAAACCTGAAATCCAGGCTCTTTTGATAAAGCAAACGGATTTAGAGAAAAGGTTAAAAAGTATTGAGAAGTGGCAATTAGAATCTATTGCAAGGTCTCTTGTAGATTTTACCGTACCTTCGATACAAGATCTCGGTAACGCTTTTATGTTAGTTGATGCTGAGCAAGAGGTACACTTAACTGGGATAAAATTTAAGGGCCGCATTATGAACACACAATCTGTTAGACATAAAAACGCCACTTTCGAATTGACAGTTAATCAAGCATCAAAGCAATTTACTATTAATCAAATATCTGCGGGTAATAGCACACGTTTTACGGCATACATACCTGATATTGAGGCTTCGGATGCAAGGTATGGGAGTATTAGATATATAAGATCGACTGTCGAATTCTATACAAGATGATTTTACGTTCAATCTTCCCTGATATGCTAAAGTTAAAATCATCCTTGGCCTTTTTAATTGCCATTTCGATCATCCCACGGTGACCGGCGTTCGGATCAAAGGGTAAATTTGCTCCTTGAAAAGCCTGATGCAAACATGGGGCGTGGGCGACCTGAAAAAACCGCAAGTTTGCGGAATTAAAAAGTCTCGGGTACGATGGAGAAAATCCAGCGGCGTTCGTTGTGAGCCAGAACCTTCACCGGCGGAACCTGAGCGAGAGTCAGCGGGCGATGATAGCGGCGAAGATTGCGAATATGCGATCAGGTGCCAGAACAGACTTGAAACCTAAGACAAATTTGTCTCAGGTCGGGGACTGTGAGGTTTCCATTGAGGACGCCGCTAATCATGTGAACGTGTCCAAAATGTCCGTTAAAACGGCCCGGCGTGTTCAGAAGAACTGCGATCCTGAATTGTGTGATGCAGTTTCATCTGGCGAGATCAAGGTATCGGATGCGGCGAAGGCTGTCGGCTTTACCAGGGCTGAACAGAAGCGGGCCGTTGCTATGGTGAAAAAGGGTTCCTTGCAGGAGTTAGACCCCGTTACCAGACCGGCCATCCTTAAGAAGGCGCTCAATATGGTTCAAAGATTCAAAGTCACTATTTTGTTGCTGGTCGTCTTGTTATTCTCGATTCAGCCTGCCTTGGCCGATGAGATTGAGGGGGAAAATACGGAACCAAAGAATTATTGCAATGACCCCAAGACCTGGGCTATTTTTGAAAACCTGTGCGCCAAATACCCCAATGACGAGGCGGTTCAGACCCTTCACGCCCTGAGGATTGGACTTTGCAAAAAAGTGGCGGATGGTTCGATTACCCTGCCGCTGGCCGTGGATATTTTTGACAGGGTGCATCAGATTGTGTTGAAAATGAAGAGGGCGGAGAAGGCGGCGGAAGCGGGGCCGGAAGGATTGTAATTTGATGAAAATACTATTTTACCGGCAAATCCCTGTCATTCGTGGAAGGGCGCCGGAGCGCGGCGGGTGAGTGATACAAACCAGCCTGGTTTTTCAGGAAGGCGTAAAACGAAGACGGAAAAAGCCATGCCCATGACACGACCCCTTGATAAAGGATACTAAAGCGATGAAGAAATTTCTGACAATGGCAATGATCTTTTTGTTCCTGTTTCCAGCCATAGAGACGGTTTTTGCAAAGGGCGCCGGCATTGAGTGGGATATTCTGAATAAAGAGGTTGTGGAGCTTTATCGCACAGGACAATATGACCGCGCCGTGGCTGTTGCCAAAAAGGCGCTTGAGGTGGCAGAGAAAAATGTCGGGCCGGATCATCCCGATGTGGCGACAAGCCTCAACAACCTGGCGTTGCTATACAAAGATCAAGGCCAATACGCCCAGGCCGAGCCGCTTTTCAAAAGGGCATTATCAATATGGGAGAAGGCGCTGGGGCCGGAGCATCCTTTGGTGGCAACAAGTCTCAACAACCTGGCTACGCTATACGACGATCAAGGCCAATACGCCCAGGCCGAGCCGCTTTTCAAAAAGGCATTAGCGATATATGAGAAAGCGCTGGGGCCGGATCACCCCGATGTGGCGACAAGTCTCAACAACCTGGCGGAGTTATACAGAAATCAAGGTCAATACGTCCAGGCCGAGCCGCTTTACAAAAGAGCATTATCAATACTTGAGAAGGCGCTGGGGCCGGATCATCCTTCTGTGGCGACAAGTCTCAACAACCTGGCTGTGCTTTACCGTGAAATGAAACGCGACGAAGAAGCCAAACCGTTGGAAAGACGCGCCGCCCGGATTCGGGCCAAGGGTAAATAGGTTGGGGGCATACCCTAATAGCGGCGCACCGTGGAAAATGGTAAAAAAGGCTTCCTTGCAGGAGTTAGACCCCGTTACCAGTCCGGCCATCCGTCAAATTCCGGGTACCTCAATCCGTTTTTCATTGGACAGTTCTCTAAAAAAGAGAGCCGAACCCAGCGAATCTGGTCGTCAAGTTCCTGACGGCATACAGCCAGTTTGCCCTGGGGGGATTCCAATGCCTCCAGATGGGGGCATGAGGCGGAACACCAGGCGGGCAGTTTGGTTTCTGGAAAAGGCCCCACCCTGGTACTGACATTACTGACAAAAGCCCTTTTGTCGGTTTTGTCAGTACATGACCCGGATGCTTTTCTGATTTTTTCGAGTTCAGCTTTCAGTTCTGCAAGGTATCGGTTCATGACGCCCTTACCTTGGCCTTGGGGTTGACTGTGTAAACCGTTGCTGTTCTGCCACCTGTCTCTTTTCTTTCAATACAGAGCCAGTCATAATCCACCAGCATTTCAAGGCCGTCTGAAACAGCCTTCCTTTCCGAAAGGCCCGACCATCCATTCCGGTAAACACCCCGGCTGGAAAAAGTGTCGCCCAAACCGCCCGATTTGATTTTTGCAATGATCTTTTTGGCTGTTGCTATATCCGGGCTGGTAACACTTCCGTAAACCCGTTTGGCATGGGTTTTGAGATATTCCGACCAAGCCAAGGCTTTTACCAGCGCCGTTCCGGTCACCGGGCCCCGGCCGCATTCGGCAAGGTGAATGAGCAAGGCAAGAGTCGGCGCCAGTTTTCGATACTTGGCGAAATGACTTTCAAGGGCAGGGTGCAGATGGTCACTTCTCAATTGGTTGTTTTCAAGGCCGGTACGCCATTTGCGAAACATCTCCAGGGCATCCTGATCAAAACGAAGGTAGGGGGTACCTTCCGGCCTGCCATCGAAACCGGTATCCTGTTCTGCTTTGATTTCAGATGGATTGAGCGTATCAAGGCGCGTTATGACTTTATACGCCGATCTTTTTGCCGTGGAATCGGGATAACAATCAACATCTTTCCAGGATTTATTGTCGGGCCAAACCATGAGACCAAACCGCTGAATCAGTCCGTCGTCACCAATACCACCATTTAACGCCTGCCTGATGTAACCTGAAATCCGCCCCGGCTGTGTGCTTCCCAGCAGGGATATCGTAACCGCCGGTATCCTCAGGTCAAGGCCCCGTATGATCCGGTCAGATACATATCCGCTATTACCGCTCCAACCCGTGAGATAGAAGCCCCTGTCATCGGCTTTCTCTTCACGGTCAAGCCCCTTTAAGAGAGATACCACTTCATCCCGGTAGGCCAAAATTCCCATAGGATTCTGCCTGAGCAGTTCCCCCATAGCCTCCACGGTGGTGTCGTTTGTGCGATATCGTTTCTTTGTCGGTGGGGGGAGTGTTTCGGCCTTTGAAAGCAGGCGTTTTATTTCGTCTTTGGAATCGGTGCCCCTGGCCTTTTTTTCCACCTATAGGAAAGAATTTTTTCGACTTCGATATCCTTTGTGTGCGCTTCCATTTGTTTCCGGTAAGTTCGGTCCGCTTCCGCCTCAAGCCGTTTCAAAGGGGTCAAGACCTCTTCCATGGCCGGGCTTTTGAGGGTTCCGGGCCTCCCAACAAGCAAGGCCCATTGATTTGGAACCTCTGTCCAGTTGTCAAGCGCTTTGGGCCTTACGCCTACTTTTCTACCGACGATTACCCCCAACAGGGTCATAATTGTCACCGCCACGTAGTCGGGGGCGCACTGCATCCGATTGCAAATATCTTCGGCCCAGGGAGCCATTGTTTCAGGGAGCAGGTCAAAATCAAACGGCTCTACCGGCAGCAGTTCATCCGGCAAGGGTTGGGGAGCTGGAAGTTTGCCTTGACGGTCAGAATCACAATTGTTATTTTCAAGGTGCGCGTCGTTATTATGGCCGCGGGCGGTGGCAGCCGCTTGCGGCCTTGTTTTTCTATTTGGCATTGTTTACCTCCGCGCCTTGTGTCCGTTGATCCAGGAAATTGACCACGGCGGCAAGCCGTATCGCCCGATAGCGTCCCACGTGAAATGAATGCCGGACCAGTTCCGGGACGGCCGTTTGGCCGCACAGCAGGTTCCGAAATCCGCCGCGACTTAGTGGGAAACCCTTTAGGGTCTCAACGTCTTTTGCAAAAATGGGATCAGGCCATTCGTTAATCTCTGCAATCTTGTTCCACATTTTCTTCTTCATCTTCTTTCCTTTCAATCGGCAGGTTAACTCACATTATTGTGCGTGAGCCTTTGCCCTATTCCGTTGACGTGTCCCAAAAGCGGCAAAACAGGAAGGCAAAAAAGCAGAACAGCTTGATTTATTAGGAAATAATAAAGATGAAATTTTCGCTGACCGGTCAGAATATCATTTTGTCCGAGATATTTTGTCCTGACCTGTCATCTTGTCCGAGATGAATTGTCGGAATGTCTAAGATGATTTTAGAATGAAATGGTTGGTTGAAAAAGCCATGCGATATTCACGTTGGTGAAGGTAAATTGGCTCCCCTTTAATATCAGGAAAGAGTTTCTTAAGACTGTTTTTTATTCGGTTTATTTTTTTCTGGTAGGTGTTCAACTTCATATCTAAACCATCGGGCCTGGATGGGATTGAACCTGTTTTGTTTTTTTCAAGAAAGAGACGTTTCAGCAGGTTCCACGATTCATTTGGTTTTCCAGTTTTCCTATCTGCGAAGCCGGCTTGCATGTATGTTCGCCTGGTTGAATCGTTTTCTTTTCCGTCACCCGGAGTGTTATAAATTTGGACGAGGATCTCATTCTCCCCGTCCAACATAGTAATCCTGATGTCTTTCCAGTCATTACCTTTTGTTGTGATCGGCGTGAAATTTTTATCAGCAGGGTCTTCTTTGGCGAAGGTTTTTCTAGTCTCGATGGCATTGATGTTGGTAGTGTTTGTTGGTCGCGGTTTACTTCGGTTTAGCATGTGTGACGCTTTTGGCGTTGAATGTACAAGGATATAACAGGCGTTTTTCGCGACGGGCTTACTTGTAATCGTATCGCCCAAAACTATTGGCAAACGAAATGCGTCACCAGCGCACTTTTCTAAAAAGATTTTTTTCTCAAACAGGCACCGGCTAACCAAGTCATCCAATAATTTTATTTTTTCAAGGAGTTCTGATGCTGAAATATTCAGCGCAGGGTCACTATATGGTTCCGGACCGTCAATACCATAACAATAGCAAAAGGCGTGAAGTACCAATACTTCCGGAGATTCCAGCTCATCCAAGATGATCGCCATCAGTTCATTTTCTGAAACAGTCGGGTTCCCGGTCGTTTGATGATTATCGTTGTTGTTGGGTAAGCTGGAAATCTGACCGGCAATACTTTTTGAAATGCCGGAAGCAACGTTCATTGTTTCCTGTAATTCATCGTATGTCTTCGATATGGTTCTTTCAGAAAATTGCGGTTCAAGTTCTGTCCCTGCTTTTATTATCTGGATGGTACGCTTGATTGGGTCTATGATTCGATAATCCCTGCGTTTGTTGATGCCAATTATCTGAATGTCCTTGTTAAGGAGGGCGATTGCTATTTGTGCCGACAAGAACCCATGTTTTTCGAAAAGTTCCGTTCCGGAAATCAACTCATTGGATTTGGGCCTCTTTCTTTTTGGTTTTTTGGGCATGCGTCGACCTTATTACAACAACACCCGATAATCAGCCGTATTCAGGGCATCCGCCAGAATAGCAGCCCGCTTTTTGCCGATGGAGCGCTTGCCGGTCTCCATTTCGCTGATGTGTCTTTGGGGGATGCCTGTTTTTTCGGCCGGCTCTTTTTGGGTGCGTTCTTCTTTTAACCGGGCGCCCCGCAAGACAGTACCTTGCCGGTTGTCGGCAAATTCCGGGAAGGCCGACCGCCAGGGGATTGAACCAACCCCGTTCATATGCTCAGCTCAACCGTGAACCCGGTTGCCTTCACCACCGGCCTTACGGTCCCCTTGTCCCGCACAAGGCCCACGATCCCGTAATTTGAAAGGGTCTTTAGGGTTCTTGATAAATTTGATTTTTTCCGGCCGGAAGTTTTTTCCAGCTCCGTTAACGAGAGCGGGGCGCTGTCCCGGATGATTCGCAAGAGCCGCTGGTTCTGTCCGCTCAAAACCTGCCCCAGGGACTCCATGGACTCAAACCATACTGTCGGCTCGTTCTTTTTCGGTTTGTATTCGCCCCTGGCAATGGCAATGGCTCGCTTTCGATAATCGTCTTTTGACAGGATCCCAATTTTCATAATGTGCTTTTCCATGGCATCATCCTCCGGTCTGTTTATTAACAGCCTCCCAGAAATCTTCAAGGAGCCGGTCCGCAGACTCAAATTCGTAGGGTGCCACCTTGTCCATATGGTGCTTATGATCCCAGGTCACTTTGCGCCCGGAAAACCGCATCCGACCCTTTGTCCTGATTGCGTGGGCGTTATCAAAGCCCACCACACGGACATTGTTTTTATCATGCAGGGTCAACGAATACCGCACCCCATGGGGAATAGCAGCCGATGGCACGACCCTTTTCGCTTCGAACTTGGTCCAGTACCCATCATCCATTACGAATGTTTCGCCGTCAAGATCAAGAAGCGTGTCGAGCGGACCGAACCCGTCCGAAGTATGTTTTTCATACATACACCATAGTTATCATCTGATGATAATTTGTCAACAGGAACCGTACACTAAGGTTATGCTTTTTTCCGCAACTGAATTACCTTTGCGCCCTTTTTCCTCTCAGCCGCTCTCTCCATGGTTTCAACGGCTTCTTTCAGGTCGTCATCGGCCAGTTTACCGTAGCGGGCCGTCATGATGGGGGTGGAGTGTCCCAAGAGCCGTTGAACCCGGTAGAGGTCAACGCCTGCCTGAACCATGCGGCTGGCGTAGGTGTGGCGCAGGGTGTGAAAGCTGGCCCGTAGCTTGGGGTCGTCAATATCTTCATTGAGTTTGGCATCGGCAATGGCCCGGACGAAACTTGACGGAATCTGCTTATGGACGCCCCCGGTTGTATTGGGAAATACCAGCGCTTTTGACGCTCCGGTTTCCATTTCATCAAAGAGGGCCTGTAAGCGGCGGGTCATGGGAACAAAACGATCCCGTTTGCCCTTGGTGTTTAACACCCGGATGGTTCCCTGTGCAGGATCAATAGCGCCCCAGGGTAATCCGGCAATTTCACCGAAACGAAGCCCGGCGTCGAGAGAGACAAGGGCCATATCGTGGGGCTGTTTACCGCGCTTTAAAATGGCGTTCAGCAATCTTTTTTCTTCCGCAAGGGTCAGGTATCGCTGGCGCTCATTATCCACTTTAGGGAGCCGAAACGATGCCGCCTGAGTGGGGCAGGGGATATTGACCAGACCGTGATCCCTGGCGGCGTTCCACACCATTGCAAAGGTTCTGAAAACATATTGCTGGTGACGCGGGCTGGCCTTTTGCCCGGCCAGGTGGGCCTTGATCTTTTTAACATGATCCAGGCCGATTTCACGCATGGGGTTGGCGCCGGTTACCGGATCAATCCAGTTCCTTACATGTTCCCGGGCTTTCCGGGCCGTTTCCGGTTTCCACCGCGTTTCGGCATCCGGCATGAAGGTGTCCGTGAAAAACGCTTTGAATGAAATATCCAGTTTTTTCCGGGCCCTTGCCAGGCGTTTTTTTTCTTTTCGCTCCTGTTCGCCTGTTTCACGCATTTCAGACAGTGTGCAAGGCCCATTGCCACTCTTGCGGTTCTTTTTTAGCGTGTTTAGACGGTCGTAGCCTTCAGAGGCGGTAAAGCCTTCACTGGCCCAGCCCAATGCCTCTGACTTGGTTTTGCCGTTGAGTTTGTAGGTGATGACAAAGTATTGATCAAACTTGACCCCATGTTTTCTTTCAGGGTGTTTTCGATACCGGACGCCCTTATAATCTGCCTTGAACCATTGAGTCCCCATGTCACCTCCATATTTGAGTTTGTACAACCCCTGTACAACTTTTTCAGGTTAAGCTGAATGTTTTCATGTGACGGAATATGAAGGCATGATAGCTATAAAATCCTTATATGTCAAGTGTTTTAGTGCTATTGGGTGGAATTGTGTGAAGTTGCGTGAACAGGGGTTTTGGGGGACTGAAAATCCCCGTGTCGGCAGTTCGATTCTGTCCCTCGGCACCAGTAACATCAAGCCAAACTCACCTGTCATTTGTCTGCCTTATTCATACCGGGAGAGGGTTTAAATCGTCCGCTTGGCCGGAAGCGCGAACCAGGATGGAACAGTGTGGCTTTCGTCGCTACAATGCGATTGGACCAAGTCCTGCGGTGAATGACCGGACAGGCTTCATTCACATTGACTTATACTGCCGGGCGTTACGGCATTGACGACAGCGGTTCAATTAGGGTTTCGTTTCGGTTGGTTGGTGACTGGGGCAGATTTCAGACCGGTAATCCAAAGGCGCCCAATTATATCAGCGCCAGTACGAGTGGCGATGCCGGGGTTATCCTTGATGTTGGGAGAAGCTATAGACCAAGAAACAAAAGTTTGGACATACGGGTTTCCGGAGGCTCGCTTAAGGATGGGGAGACTATCAGAATCGCTTTTGGTGACACATCCCAGGGATCACCGGGATTTTTGCTCCAGACCTTTGCCGAATCTGCCTTTGAGTTTAAGGTTTCAGTCGACCCTTGCGCCACAGGTCACTTTGTGCCCCTGGACACACCTTTAGAGATTGCTGTTGTTCCAGGCGATCCGTAAAGCTTTCTGGGAACATTTAAACCAATTTTATCGGAACCGGGGTGGGGATGCTGCCCGGACTGGGCGTGACCCTGGCTGCGTTTTTGGGCTACGGTGCTGCAAAAAGGGCTTCAAAGGCGCCGGAAAAATTTGGAACAGGTCACCTGGAAGGCATCGCTGCGACTGAGGCCGCCAATAGCGCCGTTGTCGGCTCCAATATGATACCCACTATTGCTTTGGGTATTCCCGGCAATATCGTCGCGGCCCTTCTCATCGAGGCGTTCATGATCCATGGCGTCACCCCAGGTCCAATGATGATGCAATCCCACGGAGACCTTATATACGCGATTTTCGCCTCAATGCTTATGGCCAACGTGGCCCACCTGTTCGTGGGAAGAATCGGTATCCGCATCTGGGGTCAGGTGACCCGAATACCGTCAGCTATCATTTTGCCGATGGTTTTACCGCTGTGCGTGGTGGGCGTGTACATACCCAACAGCTCTTTTTTTTGTACAAAACATTCAACCAAAGGAAAAAACCGGCGGCCTATCCATCACTCTCCCGAGAGGGTGATCTGTCCGGTAGGTATTTGACTTTTACACACTACTGTTTTTAGGGCCCATTCATTCTAGATTTTCATCATTTCGTTTTATATTTTAACCGGTCCCCCGGATAGATTCGCTTTTTTAATGAGATATTATTCCAAGCCAACAGTGCATCCACAGAGACGTCCAACTTATTGGCGATGCCGATCAATGTATCCCCCGGCTTGACGACGTAAACCTTGTTGATGGCCGGTTTCTGCCGTGCCATCAGCCCTTTAAGACGCTGGTGAAACCCTTGGGCCGCACCTTTGGGTAAATGCAATGAATGGACCCCTTCAACCAAGGAATGACCTCTGATCTCGGGGTTAAAGGTTTTGATCTCTTTATAATAGGAGTGCGCCGCCTGGGCGATCATTACGATGGGAAGCTTCCTCTTCGCATCCAAGGTGATACGATCAAACTCCAGGGGCAGATAGAGTTCCGAAGGGGTCAACTCATATCCATATTTAGCCGGGTCAGACATAATCTCTTTGACCGCCACGATTTTAACTATATAGCGCTGGGTCTCTAACGGCAGGTAGAGCTGATAAAAATTATCGACTCCTTGCCGTTTCATTTCCGAGGCCACCCGGTTTTCACCGCTGTTATAAGCCGCCGCTGCTAACGTCCAGGAACCGAATTGAGTATGCAGGTCTGATAAATAACGCAACGCCGCGTCTGTGGCATGGTAAAGATTGCGCCGCTGATCAATATCCCGATCCACCCGCAAACCGTATCGTACGGCGGTGGGTCGAATAAATTGCCAATAGCCCACCGCATTTTTGTGGGACCGGACATGGGGCCTTAAGGCACTTTCCACCACGGCGATATACTTGAGGTCATCGGGCAGACCCCGCCGAGTCAGTTCCTGCTCAATGTACGGGAAAACACGATAGGCTCGTTTTAACCACAAAAGCACCTGGGGTTGATTCCAGGCTGCCAGCAGCATCTCTTTTTCAAAAGCTTCGAATATGGCCGGGTTGTCCAATGGCACCGGCTCATCACAAAAGGCAAAGGAACCCTCGATCTTGATTTTCTTATGCCAAGTCCCTGGATGGGGTGGGTTCCCATCGGAAGATTGCGCCCAAGGTGTATCCGTCAATCCGATCAGAAAAAACACTACCAGTACTATAACCCGCATACAGACCTCCTCTACCCTTGATGATGTTACGAGGTCTTTCATAAAGATTTCGCTACCAGTGTAATAGCACTTTCCCCGTCTCACTGGAATTCATGATGCCAAAGGCATCTTCAAAATCATCAATGGTAAAATGATGGGTAATGATCGGTGTTATATCAAGTCCTGATTGTAATAATGAGCCCATTTTATACCAAGTTTCATACATCTCACGACCGTAAATCCCTTTAATAAAAAGCCCTTTAAAGATCACCGCTTGCCAATCAATGGTGCTGGTGTCGGCGGGAATACCCAACATGGCCACTTTGCCGCCGTGGTTCATCGCCTCAAACAGGCTGGAAATGGCGCTATTGGCCCCGGACATCTCCAATCCCACATCAAAACCCTCTTTCATTTTTAGCGACTGTTGCACCTCATCAATCCCCGTCCGGCTCACATTGACCACACGGTTGGCGCCCATTTTTTGCGCCAGGGCCAGGCGGTAGTCGTTGATGTCGGTCACCACTACATGGCGGGCGCCGACATGACGGCAGATGGCCGCCGCCATAATGCCGATGGGTCCGGCCCCGGTGATCAGTACATCTTCACCCACCAAATCAAAGGAAAGCGCCGTATGGACGGCATTGCCCAGGGGGTCTAAAATCGCGGCAACATCATCGATAATGCTTTCCGGAGGTTGGTAGGCGTTGCCCGCCGGCAGTACCACGTATTCGGCAAAACAGCCAGTACGGTTTACCCCCACCCCTTGGGTGTTGCGGCATAGGTGCCGCTTACCCGCGCGACAATTGCGGCAATAGCCGCAGGTGATATGGCCCTCGCCGGATACGCGATCACCGATCCGAAAACCTGACACATCTTTACCCATATCAGCCACGCGGCCCACAAATTCATGACCCACCGTCATGGGTACCGGGATCGTAGCCTGGCTCCAGGCGTCCCAGTTGTAGATGTGCAGATCGGTACCGCAAATGGCTGTGGTATCGATTTTGATGAGTAAGTCATTATTGCCCATCACAGGTTCCGGGGCGTCGTAGAGCCATAAACCCGGCTTATCGTGCAGTTTGCCTAATGCTTTCATGATGCTCCTTCACATCAAATAATGGCCAGCTCTTTGCCCACCGCACCAAAAGCGTCAATGGCCCGGTCCAGATGCTCTTTCGTGTGGGCTGCGCACATCTGGGTGCGAATCCTCGCAGCTCCTTTGGGCACGACGGGATAGGAAAAGCCCACCACGTAAACACCCTTTTCAAGCAGGCGGTCGGCCATGCGCGCAGCCAAAGCGCCGCCGCCGATCATGACCGGAATGATAGGGTGATCCTTACCGGCCAGTTCGAACCCCAAAACCGCCATTTTCTCACGAAAATAAGCGCTATTCTCACGTAATGTTTGACGCAAATCACCGTTTTGGCCGATCATCTCCAGCACTTTGATGGATGCTGTGGTAATGGCCGGGGCCAAGGCGTTGGAGAAGAGGTAGGGCCGCGAGCGCTGGCGGAGCCATTCGACGACCTCCCTGCGTCCTGTTGTAAACCCGCCGCTGGCGCCGCCCAAAGCTTTGCCCAAGGTTCCGGTGATGATATCAACTTTGTCCATCACACCGCAATGTTCGTGAGTGCCCCGTCCAGTTTCGCCCATAAAACCAACGGCATGGGAATCATCCACCATCACCAGCGCACCGTACTTTTGGGCCATATCGCAAATGCCCTCTAAGTCGGCAATGATGCCGTCCATGGAAAAAACGCCGTCGGTGGCGATCAGTTTGTGACGGGCGTCTTTGGCGGCAATCAGCTGCTTTTCCAGATCGGCCATATCATTGTTGAGATACCGAAAACGCTGGGCTTTGCAGAGCCGCACGCCGTCGATAATGCTGGCGTGGTTGAGCTGATCGCTGATAATGGCGTCCTCTTTTCTTAAAATCGCCTCAAAAAGCCCGCCATTGGCGTCAAAACAGGAGCTGTACAAAATCGTATCTTCGGTGCCCAAAAAACGACTGAGCGCTTCTTCTAATTTCTTGTGGGGGCTCTGGGTACCGCAGATAAAGCGCACCGAGGCCATGCCGAAACCAAAATCGTCCAGGCCGGTTTTGGCCGCCGCAACAAGATCGGGGTGGTTGGCCAGCCCCAGATAGTTGTTGGCGCAAAAGTTGATCGCCTCGCGGCCATCTGCCGTGGTAATCACCGCTTGCTGCGGGCTGGTGATGATCCGTTCGGCCTTATACAAACCTTCATTATTAACGGAAGCCAGATTTTCTTGAAGCTGTTGATAAAATGATTTTTCCATGGGAATCACCGATAGCCAGATTCATTCGTCCGTTATAAGGTTGAAACCACCGTCTGTAAGACGGTCATCTTTCAGATAGCAGTATGTATGTAGATACGGATCACCCCCGGCTAAAGCCGGTGGTTTCGTCCAGTCGGCGTAAACAACCACCCCATAAATGGGGTGGCCTTCCGACCGATCATTACAATAACGTTGACGCACCACAAACCCATCGTTTTTAAGACGATGGTAATTTAGTGGATGATCAAATTTATCGACAGATCGGTCAGGAAGCAAGTATCATTTATAAATCATCCCGCGATTCTGGAAAAGTATCTTTTTGATATGAGTACCCCGTCGAATCTGGAGCGCGCCCGGGAAATCGCCCGCAAGACGGGATTATCCAGCCGTTTCGAAAGCGCCGACGCCAACTGGTCCACGGACGCGGAGTCCAAGATCGCGGAGATGCCGCGCCTGCATATCTGGCATACCGGTCCCGGCTTCACCGCGGGCACCTACCGGGGCCGATATTTCGTGTTTGCCATCGCGGTGAGGGGCGCTTTATTGCTTACATGTATTGATATGCAGAAATAATTTCCGTATATGGAAAAAGATATCGCGGAAAACATTTACATTTATGGTTCATCTCCCAATTAAACTTATTTGCATATATAACCATAACTATTTGACTTGCTATTAAGAAGATGGCATTATCCCCAAAAAAACCCAATTGGGGAGGCGCCGATGATACGCGTTACGCTTTCAGCCGAACAAACAACAGAATTGAAACAGTTCCGCCACCAGGCTTCTTCGAAAGACTCTGAAAAGGCGTTAATGGTTCTATTAAGCGCGGATGGTCAAAGCGTTA
>Ga0209788_1000187_pt1 | contig 15720 bp, 7 predicted proteins | sample WorMetLIZISLAND1_2_FD_187415 | JGI IMG/M metagenome (GOLD analysis project Ga0209788, IMG submission 187415) | Marine gutless worms symbiont microbial communities from Max Planck institute for Marine Microbiology, Germany - Olavius clavatus LIZARD... ...
ATACAAATTTGATTATTATTATTATTATTATTATTATTATTATTACAATGTCACAGATGCGGCAATACTATATGCATCTATATTTGCCGTAAAAGCCACAACATAAAATTCATAAGAAAGAGCTGGAGCCACAGAAGACACTGACAGCAACAACATAAAGAAATCTTAATTAATGACACTTGACTATTTAAGTGAACAAAATTTTTCAAATTCTGGAATTTTTACTGTCGAAAATGTTGGCTCTTGAAACAAAGGTTATATGTACGGAACTTTCGGTAGTGAAAGTTTTTGAGCTTGAAAGTTTCTTACACCGATTTATCTGCTATGCATCAGTAGGCCTACTCTGTGTAGGCATTCATCGTATATGGTTTTGTGAATCATGGACTGATTACAGCAGATTCGTGCTTAGGGAAGGTTGTCGTGTCTGACCAGAGGGACGTGAAATCGTTTGTTCCTTAGGCCATCAGTGTTGTCACTATTGTATCATGTTTCAGTATTATGACACTATTGTTCTGGCGGTGACCGTGTTAGAGGCGTTTACCCCTCCCTTCAAGTCGTGACGGAAGTTATACGACCCTCGAGCGCTTTTGGTCTTAGCCTACGCGTGCCGTCTTAGACGGCGGCACGCGTAACTTTGCACTCAGGGCGTTTTCTGTGACGTCGCGGCAGTTGTGTAACTGACTGTGTTTTCTTTACAGTTTACGCGGTGTGACTGACAGCAACACGGAAATGTTAGTACGTTAGTGTATAACTCAACAGCACTGGATGTAAAGTGGAACTCCCGTATATATTCCACGCGAGTGTTGGCCGTATACTGTTGGGGCCGCAGAACTGATACGGCGTCGTTAATGTGATGCCCGTTTATGGTCTGCTTGTAGATCTGATTCTGCTGAGGTTTGAAGTCCATTTGAGAGAAGTTTGTAAGGACGATGACGTCGCCGACGCCTTCCAGCGGTTCGCAGTCTAACTCGGATACGGAGCCTGGGGGAGCGTTCGTCAAATGCGCCACGTGCAGCATCTCCGTTGCTACGTCGTCGTCAAGGACGCTTCCCTGTTTCCACGCGTTCTGTCGTCCGTGCCACGAGAAGCTACAGAGCTCGGGAGCTGGCGGCGCGTATGTCAGCTGTCCTGCCTGCCTGTCGGCCGCGGCCGCCGGAGTGTCGGTGGTGACAGGGGTCTGTCGCGGGTGTTGTCGAAGTGACACAGCCGTGGTCGAGTTAGTGGCCAAGTGTGTAACCTGTGACTACCCGATCTGCGCGTCTTGCGAGCGTTCTCACCGTGAGATGGCCTACTTCTCTCGGCATCACGTAGTTGCCCTCACCCCGCCGCCACCGCCACTGCCGGCTTCTTCCCTGGCGGTGGGTGGTCCAGCTCGCCCGGCACCCGGTGTAGACGTATCGACTACCAGGTCGACCGGTGGTTGTCCGGTTCACCCGGGTGACCCGCTGTCGTTCTTCTGTCACCAGTGCAACGCAGCTATGTGTCGCCATTGCTGTATGCTGGATGATCCGACACATCGCCGCTCGCTGCTGAACCCCAGCACGCCAGAGCTGACGACGCGGGTTAATGGCGCCGCCGATCTGGGTGGTCTTTCCTACCTGGAGAAGATTGCCGAAACGAAAGCGACCCAGCTGAGAGTGGCTTCCAAGAACGTGGAAAACGCCGTTGTCTTCCAGCAGGAGCAGCATCAGATGGCGAGGGATGCCGTCAACGACGCCTACTCCGTGTTTCTGAAAGCACTGGATGACCGGCGCGCCGAAGTGCTGAGAGAACTTAATGTCATATTCACTGAGAAACAGGTAACGGTGTGCTGCGCTACTTACTGTTGTGCTGCTTACATTGAGTTAGGCTGCGGAACAGAAGCGCTTTACAATATCGGAAGTGGCAGCTGAGTGGCGTGGGCTAATCAATCAATCAATCAATCAGTCTGATTTTTTATCATAACAAACCACAAGGGAGGAAGGTAAGACCAGGCTATGAACGACAGTATAAGAGCATTTTTAGCTAATGAATAATGATAGGCTTGAAGCCTGTGTACTGCCTTAGAAGGCCACAGAGCTTCTATTTTTGTCCTTAGGCCTGAACCATTTATGAGGTGGTTACCCAGTAGCTTCTTAACCAATAGGCCTAGTATTTATATAGCTGCGATTAGTGCTTAGTTTATCCATGGATGGAATGTACAGTAAGTAGCACGATAAAGAAGCTATTCATTGACAATAATATACTAGGGGGCCTTTTAACTTATGGGAGGTCGGATCTGGGGGCTTGTCCTGGGTAGCTATTTTCAGGGGACTTCTGTCCGTGGGGGCTTATAAAGGTTAAAGGCTACATGTGCGGCCATTTATATACCGCCACTTGCAGGGAAACCAGAACAGCAGTGGTTTACAATCGAATTATTTTATGTCCGCCACCCATGTTTAAGACCGTGTTTAAAGTGATTGTGTGTGTGTTACTGATTTGAGACAATGCATGTGAATCATATAGGTTGGTGCAAAGTCAGTGCTCCAGGAAGTGAAGGCAGTGCTGGACGTGTTCCTGCAAGCTCGCAGCATCATGTCTCTGTTCCCAGCTAATGGCAGCAACGCTGAGACATCACAGCTGCGTCAGACACTGGTGGACAGGATGACTGGGTTTCTGAACTACAAGCCACAGCTGGAGCTGTTGGACACTTCAGATGTGGCATTTGTGACCGACCTGTCGGCCATGCACAGCGCGGTGAACAGTGCGTTTGGAACAGTTCGATGTGCTAGAAGATCGATGGTGCAGCAGGACCAGGACTGCCCTCTGCCATACCCGACAACACACCGTTCATCGCCTTTCGACTTGGTACGTTTTTGTCGCACTTTTATTTGAAAGGGTCTATACCAAAATGACAAATTTTCGATTTGACCAAAGTGGCCCACAGCTACATCCCAAAACAGCCCACTGACATGTACAAAACGTTTTGGTTTGTGGGCCATTTTGGTTATTTTCTGTTTGAAGTAGTGAATTAGTTGTTGATTTGTGGTGAATGTTATGATATATACTGGAAATAATTTGTAACATATTTATAGCAAAAAATATTTAACTACCATTCATTCATATAAAAACTAAAAACTAAACAGTGGTGATGCTGATGACTGCAACATGTAGGCAATTGCAATTTTGTAAGATATAAAATTTCAGCTTGCATAGTCTTAGTGATTATTGTTTCTCATGTTGTTCTTCTACAGTGTGAATGAGAAAGCATGTAAGTAAGCAAGTAAAGCATAAATTTGTACTGTGTTGCATCTGTTAGTAGTAAATATATAAATGGACATTAATGGTCTAAATGTGACCCATGCTGCATTGCTGCTAAGTGATTGACTAGTAACTAACTAGGCAGTGTGAATCTTTTCAGCACTACGTAACATCTGGTTCTGAGTGCCAACTGCCAGTACACCATTCAGTGTCTTGTTGAATCTGAGACTTGCTGTGGCGTTGTGTGTTAGACGGACACCCTGGCCATTCACACGTCATCAGCTGATTCGGTGCTTAATTCATTGGACCTTGGTCGCCTGGCTGTATCCTCCACATCAGCTTCACGTCGATCGGTGTCACCAGCAACAACGGCAGATCGATGGATCGGCGGCAGCGGCGGCGCATCGTCGAAAGCCGCACCGGACATATTCTCCATGGCAGATATGTTCATCGCGGACATCGAGGGCCGTTCAACTAGTGGTAAGGCGACTCCTCCTGTTTCCATGATCCACCGGCAGAAGATCTCGTACCACTGTCAGTTTGGTGACTCTGGCGAAGGAGATGGTCAGTTCACGGAGCCGAGCGGTGTTGCAGTGAACATGATAACTGGTGACATTCTAGTGGCTGATGCTAACAACCATCGTGTACAGGTAAACATTACAGTTGTCATTGTAAGTCATTGATTACTGATGTGACTTGGGTGGCATTCAATGTACACATGAAGATGTAACAGGTTGGACTCCTGACATAATATGTTATTATTATAATTATCATTATTAAACAAACATTAAAGGCGCAAAGTAATCGCAAGAAACGTCTCAAGTGTTCCATGCAGATGTGGCTACTGGAAAAAATGTTCAACTTTCACGTATATGTGTCAATTAAACAGCAGTGTCTAGTATTTTTGGAAGCTGAACAGTGACAGTGACGTGTGTTTCATATGTGGTGGCAAAGAGTTCCAGGTAGCTGTTGCTGTAATTGAGCAACTCTAGGCAGGCTGATCACTGGTCACCAGGCAGTATATGTAATTTGTAATTTGTTACTTGCAGAAGGGCGGTGATGTCCTGTGAGTGGGCAGTCAACAACAGCAGGCCTTGTGATAAGTCTTTACTCTGTACCCTACCTCTCTGAGGCTCACGTCAGCTGTGTGACAACCTTTTACTCTTCTTCCCATTGCCCAACAAAAGACAGCAAAGCAGTGATAAATACTGCTCGTTAATGTTAACCAGTTGCTTGTGGTATATGTTTGAAATGAAGGATATGAAAATACACTGTTAGTTATCTTGGTGGTGCAGCGGTTCAGCGTCGGACTTGGGATTGAAAGATCTCTGGTTCGACTCCCGGCCGGGACGCTATTAAGAAAACTAGGTCAACTCAGCCTTCAGTCCCTCAAGAGTAGGTAAATCGATTATCAGCCTGCATGGCTGGGGTTTGGCAGGGCATGTTCACTTGTGTAGGGCGGCAGGTAACACTGTGTGATCCCATATGGCAAGTGACATCCCGTAGCTCTGAGAGTGTCATTAAGAGCTACATTGGCCTTTACTGTTAGTGTATTGTGAACATGTACCAGAAAGCGTAATTAAACAAAGATAGGCAAACAGTACATTTCATAACATAAACCATCTGCATTTGTTTGCAGGTGTTTGATAGGCAGGGTGATTTCTTGTTCCGAATCGGCAGCGTTGGCAAGCATGACGGTGCTCTGGTGTATCCAAACCGTGTGTCTGTCTGCCGTCTCTCTGGGAACGTTGTGATAACTGAACGCAGTCCTACTCACCAGGTATTGATGGCTGTTTGGCATCTGTGTAGTTACTTAGCTGATTACAACATTTACAGGCGTCTGTTCTGAATCACTAATGCCACATCTGTTGAACAAACAGATGAGTCTTGAGTCGATTAGAAAAGACAGTAATTGACAAGTAGTGTAACTGTGTTTGTCAGGCATTCTGTTAATTTTGCATTGTAGTATTGTTTAACCTCATTACTTTCATCTTCTAACTAATGACAGTAACTAAAATGGCACGTAATAGAATTTCTGTACACCATCAGTTTGTATATTTTCAAGGCCTGCAGCATATGTGTTCTCTGGGCTTTAGCATTATAACTGAATAAAACTCATTCATATTGTTTGATAATGATGAACTGTTAAGTAAATGTATTTGGGAGAGACCATTGCCAAAAACAAAAACTGCCATTATTGGAAGTACACATCTGCTGCAAATGTTGGAAAATATATAACAATACCTTTTTTTGTCCGAAATATGTGGGCAAGTAAAATGTTGTCTGTTTTGTGTTTTTTCTGAACTCTGTCTACTTGTTGATGTGAAATGAGATATTTATTTAATTCCACAAGGTGGCTTGGTATCGTAGTGGTTATGGCGTTGGACTTGAACAGGTTGCAAGTTCGACCGCTGACCATGCAGTACCGAGTTAGTACTTGAATGTGTGACCGTCTGTTGATGGGTAAAACGTCTCTGTATGTAGTAGGTCACATAAGTCAACTCAGCCTTTCATCCCTCAGGGGTAGGTAAATCGAGTACCGGTCTCTGAAGTTAATGTGGAGTGTTTTCAGTTTTCACTTGTGTCATGTGGCAGGTAACACTGTGATCCCATATAGAAGTGACACCCTGTAGCTCTGAGATGGGTGTTTCACTAAGAGCTCTACTCTTCTTAATTTCTAGGATGAATAAAACTAATAAACAATTAAACATGAGATACTCGCCATGTGCATGTTTTGTCATTCGTCATTTGTATGCCTGTAGGTTCAGATATTTACCAGAGACGGTGCTTTCATACGAAAGTTTGGGTCTCACATCCTGCAGAATCCACGTGGAGTGACGGTTGATCGACTTGGCAACATCATCGTTGTGGAGTGCAAGGTCCAGCGAGTGATTGTCTTCTGCCAGCAGACTGGGACAATTCTGCACAAGTTCAGCATCATGGAAACTGTGGAATTTCCAAACGGTGTCGCCGCCAGCAACGGCTGCGATAAGATTTACATTAGCGACAACCAGTCACATTGTGTCAAGGTCTGAGAAAGTTCTTTTAGATACGCTTATGTAGTCATAATGTTAGAGATGGTCATTATCTGCGGTGGAAAGTTGATTCCGATGAATAGGCACGTGGCATGATTTTGATCTCTGGCATTAGTGTATATTAGTTAGAGGTATGACAATTGCAACTCTGCTTTCTGTATTGCTATGTGTGAGTAACAAAGCATGTAAATAAGTAAGTAAAGCATATATTTGTACTGTGCTGCATCTGCTAATAGTATCGTCACCATTTTCCTCTCTGTCTCTGCAGCTAATATCTCTAGTGTCTGTAATTAATGCTAGAGCTTGCTGCTTTGGTTTTGTCGCTTTTGCTGATTATTTATTGTTCTGTTGTCTGTTTATGGATTGTCAGATTTTTTTGAGAGGCATAATGAAAAGGTTGGAGAAAACTGGGTGCACCATCAGTACAATAGCGTGATTTCTTGAATTTGTTATGAGTGGTTTTTGCGGGTGGTTTTATTTGGCATATATCACAAGTCCAGCCTCTACAGAGTGAAACAGAATTGTAGTGAAATGTCTGGCAGAGAAATTCACCAGAGAACTCTGGTCACTCACTGCATAGAAATTGCTGGTTGTCAAAAATTGTTTACAGTGTTTGCTGGCATTAAATGTTGTGTGTGTAATTTCCAGGTGTTCAGTTATGACGGCACTCCACTGGGAGTCATTGGTGGCCAGGGTGTGACGAATTATCCGATCGGCGTGGGTGTCGGCCCGCATGGTGAGGTGATTGTTGCCGACAACCACAACAACTTCAATCTGACAGTGTTCAGTTCCAGTGGAAAGCTGTTGGGAGCGCTCGAGAGCACCGTGAAACACAACCAGTGCTACAATGTAGCGTTTGCCGATGACGGAACGGTCGTCGTAGCCTGCAAGGACAACCACGTCTTCGTCTATCAGTATTCATCCCAGCGGACATCACCAAATATCACGATGCCACTGACAGAACAGGACATTCAAGCCAGACTTGTCCATGCTCTGCCAACCGCTTGCTTCAGTTAATGGAACCGTTTAATGACTGCTGACGAGGACCAGAATTTCATATGCAACTAAATGATGGTATGTTTAAGTGATGTGAACAGAACTGAATTTAAGTGATGTGAACAGAACTGAAAACTGACGCATGATGTATTTATAAATGTGAAGCTTGTGTTTGAAATATCAGTCATAGTGATGCACTCATTCTTAAAAACAGTAAAAATAGTTGGTGCATTATTACGTGTTTATTGTGAAAACTTTGTGACCATGTATTAATGCTGTTTGTCAATTTGTAATTGCTTTTTCTGTTTGAATACAGACATTAATTGTTGTAAGTCATTCTTAGAGCATCTGGATTATGAATGCAGTAGAGGGTAGTAAGTTAATTTAGTAGAGTGGATTAGGAATCATTATTTCAGCAATCTGAAGTTGTTACTGTAAGGGTACGAGTTATGCTGAAATCACATGCGTACGATTGTTTATTGCTGATCAATTCCATGTTGTGTGTGTTATCTTTTGTTTTCTAATGGCTGCGATTGTTTGAGTCAGTATTCATTTGTTGCAGTCCATCTCATTTTACATCGATGTTACGATGATAGTATTTTCATGTGCGCCGATGTTGAGTTGTCGGTGCCACTGTTGGTGTGTACATGAGAGGTGTCAAGGTGTACGTGTGGCATCTGAGCCTGACTGGCTTGACATTGTTAGGGACCACAGTTTTCCGTGGCAAATTTTTCCAAATTCCGCGGGCCAGTTTGCCAAATTTTGTGGATCACCGCGGTAAATTTTCCGCATATAGTAATTAGTCTTCTACAGCCACTGAACCCGGCCAAATGTATAGTATTTACCGCAACTGACAGATACAGTCTGTCTGCCAAATAAGCTGGCAATGTTTTAGATAAATTCAGGTCAATATCCTGTTGGAGCCCGAGTGGCAATTGCGTATTTCACGGCGCAGTCATGTGATGTCTACATATAATAATTAATTATCTATGGCCGCCTGAAACCGACCAAAATATGGCATATTTGTAGCGTCAGTACTAAATTCCGCAAAATTATAGAAATTTCACGGAAACGGGCAAATTCGCAAAATTATACAAATTCTGCGGAAACGGGCAAATTCCGCGGCTTGGCTCAAAATTCCCAGTTCTGCGGAAAACAGTGATCCCTAGACATTATGATGCACTGACCATTGTTTAGCCTTAATATGCTGTAATTAGTGCTAATAGTTTGCCACAAGATACAGGAACAGAATTGTAGAGATACTATAAATTAAAACAGCTGTGCTGCTGTGTTAAGAGCTACTGAGCATGAAACCATTCAGACTTTATTTATTGCTTGATATAATAGTGCAAAGTTGCAGAATTTGGTGCATTTACTGATATAAATTACAAATCTGTTTCCCTATAGTAACTAATCACGTATGATCTCAGACTGCACAAAATTTCAGCATTTTTTCTCCATTATTGGAACTTGCTTGATGCAGCGTGCTACCAGATTAATTTTTTGCACGCATGTTCCTCTGTTTTGCTATCTGTTATGATGCAGTGGATTTCTGTTTTATTAAATTTCGGTGAAAAAAGACTAGTTTACCAGGCATTGGTCATGCTATGAAATAATTAACATGTCCCTGTTAACCTTTATTTGTGAGCTAGATCACCGTGACGGGCAGACTGATTCAGCTGCCTGTATCTTCTTAGTTTGTTCTCAGCTGCGACTGAGTTCTACTCGGATCGACTTTGTTTTGCGTGCAATCTCGGCGCGTTGGTTGTTTACACAGTTCACTCCAGTCTTGTTGATAAAGTGTCCAGAGTTTCTCGTCGTTCCTTGACGCACTGCAAAATACTCGTCGTTAGTATCGTTTTTGTGTCCAGCGTTTTTATTGCTGCGTTTTTGAATGTTGCATAATGGATTGTGTCTGCTAATCTGTTTAGATTTTGTAGCATTGTAACTATTTATGTTAAGCTGGATGTGTGTGCACAGACATGTGTACGTTGTTGATCGGTAGGTAACGTTAATGCAATGCAATCACGTATCAGAACGAGATGGACTTGATTCTCTCTGTTTGTAGACGTAAATTATTTTATTTAGATTAGAATTTGTAGTAAATTTTTATTTGAAAATGCTGTAACTTCATTGTATCTATTACAAAAGAAACAAAAAACGTATACAGTAACAGTTGAAGGCTTATATAAGCAGTTTTTCTGCAAAAATGTTAGCTGCTGTCAAACGATGTTGGCCATTTTTCTCTGTTTGGTGCAAGTCGGAAGTTAATTTTGATGATTATAAATGTCAGTCTCAACGAAGAAGCTTTTTTTGTTCATACTCTAATAAATGCAGTGTCATGTGACATTTGTTTATTTCTCTCTCTTAGTAGTATGTATGATGATGTTTGCAGTATTCCATTTCTTTGTTTTCTTGTTACATTTGCAACTTTTTGTACATACTCAGTAACAACTGTAACCAGTACGGACATGTTGTCTAATGGTGGCAGTTGTTATTGAAGTGTACCCGATGTTTTACTTATGTTGTTATACAGTAACTGCTGTGTGTGATAGCTGCATTTCGTACAGGTTTTTATTGAGAATATTCACTTGTGTTGTGATTTGTACTACCAGCACTGACCAGTTTTACGTTCCTGGCAAAAGCCATATTTCTCGTCTCTCGTGGTTGTTTATAATTTTAAACTGAATGCTAAAACCCTTCTTTCTTTTAAAAAGCCATTTTATCTTGTTGTTAGCTGTCCACGTAAGTCTTTGCTGTGAAATGCATGTCACGTTTAGTTTGTTACCTTGTCTGGTTCAAATCAGTCTGCAGAATTGTAGAATTCACTGCGGATCTGTCTGTAGTAAGAATATTTTCTGCTGTTAGTCATCACCGTGACCACGCAATTGAAAATTTTGTTGACGTGTCTCCATATTCTGCTCGGTTCCTTGTTGTGCGGTAAAATTTCAAGTTCTTTCCTGCAAGTTATTGGTTGTTTTTTAAACAGATGAATCCGCTGTTTGTTTTGTTTTTTAATGTTTACATGGGGCCAGTTGTCAGTATGTAAAGAAGTTATTTGAAGTGATAAGAAGGAGGCATTACTTTCAGTCAGTTCAGTATTGTTGACAGATCTAATCCTCCAGAGAATACACAGTAATTCTGCAGAATTACACTATGCCTGCCAAATTTGTACAAATCTGTTTAGACATGATTGTAAGCGTATGTGATCTTTGCACAAAATGTTACGATTATGTTGTGTTCCTTCATTTCCGCTCTTTGATTCGCTGACATTATAGCAGGTTAATGTTGTGATTCACCATTTTTTTGGAAATTATACTTTTAATTAATAACATCTGGTTAATGACAGATTACTGTGGCAGATTATCTCAACATTCAATTTTTGTTTAACAGCCAGTTATTCCAGAGCTACTCCCGGTTATGCTGGGCACCAAAAGGACACAGCAACTTTCTTGTGTTTAATTGTCTGTTAGTTTTGTTCATCTTAGTAGGATAATTAAGAACAGTACAGCTCTTAATGAAACACCCATCTCAGAGCTACAGGATGTCATTGGCCATATCGGATCACATAGTGTTATCTGCCACCTGACAGAAGTCCTTTGTACATTGAGAGTTTTGCCAACAGTGTCAGAATGGAACAGGTTTTGTATGGAGATGCCAACAAAACCATATTTCTCATTAAGTCATTCTTGCAAAAGTATGTCTGACTTTGTAATTTTAGTCGTTACTATTTTAGTCAGTATTTTGAGAGTTTCCTACTGCAAATTTGTGTTGAGTGGCTGCTAAGGATTGATGGCCAGGGGCTTCTGCAGTTCATACTGACTGATGAAAATATCATATGCTGTAACAGCTCAGAGGTTGTCAACATTATTTTTGTTATTAACCAAAAGTGGTAAGAAATTTAAACAAAATTGGTTTTGTCAACTGTTAGTTAATTGAGTTACTACTTGTTGAGAATCATATCTGCCATATGATTACGATTTTCTGCAGATTTGATCTAAGAATTTAAACCCACCAGAATCGTATAGATCTGTGAAGAAATTATGTATTTTATGACTGCAATTATATAAGATCTCACTTTGCACAAAGAATTGCAATATATTTGAAAATAAAACAATATTAAATGGATACGTAGTATACTGTGTAGATATATTTCTTTTTTCTGCTCTTAGCTGTTTAATTCATTTTAATTCTTTTTTAAAATTGGAATTAATGATTTAAATAGTCGTTGACTTTGGTCAGTTAACTTTCCAGGATTTTTAGTTGTTGTGATGCTGGCTTTATGGTAGTGATGATTGGGTAGATGTCATCAAGTAAATGTATATTTTCGTTTTGTAAAGACTAGTTGTGAAGAGTAGTCTAATATATTATCATGTATGTGTGAATGTAATGTAAATGGCTGTAGTGCAGTTATATACAATAACATCTGTAAGTGTAGTGGTAGTTTGTTTTGAACGTCTCATTATATGATATTGTTGTACGCCAATCTTTCGTTAATCTTTGATGTTGCAAATGATTGTACTTGTTGGTTTTATTGAGTAGTATTTAACATGTGTCGTATTCTGTGTGCGTTTATAATTAGTTGAATGTCCAGTGACTGTGTCATCGTCGTCGTCGACTTATGAATGTTGGAACTTTAATTGCTTATATGACTAGAGTATCGTGCGAGTACTGTCCTTTGCCATTATCACAGAACTCTGTATGTGAGTGACATTTTGATGGTATTGTTGCTGGTTAATTACATGCATTTTAATATGTGCCATTTTAGAGTTTTTTTTATGCAAACCGAATGCTTCACAGTTTTGCTGCTGCTGTCATTGTAACAGTGAACTTAATTTGCCTTTCTGCATTCTCGTGCTTATGTATGTGTGCATTGTCCTGATCATTGTTAGCTGATCTGTGTACTCTCGGCTGGTATTATAAATGCATGATTTTTAGTCAGTTATCCATATCCTTTGTTGAAGTTGGCGATAGGTGCATATTTTGTATGTGTCAAGATGCCAGTATTGAATGCGTTTGTTTGAGCTGTGTGTTAACCAGCGCTGTTGTGTGTTGGCATTTATTTAACGTCGACGATATTTGACAAACGTGTGACATCTCTGCTGCTGGTGGTTGTTAACGTCTTTCTTGTCCTGACTATTTTGTGTGCTTCGAACATATCATGAATGAGTGAGTCGGAGTGATTTCTGCACAAGACTTGGGATCATGTCTAGCCAGTCTATCATCATGTCTAGCCAGAGTGCCAGACAGAGTTGACAATGTGACATTTCCCATTCTGTGGTCCAAAAATGACACCCTTTTGATTATTGCAATAACTTTGCCTACTGCCAGTGAACTATTGTAATTTTGGACACCTATATACTATAGGAAATTTGAAAGTGGAGTGTATATAATTAGCCCACCTAACATGGATAGCCATTGTAAGTTATTGACATATTTCCATAAAAATAATTTTAACAGCATCACACCAGATAATTAATAGTTCACTTATTTATAAGTGTCAGGTCGGCTTATGTTGAGGTTATTGCTGTGGTAACAGATGACACTTTGATTTAACTGAATTTGTTATAGGTCTTGACAGTTATGCAGCAGCGTATTCTTTATTTCCTTGGATGACATTATGTTATGTGCTGAAAATTAAGTTATTTTAATTAATAACGTGAATAGGATCTAATGTAAAGATTTTTCATATTTGCTATGTGTTAACAGTAGTAGACATGTACAAACATATAAAATTGTGATTAAGACTTACAAGTTACAAGGTAATGCAGTTGCACAAAGCATGTTAGGTGTTCTAACGATAGTAAATGTCGTGTTTGTCAAATATTATGAAAAGTGGTCGATAGTAGACAAAGTTATTGCAGTCACAAAAAGGGTCTTGTTTTTCTGGATTACGGTAAAGTTTAATGATTTGTTATTTTTCACATCTTGTTGCAATATCGCAAAGTTAAATCTTGTCGTTAATATATACTTTTGATTCATTTCATTATTGCCACTTCCAGCACGGTCTTGGTGCTATAATTAAATGCCTGCTGTGGCCAAAGTCAAGTTATTTATTGTCGGCATTCGTGACTGGAGCTAGATTGAGATTAACTTCCAACCGTAAAGGTGATATTTTGACATTACGGCATGATGCTGATGTCAATAGTATACCTTTGCTTCTTCATCTATTTATAGTTTAGCTACAGCACATGCTGTCATTTGTTTATATTGCTGAATACATCTGGTTGTTGTGTGCGATGGTGATGATGTTGTTTGTTTTGTACATGGCTCAGGTCTTTGTTGCGTTCATCTTAGTAGTCTCTGTGTTTGTTGTTTAGCTTCGCTTCATAACTGTTGTCTGACGGACCGCACTTTTGATGCCGTATCAGTAATATAATGACAGAGATTTGGTTTCAGAATGTTTGCAATAAAATCATTCAACTTCATTTTCGTAGTGTACTTTTCGGCATAAAATGCACATTATGAAAGACCACACGCCTAATTAGGGACCAGCGAATCGGCCTTTTGTGTTCGAATCAAATCGTTATGCTTCGAGTCTAATCTCGAATCGAGTCTGCTGTCTATACCGCTTAACGTGTTCCACGAAGGTCCGACAGCATATGAATTGAATCGGGAGTTCAGTAATCAATAATTAATTACAAATAAAACAAAGGAGCTGTGCAGAACTACACATTCCTCATTCCAGTCCTCAAATACGTTGGCGTATGATCACTGCTGGCGAGTCTCTATACTGTACCAGTAAACGCCATTAATGGTTTGAGTCGTTTGACTACGACGAGCAACAGGCTGCACGGCCAATTGGCTCATCACTTTCGAATCCAATCGGAATGGCCAATTTCAGTTTGGATCGCAGGTCTCTCACCTAACACACACCTGTTAGTTATCATGTGTGTACATTTCCTATGATAGAATATTATAGCCTTGATGTGACATGAAAAGGATTCGACTTGAAGCATATGTTGACCAAGTGACAACTGCATCATTAATTTGGATTTACATAGAAAATTAACACAACAATTACAAAGCAACTAACTATTTTTCTTATACGGTCCATTATAGCACGGTTTAAACGGTGTACCCTAAGCTTTTTATTTAACTAAAAGAATGCATTCGTATGCATTACTGTAATACTACACAGTGTCATACACTCATACTAGAACATTTGGAGATACTAGAACATTTGGAGTACCTAGGGAGATTACGAGGGGAGTGAAGGGACATGGCAAATAGTATAGTCTTCTAACACTTTGACTGCAACTATATTATAGTCATCATAATGTGCTTTATGACAAGAGTTCCTGTAGTGACTCAGGACTGCACTGTACTGTTCAATAGCCTCCAGGCTCCAGCATCACCATCTAGAATTTGATAAAATTTGCAGTCAGTGTTCATCAATTTATATTCACAAGAAAGGGTGTAACTGCAAAATTTCAGGATGATAATCGGCAGTGTTTTCTGAGATACGGCCATTTATACCATACGGTACCCGTCCCATGTATCGCGATTTTGTGCGATTCTTGACCAACGTACAAAAAACCGATATTAAAAACGCCGATACGATACGATACCGATACTATCGACCCATCTCTAGCTCTTGCTTCGTAAAAAATTCATTTGGTTAGCTATTCTTTGATGTTTGTTATGTATGTAAAGTTGTAAACAATTTGTAATAAATACATTACAAACTGACGTGTAGGTAAGTTTTTGCCATTTATGTCTTATTAAGTTATTACACAGGGGTTTGTTTATCACTGTGCCAACGTCACATGTTTATTAAGTTCTAATTAAATGCGGGGGTGATTAATCACTTATTGCGCAACTACTTGCGCAGTTATAGTAACTGCGTCATTCGTTGTCTGCATATCGCTGCTTATTTGTTAAATAACTGGCTAGTTTTTACTTTAGGATAATTATAGGTTCAGATCGGCGACCTGAAACTAAGCAAGGAATTGAACGAAAGATTGTTAGGTTCAGATCAGGAAGGGTTAGGGTTAGGGTTAGGGATAATTGATCGCCAATCAGAACCAGATCGCCGATCTGAAGCTAATCAATTTTGTCGCCTGTTAAATTCAGATCGCCAATCTGAACCTAACACCGTGCTTTACTTTACGGGAACTAATCTTATACAGGTGTAACATTTATATCCGGTGGCTGTAAATACTACGTCGGCCCCATCATGTGGAGAAGGGAGTAAGTGATGTAAGCATGATCTCGGTTCTGTGTTAGAGTTTGAAACCACATCCAGCATCATCATTTATTATTACTCAAGCCCGAAAGCTGACACTTTATTATTTCACCATCCCACAGTTATTTATATTTGGCTTATATTCATCAGCAGTCGAATTGACTACTGCAACAGTGTGTTCACAGGCATTAGTGGTCAACTGCTTCAGCGGCTGCAAACCATCCAGAAGGCTGCCGCCCGTCTTATCACTGGGGCCAGGAGATCACAACATATGACACCGAT
>Ga0209788_1000188_pt1 | contig 15696 bp, 14 predicted proteins | sample WorMetLIZISLAND1_2_FD_187415 | JGI IMG/M metagenome (GOLD analysis project Ga0209788, IMG submission 187415) | Marine gutless worms symbiont microbial communities from Max Planck institute for Marine Microbiology, Germany - Olavius clavatus LIZARD... ...
GATTTACATAGGGGGAGAGAGATTTGCATGGTATGATATTTCCGCCCCTAGGCGGATTTTTCATGGGGGAGACTTTGTAATGTGACACCGGCAGCTCCGAACGCTCTGTCACCGAAGTAAATCCTCGTACACGGTAGCGCATAATGGTATGCTGTGTCATGTTTTATGGATGGACTCACTGTAGCCGTTAAGAGCATTTAAATGATTCTGTGAGTCACTGGTCAGTGGTCAGTAGTCAGTACGGACGTGTGCCGATGTGCCACCCACGATGAAGTCAATGCAGCTGGGTGCATGTGTGTGTGGCGTGTCATGCGTATACAGTACGCACTGTAGTCTACTGGACAGAACTGAGTCCAGCAGCTGTAACTCTTCGTATCAAGTCTTGATGGCGCTGACCATGGCCTAGACCGAGTCCAATTAGTCTCATTTGCTGGACGTATTGTTTACACTTGGGGGTCCGCTCTGATGTTTGACCTCAGGTCAGGCCGACACGTTCCCCGCCGCCGCTGCTGCTGCTGTGCTGCTGGTAAATAATCCGGCGACTGTTTATCGGTGACGTAGGAATGATGGCATGGTGAGTAACGCGAGTTGCGCGTGACATGTCAGCGGGTGTCTTGTTTCCGGTAATAACAAGATATGTGGCCCCGATGGCCAACGCGACATTTCCAGCTTACTCCCGTCTGTTGGGGTCTGTTGATGCAACGTTCTATTGCTGGTGTGAAGTGGGCATGGGGACAGTTTCTTGCTGTGCTCATTCATCATTCACTCATTCATTCATTTCTGTAAAAGAAGCCGTTGACATAAAGCAGTGGCCAAAACAATAGATATGCCTAATAAATGTACTTGTTGATTAATCAGTACATGTCTTTGTATAACATACGAGTAATAAACTCATTGGCAGTAATTGAATGTTTTACAGTAAGTGAACAGTCATGTTTTCTTGAACGAAGGTTGTAGGTTGATTGCGTTCTGTCCGGCAACAGTTGGCGCACATGCTGTTTGTTATGAAGAATGTTCTCGAACAGAGTTTCAGTTAATTGATATTCGTATGAATGACATTGACAGCTTACAATCTTACAATATTGGCAGTGCCAGTAACCTGGTGTGTAATCGTTGAGTCTGAATGGAAAGCAACCAAATGACTAGGATTTAATGATTTACTGTCAGCATCTTGGCTGGATATCGAGTATCAGGTGTGACTTCAAAACAGTGAAGTCGATGTCGCTAGCCACAACACAGAGTAATCCACCGTCGGCTTAAAGTAAGATCTCGCCAAAGCAGCCCTGGCTTCAAAATCAGTTCCATGTGTTTCGTCTGTTTTTATGGTGCTTGTGTCTCTGGGCTGAAATGCACTGCGACAAAGGCATGAAAACGAACAACTTGAGGCAAGCCAGCGACGAGTCCAGGATGTTAGCAGAGTAAATACATGTATATGACGATTAATTTCAGGCCAACAGTATTAGCAAAACGTACGCAAGCCATGTTCAGCTACATCAGTATCACACCGATCACATTAGATAAGCAAAACCAAGAAAGACTTCGAAAGATGGTGCTTACCTAGAAAGAGATAGAAGCAGCAGTTATATTGTTAGACAACGTTGGCTTCCGAATGTGGCACAGTGCATCCGTCTGGGTTAAATCAAGGTCATCAGAGTAGTTTTTGTCCTTACCAAAGAAAGTTCATTCAAGCCCACTGACTGAATGACCCCTGGATTCGCCACTGCAGTGCAGTAGCGATGTGTTTACTATCGTCTGAAACAGACGATGTTGACATGAAAGAGATAAGTAACTTACGACCGTGTATGAACCAGTGCTTGACAGCGTACTGTCGTCGCGTTGTCAAGCATCATTTCGTTCGTTAATTCGGCACTGATGTGATGTTTGTCGTCAGCGTCAGCGTGCCTAGAGGCACTAAAGCTCGGGATGTGATCGGGTGTGGCCAACAACATCAGAGTACTGCGAACTGGCAGCAAAAACTGGGCGACTGACATTGTCATCTCACTGTGTGATAAGATAAGATAATATTAAGGAATAATGAAATAGACGGTAATCATGATACAATGCAGAAACACTTTCATAACACAGTTAACACAGTATCACGAAACACGAAAAAACAGTCAGTTATACTCTTACAAATTAGCACGAGCGTGTGTTACTGATCGGTTGTAACAGCGTGCTTTAAAACTTTGTAAACTTTTGGAAATACAACACAGTGTGGCACAAATAACGTCCGTAACGTGTAACGTTGTCAAACAGTTGATCCGAAGTGATGAAGGGATGTTTTGGATCCGTAACATTACGCATTGTACACATCTTTTAATTAGCGAAACCTTTTTATTTATTTATTTGTTTAGTTAGTTACATGTAAGTCTCATTGTAGCTTAATAGCCTTGATCTTACCAATTATTTTTGGTGGTTTATACTTTTGGCTATTTTCTGTATAGCCTACTTGTTGTTTTTACTCAAAACGTTAACGTGCTACTGCTGATGTGCCGTTAAGAAACTACTCACTCACTCGATCACTCATGCATATTTACTGCCGAGCGTCTCAGAGAAAGCATTGTGAAAATCGATTGATGTTATGAATTTATGAACTTATGAAATTTGGTGGTTTATACTTTTTGTGGACCACTCGGTTCATATGGTTTTTGTCAACATTTCAGATGGCGTCATAGCGTACAGCATGCGACAAGGCGATCGTCGTGGCTCCGACGTCCTGCAGTTTCTAGACTTTACCTACGACGGAGACAATGTCGATGGTCAGCTGTCTGGTGGACTTGGTCAGCTGGTTGACGGCGATGAGGGCGTGTCCAACTTCCGCCTAGATCCCCAGAACGTCGGTCGTCGAGGCTACGAATGGGTAGCGTGGAAGACGGATGGCGTAAGACCAGCCGATGCTGACCCGGTTGAGATTGTATTCCGGTTGGATACGGTCAAGTCGCTGACGGCCGTCCGCATTCACTGCAATAACGCGTTCGGCCGCGACGTGGGCGTCTTCTCGGCTGCCGAGCTGCATTTCAGCATCGGCGGCAAAGTGTTCGACGTCCGCTCAGAGCCGGTGTTCTACATGGCAGCGCGTGATGCCGTTGTCGAACAGCCGCGTTATGTCACGATACCGATAGAACCAGCGCGTACTACTCGCTTTGTCCGGCTGCTGATGCATTTTGACCGGCGCTGGATCATGATCAGTGAGATCCATTTCGACACTGGTACGTCTGTGCCTCGTTTTATCCACCAGTCATATTTAATTACATTTATGTTCTATTTATGCTGACTAGGCTTATGTTCCTGTCGTCGGGGTCTGACCACTTCAGCCCGCTGCTCCGCCGACTTCACTGGCTGAAGGCCTCTGAGCGAATCAATTGTAAAGTTGGTGTTTTGGCGTATACAAATGTCAACGTGGTCTGAAACAGTCTTCCATAGCACGTCACTGCTACCCCTCTATGTCCATCTTCTGCTGTCGTCTTAAATAACATCTGTTTTCACTCTCTTATCCCTCCTTTTGACTTCTCTCTTATTTGTATAATCGCTATATTACATTTAACATTTAACATTTCTTGTTTCGTTTGTCTAAAACGTCCTGTCAACTATAAACGTTGACCCTGTCAGAAATTTGTGATAATGTGCTGATCTTGACAGAGCCGGTAACAGAAAATTTTGACGAGGAAGATGAAAACGAAAAGATTTTACCGATTACCATGGCAATGGCGTCAGCGACTAGTACAGCGACAAGTGATGCAGTACATTACGCAGTTGCTATGACAACGTCGCCTCATCCTCATCACAGAGACCCGGCAGTTGTCGAAATTGATCTGCTTGACCAAGGTTACTGTTTTACGACAACGCTTTCAACTGTACACTGTATAGGATAAACTCTCGATGATGTAACGTTACAAATTTCTCATCTTTGATGGACTTAACTGCATTTTACAGTTTATAACTGACTACCAGTGCCTGTACCCATACTACCTGTTTACAAAACGCAAATATACGACTAGCCGATGTCAGATATTTTGCTGTTGCTTTAACGGAATGTATTTATGGTCTAATAATGAGATGATGGAGTCGCCTTTATATTACGTATGCCACTGACTTACTGTGTTAGTGATGACATGACTTCCGCAGGTGAGACCGGAAGATCACGTGATACAAGCGGTAGTGAATGGTGGACGTCGATGAGACCGTCACGCGAGTCCTCTGCTCCTGTCGTGGCAGTCAGCAGCAGCAGTGGAGATATGTTTGTAGCGATACTGCTTGGTTGCGCTGGGGCGTTCGTCGTTATCGTCGTTGTCGTCGGCGTCATCCTTGTTGTGCGGTGGAGCTCCAAGCGGACACCCGTCGAGCGCTCGCCACTCAAGAATACCAGCCTGTCCAATACGCGTTGTACCAACTTCAGCCTTAACCACCTCAGTCCATCACCGGCTCCTGGCAGTTACTCCGCTTCCGCAAAGGTATTAATGACTTGAGTTGCCTGAGTTTTATTTTACTAAACCACAGTTTGATTCATCCACTGCAAGAACGCCCGGCCTGATAATGAAAGACGGCAAAAATATGTGAAAGCATTCAGTTAAGTAGATCACACGTTTGCGCTGTATAAGACTATACAGTAGTGAGATTCATGCGTTTAATTAATGCTATGCTATACAGAGTGGTCTAAAAAGTGGTACCCCGGTTTTAATTTTGCGATAGCTTCCATAAGTGTATACCGATTTTAACCATTTTTTTCACTGTTAGAACAAGAAATTTATGACGCATAAACGTAAGAATACCTGCTTTTTGGACCATCCGGTAGATGATGCGTCCACTTGCGTCTAGTAACTTTTATATCCTTTTCTTTAAGAACAAGTAGAAAACTACATCTGATAAGAGAAAATTAATAGGAGTGATACGAAGTGTGTCATTGGGTGCCCTTTATTGCTACATTTTAGCCAGTTCACACCGCCAAACATTGCATCCAAATAAGTAAGAGCCACCAAAATCACGTAAGCTTACGACGATCCATGAACAGTATTTTTTGAGCAAGTGTAAAATCGATTGAGGAGCAACTGCGTGGATAGAGATAATTATTATAATAATGATAATGACTTTACCTTACACTTTTATTAGTCTTTTATTGACCGATGACGCCAAAATGTGGCGCAAGCAAATAACAGATCTGCCTTGTTGAAGGTGTCAAACGGTGTGGTATACAAGGCAGTGGCGAACAGTGACAAGGACACACTTGCGCCGTCTGTTACATTATCGAACCATTCATCGTCTCTCTGCAAACTGAACAACGCCCAACATACGTCGCCGATAATCAGTCAAACATTATGCACTCAGGATGAAAAACAATCGTGGACTTGCGACTTTGACGGTAAACTTACTAAAAATTGTTTGTATTGTCAAGGAAGTAAGTATGTTGACTCCGTGGTCCGTGGTTGTTTTAGCACGATTTCTTAAACTGTAAATGTAAAGCAGCATTTTTGCGATAGCTAATAAGAACATTATTATTATTATTATTATTATTAAACGAATGTGATTAGGGTGGCATGGTGTCATAAAGACAACTAGGACCCTTACATGAGGAGTGAAAGATCGAAATGACGGTAACTTAGTTACTAAAATGAATGAACAAAGTAGAAACGCAGACGCGGCCGAAGCTGAGTTACATGTAGCAAGCTGCAAAGGTGAAGAGTACAGTTTTAGGTTGCCCGTTTGAAAGACAACAACGATGATGACGAATTGACAATGTCACAAAATTTGTCGTAGCATATAGAAGCTGTCGTACGTCGAGTACCGAGACCAGCTGAACGCAGTAAATACATGAATAATATAATAATAACAAGAAGGCTGAGCTATCACAAAGATGACCGCGCAATGCGCCCTATTATATGAGTGCCCTGAAAAATTTTGGGAGTCCCTGACTATGCCTACGGCTACTGTTCCCATATTATTAAAGACCTTTTCTTCCGATTGATGCTACGAATATGCGTACAAAATTTGAAGTCCGTAGCTTTACCCGTTCCTGAGATAATTGAGGTACCCAAAAAAATTGGGCAGTCCCTGGGTATGCCCACGCTCCATTTTTACCAAAATTTTTAATGGGCGTTTGTTCGGATGGAGACTGTGAATGTTCCTGCCAAATTTAAAGTTCGTAGCTTCATCCGTTCCTGAGATAATGGCAATTGAAGTTTCGGGTGGGGGTTGCGAACCCCCAATCTTGGGGAGGAGGAGGCGTAGAGGGTCGGGGATGGTACCGTTCGAAAGAGCGTTGGTGAGTTCCTATAGGCCCTCCTCCATAGTAACTTTTCCTATATCTTTACGCGTTTCAGAGATATTGTCGCTTTTGTGCTCCAGCACGCCACTTTTTCCCACCCCATGCACCTCTATATAGTCTCGCCAAAATGTCCCCATGTTTTCCTGGGAATAAGTGGATGGCCTTTGGGCTATTAAGAGCGAAGGTGTTGGGCTAATTGTCCGTGCAATTAGTTTCCAAGATTTCCAACCTATGTGGTCCTGATCCACCAACGTTACAGACGGACAGACGGACAGACAGACGGACGGACGGACGACAGGCATGAAATCGCAATGCCTCGCTTTGCACTAATAGTGCATCGCGCGGTAATAATAATAATAATGTAACTGCATACGAAAAATATTCAATAGTTGATACTTTTAAAATGTTTTAGGACATAGGCCCTACTATTTCTATATTTCTCACATTTCTTAAAACAAAGCTTGCAATATTTCAGTTGTTTTCAAAACGTGAGGATGTACATTGTACGATTTTTGGGTCTCCATTCTCCAACATGTCACCTGCCAGTTGAAGACGAAATATATCTGTAGTTGATGGGACATGAAAGGTTATTACTTAACAATGAACTGCACTTTCTGTGTTTGTTTTGCACACATAATCCAGTTTTACGTCACCGCTGCAGCAGCAGGTCACTATGGTCGACCCATTTGTGATTCAGCAACAGTTGCGTGCACAGCCCTGTCGATTGTTGTTGTAATTGATGGCGAAATTGCTGTGGACAGACTGCACGAAGGAAACACATGTAGCTGACCCACAGTTCCAGCTGGAATGTCGTGGTGAGTCAGCGAGTAGCTCAGTGACTGATGAACTCAGTGAAGAGACCAACCTGCTACTAACGACATCTCGAGATGATGACCGCCTCACAGCCGTCAATAACTTCCCGCGTGACATCTTCACACATGTCGAGAAGCTCGCAGAAGGAATCTTTGGAGAGGTCTCTGTCGTTCTGTATTAGGCCTATATTCCGACTGTTTCCGTGTAGCGAATTTGGCCATGACAGCGTGATCCCTTTAACTGCCAGTTTGCGATTGTGCATACGTTTTCTGATTGCAGGAACAGTTGTTGCGCTTATTTATGTTTTATTGTCACAAGAATAAATGCGTAGATAAGCGTTTAGCTGTAAATTATCATGTCGTCTTGTAGGAAACTTGTACGAGTCATTGATATGGACATAAAATGCAGTCGATTGTGACCATGCAGACTTCCTGAAAGTGTACATTTTCTGTTACGCAAAGATACAAGCATGTACGAAACAAATAACAATGAAGCATGAACTGTGTGTAAGTAAAACTATTAATACTTGCATTGTGTGTAAAAACATCATCATATTCGTCACTGCGCTGCGCCGAACATGCCAAAGCGTGCGTAAGCCTATAGGCCAGGAGTCCCGCACATCCAGCTGAGATTAAGGCGCCTGGTATAGGCTGTTCTCTGTATTTAGGTTCACATCTGTGAAGTTAGGCAGCCGTCTGACTGTCAGCATTTACCCTACAGTGACGTCGAGTGTCGCTTGGTCGTCCTTAGAACTCTTCGCAAATTTGCCGCAGCCCACGACAGGTATGAGTTCTGTTTCTCTGCTGCAGTACCGGTACTCGTGCTATCTTTTCAAATCAATCAATCAATAAATTTTCTTTAAGTATACTGTTTTGCACAGCTGTTTTTCAGTCAGTGAAATGACTGATCACAATAATGACACTTTTTTGTCGATAAAGCGTCATGGCCTTTTGTTTTTATTTTTTGTATGGTTTATGCAGAAGAGCATTTAACGAGGCGGTGAAGCAGCTGAGTCGCGTGAGTGATCCCAACATAGCACAGATGTTGGGCGTCATTCGACAGAGGGAGCCGCTGGCGATTGTCATGGAGTACCTGTCGCATGGAGACCTGCGTCAGTTTCTGCAGCAGCGAGTTTTTGATGACGCGACCGACAGAATGCATCGTAATGGTCCTCCGTCCCTCAGGTAATATAATGTAATGGCGATAATAGATAATAGACTAGGCTAGTGTACACCATGTAGGGAAAAACAGTCTACAGTGTTCTCTGCATAACAAAATGTTGTAGACATAGTTTCATAATTTTTGACACGAAGCATCCTGATAACCCATTTTACTAAAAATAAGAAATTTATTCCAAATATTACCATATCACTAGTTCTAGACGAGCAAACGACGCTATAACGTATCACGTCCAGCTAAAAGATTCAACAATGTTTTGTCTACTAACTTTGGAAAATTAAAACGCAATGTCTTAATTTGTACCACTGCCAAGCAACGTCAAGAAAACCACGCTGCCTGTTCTCAAATTTTTAATGAACATGGACCCTGTGAATGTTTCGGCCAAGTTTGAAGTCCGTAGCTTCACCCGTTCCTCAGATACATGTAATATCGATTGGAGTTTCGGATGGGGGTTGCAGACTCCCAATCTTGGAAAGAGGAGGCCGCAGGGGTCGGGGATGGTACCGTTCGAAAGAGCGTTGGCGAGTTCCTATAGGCTATCCATAGTATGTTTTGCTCTATCTTTACGCGTTTAAGAGATATTGCGGCTTTTGTGCTCTAGCACGCCACTTTCCCCCACCCCACCTCTAGTCTCCCCCAAAATTTTTCCATGTTCCCATGGGAGTAGGTGGATGGCTTTTGGGTCACGAAGAGCGAATGTGTTGGGCTAATTGTCGGTGCAATTAGTTTCCAAGATTTCCAACCTATGTGATTCTGATCCACCAACGTCACAGACGGACGGACAGACGACATGCGATCGCAAGACCGCGCTTTGCATTGTAGTGCATCGCGCGATAAAAAATAATTGTGATGCACTGTGCAGCTACGGCTGTTTGATCCACCTGGCGACGCAGATAGCGTCAGGTATGAAGTACCTGGCAGAGATTGGCATTGTTCACCGTGACCTGGCAGCGCGCACCTGTCTCGTCGGTAGTCGACTGAAGGTGAAAGTCGCCGACTTTGGACTTGCGGGCGGAGGTCGTTATGCCGCCGATTACTGCCGAATGGAAGATGGATCTGTGTTATCGCTTCGCTGGGCAGCCCTGGAGTCGGTCGTAGTGGTGAGTTATTTTAATTTGTGACAACTTTCAGCAGAAGACATTTTTCTTGGTGTAGTTAAATACGTTTACTGTGAAATACAGTTTGGGAATAGACGTCAAGTCTACCTACATCTAACTAATTGCAGCGGATTTAAAGCAGAAATTAACAACATAGATATAACAGACAGTAAAAAGCCAATAATGTCTTGAAGTGCACAACATAAATCTTGCTCACAAAGACAAACTATCAGTTTGCGATCGTGCATACATTTTCGCAGATTGTAGCAACAGTTTACTTTGCTACGTTTGCTTATTCACATTTTTATCACTTTTGTGGAAGAACAAAGGCTTATGTAAACATAAGAAACTCATACGTTGCCTTTGACATGAATGTAAAATGCATTGTTGTAGACTGTAGTATATACTGAAGAGTTCACTTAATTTCAGTTCAATTAAGAAAATCAGTTTATATATCCACAGAGGCACTAATATTTCTAATCGTTATAGTGAAGTTGTTAGCACTGTGCAAACAGGAAGGTTTTTAAATGATGCTTAGAACGTTTGTCGATTCGAAAGAAGAGGATTTCTAAGGAAGTCAGGTAAGTCGTTTCAGACAACAGACACTGCGAGCACCATAGGTTGTTGATACCGACAGTGTGAACTGTTGATAGTTGTACCAATGAGCAGTATGGTTCATTGACTGTGTGCAGAGAAAGTGTACATCAAGAAGTGATGTGTGGTCGTTCGGTGTAACGCTGTGGGAGATTCTGAGTTTCGCTCGTCGTCGACCATATGACTCACTCGCCGACTCACAGCTGGTTGCCCAGTACGTCGAACTGTATCGCGGTGGAAGCAGCACATCCAACCGGACAGCTTTGCGTCTGCCGCAGCCTCGTGTCTGTCCTCGCGAAATCTACGATCTGCTTGTCGAGTGCTGCCACGTCGACGATGCTCGCCGGCCAACCTTCCGTGAGATCCACATGTTCCTGACGCGCAAGAACATGGGGTACCGGCCAGTGTCACAGCTGTCGAGCCTGGCCGACGAACTGACAGGCAATGATAATCTCGGAGCGGCAGTGGACATCGCCTGATGGCTTTGAATAAAAAATCTCAACTATGCGGCGTCAGTTGAGGCGTTTACGGGACATAACAGTGACAACACTGTCTCCTATATACTGACAGTACAGGCCTATAGGAGACAGTGGACATAAAGACTGTTGACGGACTGTTTTAAGAAAATAAACCGTAACAACGACTGCAGCAGCTGACTCGATGCCAAGACAACGATCAACTGACATAGTTTTACTATACGCTAGTCGCTGTCAGCATAATTTGTTACAGCACTTGCATGATATCCCGTATCTTACGGTTAGACCTACAGATAAGTAAGACGACAAAGTTTGTGCACTATTATTATGAGGCGTGTATGTTATGTACGTAGAAGAAATTGAAATAGCTTGGTGTCAAAGTTGCTCAGTTCGTTTTTGATACAAGTACAGTATTTGATGTAATGCAAAGCTTCGCATTTGGTAGGGGTCTGCTATATAAACATCATTTTCTCTGTGGGAGTCTGTCAGGGTTTGAAGTCGCCAGCGTTCGCGAAAGATTAGGCTAACAAACTGATGAAGAAATGTGACAATTTCTGTTTTTACATATAGCTATAAAATGGTGAAATTTGAGGCAATCTCCCTTCCCAGTAATATCCTCAATTCTCTACGAATCAGATGAGTACACAGGCGACCGAACGGGAAAACAGGCGGACAATTTATGATCTTGTTTTGTTGACATTTGACACTATCTGTAGCTTTTAGTTTTATCTCCTGTCGTTTATTATTTAAAAATACGGCCAAAACCAGTCAGTGGAGGTGAGAATTTAAGACAAAATGTACCAAAACCATTTGGCGGCCAGGACCGTCTGAGGAGCTTACAGAGTTCCCCATAATCCAAGACTCCCAGCTGAATTTAGGGTGTTGGGACCTCCAGTCAGGAACTGGGGAAAGAAGAAGAGGAATCCCAAATTTATAGTTCTAGAACAGCCTGTGAACGTTGGTATCAAACGTCATTATTTAAATATAAGTAAGTAAGTAAGTAAGTAAGAGTATTTCTAAGGCGCTTATAAAATGTCACAAAGCGCCGTATTTTGTATGAAACAGTTCACTACGCAGCTGGATTTTCCTAGTAGGCCTACAGAAATAGGCCTAATAATAGCATACAAACTAGAGCATCGACAGAGTTATCTTTTACAAATAAATGATTGAAGATCAGAATCCGCAGACATCGATCGATGTGACGCCAAATACCCGACGACTCGGTGCTTGGGGAACGCCATTACGATACATGCGAATCATGTGGAGACTTCCCTGAAGTTTCATCTCGTGTACCAGACGAAGTGCGTCGACATTCGACTCACTAGAATCAACACAATGTATAAATAAGACAGGTGATTGTACCAGTTTTACGTCGCACCGACGACTGTTAATTCGCCACAAAGTACGGTTTCGGAACACGGGCGTTTAGTTCGCATTGTAAATTATTCTTGTCTGTGTACGGAGCTGAGCTGTACAAGGAGACCACCAACTTCCTAAATATGTCGTGATCGGTGGCCATGAGGCATTGAAACTATACTCACACTCAGTCACTGATTCGCACAAAACTTGGCACTGAGTAATATGCTTACCGATATCTGGGTATAGACGGATAATTCATACAATTCGAAACAAAGTGAATTATTGTGACAGTTCGCTAATTTATTTCACATTAAACAAGAAAGCAATGCTATCACAACGGACACCGCGCGATGCTTCGGTTGAACTGCACACGACCACATGCAGCTGCAATAGCACCCAGCACACCGACTACACATAGTCCCACGTATAATTTACATTAACAATAATAACTGTCACGAGGTACGGGCTCCAGAGAGCGAAGACCCTAGGCTAAGTATTCTCCGTGTAATTAGTCTCACCACGGTGTCTCAAACTTGGGCCTACCGGCCTACCTGTAGACGGATGGACGGACAGACAACATTAGCGTAGCATCGCGCGGTAAAAAGTAATATCTTCGTTGAAATATAAGAGTGAATGAGTGATGTACCAGATAGCAATAGAGATATTTTGTCCAATGACGTCACAGGACAGGGCGCATAGCAAGTCCATAGCGATGTTAAACGAGTCGGCATACAAAGGTCCAATCAGATGATGTTCGGTTTCAGCGACAGTAGGACGTCTGCATCCATAGCCGACTACATCATCTTGCTGATTGACAGCCATCACGACTCGTCCGCCAGGTATCTTAATCCAGCGAGACATCAACTCTCGTCTCCATTGATAGCCATGTCGAATGTAACTTTTGTCGTCGTAGCGCATAAGTCTATCGAACTCGTTACCAACCTACCCAACAAGTTGTGGTTACCACTTTACCAGAGTTATGGATTCACGGGTCCATTTTCGTGACGCGACCCGCATTAGCGTCGCCACGAGGGGGCAGTGTGGACGATGCTTTAGGCTGGATTTTGTGCTGGATACACATATTCTATGCCTTTTTACAGTGCATATCAAGTCTGTAGTGCAATGGAAATGAGAAACGTATAGGCCAATATTGTAACCTCACATTAAATCGCTGATCCCCCAAAATTGCATGGCTTTGCAATCATAAAAACGTTTCGTAATTTGCGTCTTCTGTAATCTGAATTGTATTGATATGTTACAGTTACCGGTAACATAGGCTACCTATTATACACAAGATGCAAATTACGAAGCCTATGTATATACACCGTGTGCCAGAAAAAAGAAGCCACTTTAAGATTACGTCACCACTACGTAGTAATGTGATAATATAAGGAATAAATTTTCTATTTTCTTAGAAAAGTGAGTCCTCGAGGTGGTTTATGCCAAATAAACTGTGACCACATTTGTTAAAGTTTTGCAGAGACAACTGGCCTCTTTTTTCCCGGACACGGTGTAGTAGATCTATTATATAAGTTACGTGTTACGGTACCTGGTTTCTCGAGCAGGCTATTCATTTTCTCGTTTCTTAAAAGTTTCTTTCTGTGTCGTCTGCACCTATTTTAAATGTTATTTCACACGGGCCATGTTGCCTGAAATAAAATAATTAATTCATCGACTGATTGACTGTAATTACCGACAGCTTCTGCATAGGCCTATAACTAGGCCTATACAAATAAATAAAATTTATTGAAAAATATTTTATCCAGTTTGAATACACAGGCCTAACGACTAATTGCAAACAGCAGCTCAATCTGACTGTATTAATAAGCACAGACATCCCATATTATATCTATGATAATAACCATCGAAAACTATACACTGAGTTTCCAAAAAAGTTCACCCCTGTGTTTTTCATGATAACAATGTGAAACGAAAACCAATTTAGGGCTAAATAATATTACGCAGAAATGCAGCTGACAAAAATTTGCAGCAAAACTATATATGACGGACTTATACATTGAGCAATGAGCATCGCTACTTTAAGTTTCACGATGAGATTCAGTTGTCTTTCAGTGCAATAATGGAACATTGAAAAATCGCGATTCAGAAAGCTTTGTGGAAGCAATAGCCTATAAGTTGCTTTCACCAACTCTTGCATCATATTAGTTACATGACAGATCTTTGTTGATGTCTTGGCGTAATATTACTTTTACCCTTTTCTCTTACTTATTTAAGTCGATGGGCACCTAACGCGCGTTGCCTGCAGGTTAGCTGACGAGTGACAACGTTTTCACGGGTTTCAGCGACAATGATCGACGACGCTGTCGATCAGTGGCGCAAACGTCTTCGTTGCTGCGCTGCGTGGAAACGAGTGGACGTCACTTCAAAGTTCAAACATTTGCTTAACACTGCAACTATGGAATGTGTCTAATTTAGCCCGGCTGATTAGCTGATATTTGGATGTGTCGTTCTCCATTGCGACGCGTGACGTAATATGGCAACAAACTTCGCCGTCTTATTGTGCATAATATTCATCGCAATTCATGCATGTGTTTTGCTGTGTAATGAAAGGAATAAAACAGTTTGCTGCAAATTTACTCCGCTACTTTTCTACCAAATATTATTAAAATTGGTCAAAATCTGACTTAGTTATTGTAAAAACCAAAAGGGTAAACTTTTATGAAACACACTGAAGTTGGTCTATTAATCAATTATTGTTGGCGCAAAGAAATGTGACAAACATTTTTCACAGAAACAGTACGTACGTCATTTACTTGCCGCACGGTCGATTCACTTTTTGCGCCAGTATCACCTGGTTGGACTTTACCAGTAAACAGTGTTATGGCAAACGCCGTCTTGTAGCCTCGTTTGATATTCATCGCTTCCAGCTCGCTGTGTGCATCGATGCCGACCGTGTTGCGCGACGTGCGTTCGGTGACATCGCGAGCGACGTCGTTAATCCGGCGTCCGACTCCAGAACCTCTGTAGCGTTCATCGACATAGAACATCGAGCCGTAGCTGAGACCTTCGGCAACGGCGAACTCGAGCTTGGACGCGATCATCTCGCCGTTCAGTTCACCGACGTAGAAGCCGTCGACGTCGGCGTCGTCTCCACGCATATCAAGCACGACTTGAAGGTCGACGGACGTCGCACAGATAGCACTCCACCATGAGATGACCTTCTCGGCGTCTTGACGTGTCATTCGTCGAACGACAAAACCATCATCCCATTGTCTATAGATATGAGATTTCATCTTGCCTGCGACTTTGATATCTGTTGCATTGTGCTTAGTTATTACCGGTAGTTATTGTAGTCTATATTCTCAGTAGTCAGTAACTTATACATTTAAGACTTAGTGAATGCGACCGACTTCTGGCAAATAGCAGTGTCACTTTTGTCGCAGTAAGACAGTATCATAGGTCGCCTTGCAGCTTTACAAAGTTCACTGGAATGGTTCATAACAAACACACGTTTTCGTAAACAGCCGCTTGATCAGATGAATGCCTACACCACTAGACATCATCGTATATGGACTATTTTCCTGCATACATAATGTCGTTCATCGTGGAGGTACAGTAGTGCAGACTTGTCAGGTTGGATGTTGCGTAGAGTCGTGGCGCACCTGTCTAAGCCAGCTGTCGACCGTGCGCCTGGCGTCTATTTTTAGCCTGCAGCGTGCTGCGTATTTTTAGCGCGCGACAGCATATATGCTATAGCGCGCTATATGCCATCGCCCGTCCGTCCGTCCGTCTGTCCGTCTGTCTGTCTGTCCGTCACACGGGTGGATCAGTCAAAGACGGTTGAAGTTAGGATCACGCAACCTTCACCACAGAGTAGCCCCATGACTCTAGTTTCCTGACGCGGAACGGCACCCTGAAATTCCAACGGGAAGATAGGGAGCGGGGGCGCCGAATAAGA
>Ga0209788_1000189_pt1 | contig 15676 bp, 9 predicted proteins | sample WorMetLIZISLAND1_2_FD_187415 | JGI IMG/M metagenome (GOLD analysis project Ga0209788, IMG submission 187415) | Marine gutless worms symbiont microbial communities from Max Planck institute for Marine Microbiology, Germany - Olavius clavatus LIZARD... ...
AATTATTTTCGAAGAATTCCAACCTATGTGTTCACGGTACCTGATCGTTACAGACGGACAGACGGACGGACGACTTACTGTCGCATCACCGCGCTCTGCGCTAGCATCGCGCGGTAAAAATGAAACTGGTAGTGATAACAATGTACTGTACAGTGCATGTAATTTGAGTACTTGATGTCAGTGTGTACCTTGTTTCTTGCGTGATATCATCTGTAGTTAAAAGTTAAGAAGAGTAGATCTCTTAGTGAAACTCCATCTCGGAGCTACGGGATGTCACTTGCCATATGGGATCACACAGGGTTATCTGCTACCCGACACAAATAAACGTTCCCCGCCTTAACCCCAGCCAAAGCCATTAATGTAATATAAGGAAATTACTGGTGTAAATTGTCATAAACTTATTACTGTTGCTCACATGGTGTAGTGTCCAGCGCCAGAATGAGAAGGCTGCCTGTGATTGTTAGCATTATACTATACTATTGCCAGCTATATTGCATTATATCAACTGTCCATTGCTGTACAGCGCCTTTGTAGTGACTTTATGGACATGTTACGGCGCCTTATAAATCTCACTATTTATTATAGTGAGATTTAATGTGTGCCTGTATGTCGCAGATGGCTGTATTTCTCTGGTGCATTTGTGGTAGTGGTAATGATAGTGTTTAGTTGATGTAAAGTCTGTATTTGTGAAACATGGTGAAACAGTTGACAAGGTGACATTGAACTTGACATAATGAATACTGTCATGAACCAGTGGTCTAGTTACAATTATGACTGATGTGCAGTAGGTGGTTATGTGAAATGCTGTTACGTGAATCATGTGATATGTGACAGGTGTGCAATATTGTTGAGGGACAACGCTGTATCAAGAAGCTGACTGATCTACAGACATCAACAATGATCAAGGTCAGCTTGCCTCCGTATCTTCTGCCATTGTCAGGCAGCAGTCTCATTTGTTCGTAGTATGTACATTGTGAAGAAGACTGTATATAAAATATCTGTAGTTGTGATGTTGAATTGCTAGTTGATGACCAATGGACTGATGTTTTGTTTACAGGTTACTGCACGGCCGGCGCCAGACCGTGAAAGAGAGATCAATACATTGGTATGTGTTTATGTGTGTTGACATCTGGTGTATATTATGTAGTCTGTTTTACATTTTGCTATTGCTGTTTGATGGTAAGGCCACACAAAGAAAAGAAGTTGATGGTCCCCGCTTAAATTTAAAAAATGAAAAACATTCAGATTGCACTTTTTTGAGCCCAGATTTCAAATATCATGCCTTCCAAACTCCTCTGAGTTCTACTCGGAACCATTCGAGGACATCAGAACTCCAAATACATTCATTTTGTTTTGGCCGATGCTATTCGTATCAGTAATTACAGTGTCATTTGTGCGGCTAACCTTAAATATAAGTCTGGTGCTATTTTACGACAAATGTCGCTAAATATTAACCATAACCCTAACCATAATCATAATACTAAGTAAGAAAAATTTTTTAAAGATCTTAATGTGCTAACTTGAACCCATGATCTTTGCAGTGAATGTCGGACACATTCCGTACTGTGCCACAGAAGCACTTGCCAGGAATGCATTGAAAAACCGCCCGCCTGACCCACCTCCTCACTGAGGAAAGGATGCTCACCTGTTTTTTTATTGGGCCTTATGGTCTTTTTCATAACTGTGTGATGTTGCTGAAGTGGTAATGATGATAGAGTCTTTAAACATATCTGTTTTAACCAACATCGTTAGCAGGTAAACAGTGAATTATTTGCTGGTGTTTTTCAGGTTCACAAGGCAAACTTTAATGCCGACCCATTTTTGAAGACGTTTGGTATCAGTGTAAGCAACACAATGACGGAGGTACAGGGACGAATACTGCCAGCTCCAAAGCTGCAGTACGGTGGTCGAGTAAGTTGTTATTGTTGGATTTTTGATTATTTTGATGACAGATGTGAATTAAGTCTGGAATAATTATCCAGTTAAGCATAGATAGTAGTAGCAGTAGTTGAGAAATGGTGTCTTTATTCACAGCAAGTAGAAGAAGATTGCAACTCTGGTAGTTTGCCTGCCAGCAGAATTCGTGTTAGTCATGTGCTGTTGTTAAGATTGTTATTTAAATAATTTTCTGCATCTGACTGTAGCATCGATACTGTCGTGTTGCAGTCAAAAGCACAAGTGATACCAAACCAAGGTGTGTGGGATATGCGTGGGAAGCAGCTGTACCAAGGGATACAGATTCGTGTGTGGGCTATTGCATGTTTTGCTCCGCAGCGCTCTGTCAATGAGGAATCACTACGGTTTGTTATTTTGTCTTATTAGCATTTATGTGTTAAATTATCAATTTTACAGCTTGATATTTTGCTTATCTCTGTACTGTTAAGGAAGAAAGCAGTGAGTTCTGCATAAGTAGGCCCTATTGCAGACTGCTAGCTAGCATATTGGTCTAGTCAGATAATGATGTTGGCTGTTAACAGCACCAGCTGTCTGACTAGGTTAACTGAGTTTAATTATTGCCAGCTGAGAGTGCCACAGATGGGGGTGAGCTGTCTCATTCTTGGGTTTGGTCTTCTTACATATTGTTGACAGTGCTTTTTCTGTTGTTACCGGAATGAGGCAAAGAGAGTTCATAGTTGTAGCCATTCTGCAATTTTTAGTACAGTTCTTTGTTGTTAGTCCAGAACAGCCAGAAAGTAACTGAGTAGTATGGCTGCCACATCAGTAAATAGGCAGCTGTGCTGTTGTTTTGTGTGACATAGGAGCTTTTCTCAACAACTACAGAAGATCTCAAGTGATGCAGGGATGCCAATATTGGGTCAGCCTTGTTTCTGCAAGTATGCAACGGGGGCTGACCAGGTGGAGCCGATGTTTCGCTACCTGAAGAACACGTACCCAGGACTTCAACTGATCGTTGTAGTTCTGCCTGGCAAGACACCTGTCTATGGTAAATAGTGGATTGCATGTTGAATAGCAAATGTCAACCGTATTTGGTTTTAGAAGAATAGTTATTTCTGTGCTCCCTACAGCCTTTTATTATCTAGAAACTTACATGCATATTTATATACAACCATCCTAACTGCTATTTTCCAGGTTTGGTTGGGTTAGCTGATTACCACTTAAAAGAGTTTTCAGCAGTTTTTTTAGAGGTTTAGAGCAGTTCTTTTACAGGTCAGATTCCCTTTCAGATGCTTTCCCAACATTGGAGGCATGTAATACTTTATACATGTATTAAACATTAATACTGTGTTATACATTATTATTAACTACCATGCCTTTGTTGCTCATGCATCAGTGCTTTGATGATGTTGATTAACTGATTAACTTACTAATGACAGGGAGAACATTCGCCTCATAGAACCTTGGCTTTAAAACCCGCAGGGTATGTTCATGGTGATTCTGTAAGTGGGTGTGGTATAGGCCAAAGTACCTTGTTAGCAACAGTCATTTGCCTACTCCAAAAAGAAGGGTGTGAAGAGTGTCAGCCTGGCCCATGAGAATGCTTAGGATAACAATGGCTACAAATTGAGAATCAAGGGGGCCATCAACTAACCGAGGTTTACCTAGAAATTGGCCATTAAAAAGGTGTTTGTGTACTTTATTAACTAATCTGACTTACATAAGCCAGATACCATGTTTCCTCACAGTGTCAGATGAGATATTGCAGTATTGCAGATAGGTACACATTTGCGTTTTATACATAGCAAGTATTGTCATGCTACAAACTGAAATATGCCAGTCTTAATTTCATAATGGAGCCATGGAATCTTGCGATGTCAGACGTCACAACTGCTTTTGCACATGCTGTGCTAGCTTGCACAAATGTGGTCTTGCTGCATTGGAGTTTTGTGAGTGTAATGTAAAACATACCATCAGTGGCATTGCCGATGCATGCCTGATCACAAAATTTCGTGATAGATTTACTGGGGCTTCATGAACATGACAAGGATTGTTGATGAAGAATTAGTGGCTGAAGAGTGAAGACCACAATGACAAAAGAACTCATGATTCATGTGTAAGGTGTCGCATTGTCCTGCCCATCTGTGCAACATTGGAGTTAATGTAGCTCAGTCAGATGACAAAATAAATGTCCCATGACATCTGCACAAACATTGGAAAAGTATCTCAAACAAAAACAACAGATATATTTCAAAAATATATTGATTAAACATAGCCTACACTGTGGTACTATTCTATATACAATGTGTGTGCAGCTGAGCTGAAGAGAGTCGGTGAGATAGTATTTGGCCTCGCTACGCAGTGTGTTCAGGCCAAGAATGTCAACAAAACAACGCCACAGACGCTCTCAAATCTTTGCTTGAAAATCAACGTGAAGCTTGGAGGCATCAACAGCATTCTTCTCCCAAGTATACGGTAAGCAACTGCCGCTGATTTTATACAGACATGTTGATAGTTGTTTAAAGAAAAGATATATAGATCGTGAGCTGTCAGTTTACTTTTCGTGCTGACTATTCAGTATTTGTTGATTTGAATTATCTCTGGTAATAGTGACAAAGATACTGTCAAGCTGTTTTGTTATCATTCTGCTGTCATATCATGAGTGATTGTGCATTTCCATTGCCAGACTGCAAGCAGTAGACCACTATCTTTTTAGTGTGAGAGAATTTCTCTCTGTTTAGAACTGTGTGGAACTTATTAATATTTGAGAGCACTTAGTACAGTTATCAAAAGTAAACTTCCACATTTTTATGAGCCACCATATATTTTTATGAAACTTTAGAAGTTGTAGTCATAAGTTGTGTTGCATCTGTGAATGTCGTTGCAGTCCTGCAGTATTCCGTGAGCCAGTGATCTTCCTTGGAGCGGATGTCACTCACCCACCAACTGGTGACAGGTTCAAGCCGACCATGTCTTCTGTGAGTACACAGCTATGTACACCGTGAGCCATAAAACACATGTGGTTTGAGTTTTATCAGGTAGTGAGTGGGGAGACACAGTTAGGGTAAAGTGGTAAATTTTGTAACTTCTCTGTATCTATGAGGTGGAGACCTACTGCTGACTGGCGTTGCTGGCCAACGGTCAGGTCGCTGCCCAGGCATGTGTGTGCAGGCTGTGGGCAGTGGCCTGGTTGGCCAGCGGCTGTGGTCAGTGACAAGAGCGCATTAGAGGCGGCTTGACCGCCGGACCACCGGCCTGACCGCCGGCCTTATGGCATACGCGACGATGCGCTATATAAATCGACGTTCTTTTACCTTTTTTTATCTAGAGTAATCATTCCTGTTTTATTGGTACAAGAAACATGGGAGTTATGGTCCAAAATATAGGCGCATTTTTATGGCTCTTAGTGTAGTTACATCATTGATGTAGATGAGTTTTTGTTTCTGTCATGCTGTCAGTATGTCACTGTCCTAGTTCAGTACTGTCATTATTCAGCATTTACTTGATTGAGTACAAGGAAGAGTTTACAGGCATTAAGTGAATTCTCTAAACTGTTATAAACACACTCTAAGTTAGCGCTATGATGTGTTGATTGGATGACAGGAACGGTACCTGGCCTGAGTAAGTTCTGCTCCAATAATTCACAAAACTTCTGTCATGTGAACCTGGAGTAACTGTGGAAGAGTAAGTAAGTATAAGTTAAATATCGTGCATTTGTAGAGCGCATCAACAATGTCTCTAATGCACTAAAGTAGTGCTGGCACTGATGTCAATATTTACAACATAAAAATGTTTTTAACTGCTGCCTAAAACAATTAAAAGAAAGGTCAGATGACTTCAAATGAGTTCCAGCAGACTGGACCAGCGACACTAAAGGCATGGGTGCCGTAGGTTGACAGTCTGAAGCGTGGTGTGACCACGTTGCTGGTTGTGGCGGACCGAAGCCCACCACGACGTCTTGCTGACGTAGTGATGGGTAGACACAGTTCAGCCAGGCTGCAGCCATGCCGTGCAGACACTGGTATACAGTTGTAGCCACTCGGAACTGAATCCGTTCAGTAACATCCAGCCAGTGAAGGTCATGATGCAGTATCTGCAATAAACCACTGTAGTACTTGCTGCTGATGGTTATGACATGGGCTGCTGCATTGAGGACATGCTGAAGCTTGTCTGTGGCTGAACGAGGTGACCCGATGAGCAAACTGCAGCAGTAGTCCATGCGGCTCCAAACAAAGGCACAGATCAGTGTCATTGTCGATTCTGTGTCCAACGACTGACGGACCGAATGTAGTTGACACAGCTGGTAAAAACACTGACCACTGACTATCGTCACATGCTGGTCAAACGTCATATCAGGAGAAATCAGCACACCGAGTAAATGTGCCTTGTCAGTAACACTCATTGTGTTATTTCCAGTCCGTATAGCTGGGCGGGCATGCATTGATACGATGCGCTTGGAGCCGACCCAGATTACTTCAGAGTTATCAGATTCATCTATTAAACAAAAAGTACGAATGTGCTCCAGATTAGGAATTGTCGAATGCTGCAGCATAATGCGATGTTCAGACGTTTTGTGAGCACTCACCAGAGGGCGTCACTTTTCTGTGTGAGATGACATCATGGCCGCCGTCTTGAAATTGTGACGTGAAATTGAAAATCCGACTGTCAATCGACGCTTATTCGCTTGGAGAACAACTGTACCAAATTTAATCCTGATCCCATTTTATAAATGGACCCTGAGGCTTGTTTGAAGATGGCCGCCCCCATAACTTCAAGAACAACAACAAGATGAGTAGCAATTAACATCAATTCGTGATCTCAAAATTACAGGCAGTAGTAAACTGTATGTTGTCACAATACTGTGGTTGTTACTTGTGATGTGATGTTGTTAATAGCTGCAGTCTGGTTTGCTTGGAAGTGACATCTATACACAACTCCCTGGCATTGAGTATTGTCCAAAGCCTTCCATCGCTGCTGTAAGTGCCTGCTTGCCTCTTTCTTTATTTCTTACATTGTAAATGTTCTGATGCCAGCGGAATTCATAAAGTCTTATTTTGCATAATCTGACTTATGTAGACTATAATATGACTATCACGCTTCAAGATTGGTGGTTAGACAATAGGAATGGCATCCTGGTTGTAAAGACCTCACTCAAGTCATCTCAGACTGTTGGGACCTCTCTTAACCTATGGTAAACATGGGCAGTTATACTAATTGCTAAAAAACAGTTGTAATAGCAGCAGCATATTTGCATTATTGTTTTGTTATGCAATTATTTGATAACTATGCCAGATTGTACATGCTTGATGTAGAGTGTTTCACAGTGTTTAACATTTAAAGTGCCACCGAAATTCAAACCTGAAGCAATTTGTCAATTTCTTTATTTGCATATTTTTTAAATATTGAAAGACTTAAGAGCTTCTACCTGATATCTGTCTTTTATATGTCATCATCCTTCAGTGCTTTGATACTGTTGTTTTGGTGACAGGAAGGGCACCGAGCCTGTTAAAATACTGCCGTAACCATGGGACAGGCCTTACCTGAAGTAACTCTAGAAAGATGGGCTGGTTAAACAAAAACTGTGTCTACTTCGTGTTTTTTAGTTGTTGTAGTATGCCATTTTTGTTACAGTATTTAATGCCATTTCTGTGTTATTTTGATGATAATATAGATATTATATTACATTGTTGTGTTGACAAAACTTCAGTTGTGGTATAGTTGGTATACACTGTGTCTCAGAAAAGATGTGCAAATTTTGAAACGGTGTACCTGAAAATTATAAAGATCGATTTTGATGACATTTAGCAGAAATATTCAAAGTACTCTAGAATAGAATTTGCATGTTTCAGTTTTCGGCATCCAGTTTGAAAGACGAACAGTTGATAAAAAAGCAAACCTACATGAGAACTGAAACATGCAGACTCTATTCATGAGTATTTCGAATATTTCTGCCAAATGTCATCAAAATCGATCGTCATAATTTTGAGCTATGCCGTTTCAAAGTTTGCGCGTTTTTTGAGACACAGTCTACATAGTATAGTTTTGATGTTGTGCTGTAGGTGGTTGGTAGCATGGACGCTCATCCAAGCCGGTACTCAGCAACAGTTCGACTGCAGCCACATCGACAGGAGGTGATTCAGGAGTTGGCAGCGATGGTTCGTGACCTGCTAATGCAGTTCTACAGAGCGACGCACTTCAAGCCGACACGCATCATTTATTACCGAGACGGCGTCAGCGAGGGACAGTTTGCGACGGTCCTTGCTCACGAACTACGTGCCATCCGTGAAGCTTGCATGAAACTTGAGATTGGATATCAGCCGGGAATAACATTTGTTGTTGTCCAGAAAAGGCACCACACCCGCCTCTTCTGTGCTGACAAGCGTGACCAGGTATAATGTCTGCCTCCTTCTAATCTAATCTAATATCTAATCTAAAAACATGTTTATAGCGCTATAGTCACATTGGTTATGTGAAGTAGAAGTGCTATGATGGTGCTGAACCATCCTAGATGGGGTAGACTACAGAATATAAGTTCAGTTTTAATTCTACATTTAGACAAGCCAAGTGTAGTTGCAGTTTAAGCAAAGAGTTTATTCCAAACAGGTGGAGTGGCAACAGAGAAGGGGTGCAAAGCATTAACATTGAAACCCTGACATTGTGCATGAATCACTACATTACAATCCAATTTGTTATAAAACATATTTTTCTGTGGCATTGCAGTGTACTACTATTGCTACTGCTGTTACTACTTATAGTATCTGTTGAACTGGCAAATTGTTTGGAATTGTCTCCAGGTTTATTAGGTCTAGTCTCCAGCAGTGAACATTTGCAAATTGTCAGGGAATTACTTTTTAATGTGAGACTGGATGCCTTTTGCATTGCTCAAAGCACGAAAGGTAAATAGAGAATATAGCCATTACAATGGTTTGTGTGTGGTAGATTGGTAAGAGTGGAAACATACCAGCAGGTACAACAGTTGATGCCGGCATCACTCATCCCACAGAGTTTGATTTCTATCTGTGCAGCCATGCAGGCATACAGGTGAGACAAACTTACCATTGACACCTGCTGTAAATTTGTGCCGAACAATAACATGCAGCTTATTAACGTCTCTTGTCATCTGTTGATATCTTTGTGTTTATGGATCAGTGAATAGGCTGGATTGATGTGACATACTTCAGCACTTCTATGATGACTTATTTCACTAACCCTGATAATATTGCAAGTAATTGCCTGGATTGACTTGTCTGCGAAATTACCTATAATGTGTTGAGCAGGACGTAAAACTATTCACTAACTCAGTCGCTTTGAAAATTAGTTTTCATTGCCATCTATAGTTTGATTTATTGTGTTTGGATGTTTGCCTTGGTTTTGATTATGCTGATAGTTCTATATATGATGATCTTGGACAGCCAAATCATCACTCATGCAGAAATTAAAAAAATTTACGGAGCCCACAAGAAAAATTTGAACGAAGATAGATCCATACTGTTAGCGGCAAAATGTAGGCAATGATTCTAGTTGCTAGAAAGTGTATGTGGATATTCACAGGGGAGTCAAGTACAATAAGTGCAAACTTTGAACGTGAGTTTTGCGGACGTATAGTAAATGCATATTTATACTAGGCATACATCGCTGCGTGGTGCTAACCAGTAGCCACAGGGCCAGTGAGCACAGAGCTATTGGCTATGTTTGAAGTCAACATCGGATCAATGCAACGAATCTGTGCCTCTTAAATTCTCATAAACTTCTATTAAATGCCTCCTGCGTTTATTAGAACATGGGCCTCGTAACCCCGGCATATGATAGAGACCTGGCGTTTATCAGAACACTGGCCTTTAGTCCCCGGAGTTTATTACTGCTGTTTGCTCCAGGTTTATGTTAATTTTACTCTTCATATTAATTTTCAGCATTTACGTCAACCTGTTTAGCTAAAAAACAAGGAATTATCTGTGTCAGCACTAAGTTTTCGGTGGCTATGACATAACTAGTGTATGGCTGGTGCTCAAGTGTTACTTCAAGACCCCGGCGTTTGTTTGAGATGCGGCATCTATTCGAGACCCGGCGTTTTTTATATTTTTTTCAGTCGTTCATAATCAAATCCACACAAAGTGGTGGACTTAGGCGTGAACAAAATTAGGGTGGAATAGCCCATATATATGGCACATCGCGCAGCCATTTTTTGTAGTGGATGGCTAGGTGATGGTCTATTGTGACAGCCTCATGCAGCAATTGAACGCATGAAGAACGTCCAGTCATTGTCTGGTTGTGATGTGTTAGGGAACAAGTCGTCCTTCACACTACCATGTGCTGTGGGATGACAACCACTTCAGTGCTGATGAGATTCAGATGCTGACATACCAGTTGTGTCACACGTATGTCCGATGCACTCGTAGTGTCTCGATCCCCGCGCCGGCATACTACGCACATCTTGTTGCTTTCAGAGCTCGATATCACCTTGTTGAGAAAGAACATGACAGGTAAATCTACTGTTCTGCTGCAACGACATTATGTGAATAATGCCGAGTGACGATAAAGATAATTAAGTTTTTGATTCCAGATATTTCGTGTTGTATTTGTTAGAACTGTTATCTAAACATTCACTTGTGATATTTTCATTTCTGCAATTCTAGCTATGAGCTATGTTGTGACCAACTGAGGGTGCTCAGAAATCAGTCAGATGAAGGTCAAGGTTTACAAACTGTCAGACATTTGACAGTTAACTCGTATACAGCTGACATTTATAAGGCATGGTCTGTGAGCGCATCACCTATAAGGTCGCAGTTTTGGCATACAAATGTTAACATGGTCCAGCGCCAATGTACCTGAGTGATGAACTACGTTGATCAGCAGACACCAAAGCCATCTTGACATTCAACATACTTGTCTGTCCACTGTCGGCGACAGAGGGTTTGCTGTCACAGCCGCTTGTCTATGGAGCAGTCTTCCATCGTACGTCACTGCTGCCCCCTCTCTCTCCACCTTCTGCTGTCATCTTAAGTCACATCTCTTCTCACTTTCTTATCCCTCTTTCTGATTCTTCTCTCATTTGTACAGTGCCCATGCACTGTTATGTTTAACATTTTAACATTTACAGTTGATTAATCGTTGCAGCCCTATTGGGTATAATGTTGTGATTGTTTGGAGATGAAGTTGAGTTGTTGTGTGCAGCGGTGAAGGGAGCCAGTTGTCTGGAAACAGCGATGAACGTAACCTTGCTGTGATGGCGCGTGCTATCCTTGTTCACCCCGACACCATCAAGGTCATGTACTTTGCCTGAATGATCAACTACGGTGACAGACAGAACTGATGTCAGCTGTGAACAGACTCGGCTCGGTGGATGGGCAGGACGTGTGTGTATATTTACCGGAACTGTTTTGTTCTGATGAGTGACTCAATAGTTACTTTTGTCACTGCAGTCTCTAGCCAGTTGATTGTGACGATTGTCAGCTTCATGAAACTTCAGCAAGCCGTGTCGATATATCATGATTGGACACACATCACTGATCAGGGCTCGTGCAGGTCCTTGAAAGTCCTTGAATTTTTTCCAGATTTTCAATGCCTGGAAAGTCAACAGACATGGTCCTTGAAAGTCCTTGAATCTGTGTCTGAAAGTCCTTGAAAGTGCTTGAATTAGATTTTCTAGAACACCGTGACCGAACAAGTGATTTCTATCACCAGATGCGTTTCCTGGGCTCTAATGCCAGAGAAATGCGTTAGCGGCCAGGGCTCTGCCCCAGATCCCGCTGGGGGAGCTTACAGCATTCCCCCAGATCCCCTAGCTGGATGTGAGGGGGCCGCTTCGCCTGCTTATGCTTATAAAAGTGCCGGTTTGCTTTAATTTGGTTCTCCTTATATATCCTTCGTATGGTCCTTGAAAAGTGCTTGAATTTGATTTTGACAAATAGGCAAGAACCCTGACTGATGCGATCTATAATTGTGTCATCAGTAACAGACCGTGAACCATTGTCAACACATTCCCAGGTCACAACACTTTGACAGGGGCTTGCTGAGACCTCGTAAAGCCGACAGTGGTACGGTCAACTGGCTGAAGACTACAGTGACAGAATCACTCGTGAAATGAAATGATTCAAATGAATGAACTGATTGCTCCATTGACACTTGATTCACTGTCAGTCGGGAATTAGTCATGTACGCTGCATACAACTGATCACCATGCTCTTCAGTTGTCGAGACTAACTGTTTAATCATTTGATGTTTTCATTGTTTTTTGAAATAATCATGATGAAATGCACGAGGACTGTTTAGATGACTAGTCTCTCTCCATCGTATGGAAAGGAACATGTCGCAGTGTTGCTGATTGAACTTTTGTTCATAACCGCAAAGCTTTACACAGAGTCTTGATAGAGTGTAAACAGTCATCGATTTAGTTAGGTAATTGGATGGCAGGTCGAAAATGTTGTGGGTCATATGCAAGCGAAAGATCTGAAACTGGTGTGACGAACACTTTCTAGCTTTTGTAACTCAGTCGCCAATTTTCTGATAAGTATTATTTATAGCTTTTGTTGGTTTTCTGTTGGCAGTTATGCACAATAGCAGTTTTTCTGTCTTAAAGTTTTGTCTCAGTTTACCTGAATTGGCAGAAACATATCCTGAATTATATTCCTACAAATGGTCACGTGTGTGAATCAGGCAGCTACATTATGTCTTGAGCACCATTGCTGGTGATGTATTATTTTATGATATACAATTATATGTGCATGTAATTTGTGGCCGCATTATGGCCGATGTAGTAGCATGCGCAGCTGGTAAAGGTTTGTTTAGCATGTATTTGTGTCAGTTATCGGATGTCACCATTACTGAGCTCTAAGCCATATTCACAGTGTTGTTGTCAAAGACTTGAGACTCGAGGATGACGACAAGGACAAGGACTTGATGTCCAAGGATGAGGACTTGAAAATTGGTCCTCGAGGATCATGTCTATCCCAGCACTTACCCCAGCACAAAGTGCTGACACAGATAGCCTACTCAGTCCTCGAAAATTTTCAAGGACGTGAACTTTCGAGGACAAGGACAAGGACTTGAGCTCCAAGGACGAGGACAAGGACAAGGACTTGAAAATTGATCTTCGAGGATCATCGAGGACAAGGACTTTCCTTGAGGACAACAACACTGCATATTCAATAGAGTCGTGCGATATTCTCAATCTGCTGCTGTGATGAGGAGTGTGACCGAATGTTTCTGTTGTTAACCTCGTCACTGTCAGTGCACACATGACTGTTTCAATGGCCATTTTCTCGATGAACTACAGTTAGTTGGTTTTCCTTGGTGTTTTCTTCCGGATTGCACTGAACGTGTGCATTTTCTCAATCAGGTCAACCAGATCTTTCCATACACATACACAACACTCGGCTTTACTTAGCCGGTCTTTTTCTAGATTTACTCCTGCGGGTTTAGCAAGTCTCCAAAAGTAAATGTTTGGGAACTGTTGTTGCAGTAGTCTTTATGTGGCGGATGTCATCCCTGTCGCCCAGCCAACCACATAAAAGCACTAAAGGATGCATACTTTCTAAACCAGAGAATGAAAAGTTCTTGAGACAAAGACTGTCTATGAATGTATCTTGTAGGTATGGCTGGCATTGGCTGTGTATCGTGTTGCCATCGGAGCTGCATGTTTTGTTATTACTGCTTCTGCTAGTAAAACTGCTTTCCTTAGCAGCAGAATGAGAAATGAATTAAATTTTGTTTTTTAAATTCATTAACATCATGTACTGTTTTAGGAGTTAATACCTCAAGTATTCACATTTCCTTGGGCTATTTTTGAGCGTTTGTTTGATGACAGTCATGTCTGCTGTTTTGATAAGTTTGCACTGTTCACTTGTGTCTTCACATGATTACAGTGCTGAATTGTTTATTATATCTGTCTCAAGATCTGAAATATTCACTAATGTAGTTAAGAGACATTTGCATACAATAACAGAATTTAGTGCTTAATTTGACAGCCATCCTGTTAATTATGTTGCTGTTAGTTTTTTATATGATTATTTTTCAGTTTTTGTTTTCATAATGCGTGTGATTTCATTGAAGATAGCAAAGAATGTTTTGTGGTGTATTGCTTGAAAACTAGTCAGAGGGCTAGAGCACAGCACATATCATGGTAGGAAAAATAACATTGAACAATAGCAGTGTTGCTGTTTTAGAATAATTGTCCGTGTTAGAAAGAGTGAGTTTGTGTAGAATCATTGATCACATTGTGTCTAGTCCTGTACTGGTGGTATCAGTGTGACTAATTCATTGTATAGTTGTGCCAGTAGGTCTCTTAACTTATGGTGGTTTTTTTCGCTAATTGCAGTTAGATAAGAAATTCGTTGGATTGTTTTCACATATAAATGTACTCAGCTGTTCATTTATAGCAAGGCATAAACCATTAGCTTATATAAATATAATTATAATTGTAAAATATTGGCTTTATTGCCTTAATTGATGATGTTTGTTTGTACAGCCGTAGTGGGTTCGTTGCTGACTTATGGAAATTTTTATTACTTATAGGCTGCTTTATATTTTGTGATTTTTAGGCCTATGTGAAATTGCATTGCTGACATTATGGTGTATGTAGTATATAGTGTTTTTTGTTTAAATGTGCAGCTACTTGCTGTTGAAGTAGAATGGACACAAAAATGCCAAAAATAAGCCAGCAGTACAGTACATTTTTGGAAAATGGAATCCGTTGAAAATTGTCGGTATTGCTGTAATCATTTATTGGTTTGCCTATGTGAGGTTTCATGTCAGATTTATTTCAGTTGTAAGCAGTGCATTGGTATCTTGTGGTTGTTGTATATGTTATTAGTTTGCAGTAGTGAACGCATCCAGCTGGTGCGTTCTGTTTGTTGCTTGTGTTCTCTTCTCTGCAACACGTATTCTATATAATCGATGTATAGATTATGTGAGCATTTTATCTTTCCTTTGGAATGTAATTCAATAAATGTGAAGATGTATTCTGTTTCGTTTTCTGCAGTCAGTATATGTAGCTCTTCAGCACATTGTACAGTAGGAGCTTTACCATTTGAAAATGTTGGCAAATGTCATTTGCCAACATTTTCAAATGGTAAAGCTCCTACTATACATGCCACGAGATCCAGTCTGCATAAGCCTGTGAGTCACAAGTGCTTGATTAGACACGTAAAGATCCGAACAGCAGCGGTTTACAATTCGAAGTGGCGTGCTGACCCGCATTAGCAGTAGACAGCAGCGCATTTAGCGGCCGCACATTGCCCGAACGAACGCACTTAGGACGCGCAGTCTGCAGCTAGACATACCCACCTGTGCTCCCACCAGCCGCACGGGCCTTCACCCCGTCGGATTGTTAGTTTATTAGATTATACACCGTGTCCGGAAAAAAGACGCCACTATTATTCTAGACATAACTCTGACAAATTTAAACACACTTTCGTAATTTTCGGCACGAATCATGCTGATACTTCAACCTATTAAAACATTAGAAAATTTAGCCTAATACTTCAACATCGTTGGTGGAGATGACGTCATGCCGTTTACAGAAAAAAAGACGATTTAACGAAAGCTTTTCAAAAGGAAAAACATGACACTGCAAGTCAGTTGCTAAAAGAATACGTGAACAGAAACTGGAGTCGTCGTTGATTAAATCTCTTTCGCAAAAATTGATAAATTCGGTTCTGTTTCGTAGTGGATGTCGCCCCGCTTGCTCACGCCGTCATTATTATTATTATTATTATTATTATTATTATTAATGACATTTATAGGGCGCAAAATTCGCAGGTGCAGCAAATGTTTAGTTCAGTGG
>Ga0209788_1000191_pt1 | contig 15632 bp, 16 predicted proteins | sample WorMetLIZISLAND1_2_FD_187415 | JGI IMG/M metagenome (GOLD analysis project Ga0209788, IMG submission 187415) | Marine gutless worms symbiont microbial communities from Max Planck institute for Marine Microbiology, Germany - Olavius clavatus LIZARD... ...
CCCCGCCCCCGGCGCGCCCGACCCTCTCCCCTCCGTGAGCGGGTATCTTCGACCTTCATGGTCGACCGACATGCTGAGAACCGCCGGAGGCTCGCCGAGGTCATCGGCGAGTCGGGCTTGGTGATCGTCGGCGCCGCGACCGAGGTCATCCGCAACTTCGACGTCCCCCACCCGTTCCGCCAGAGCTCAGCCTTCTGGTACTTGACCGGCTTCGGCGAGCCGGACGCCGTGGCCGTCTTGGCGCCCGGCCACGACGAAGGCGAGTACACCCTCTTCGTGAGACCGAAGGATCCGGCGCAGGAGTTGTGGACCGGCGCCCGCCAAGGGGTCGAGGGGGCGAAGGAGCGGTTCGGGGCCGACTCGGCCCACGAGATAGGCGAGCTCGACTCGGTCTTGGCCCGCCTGATGGTCGGGCGGGAGACTCTCTGGCACACAGGCGGGGACGAGCGGCTCGACGATCTCATCTCCAAAATCGTCGGCGCCGCCCGGCTGCACCGAGAGCGATACGGCGGGGTCACGCTCTCGACCGTCAAAGACCTCTCGGCGCCGCTGGGCGAGATGATGCTCATCAAGAGCGCTGAGGAGGCGGCGAGCCTGCGCGAGGCGTGCCGGCTCACGGCGGAGGGTCACCGCGAGGCCATGAGGTTCGCCCGGCCCGGCATACGCGAGTACGAGGTTCAGGCGGCTCTCGAGTACTACTGGCGCCTGGGGGGATCGCGCCGGAACGGGTACGGCTCGATCGTGGCGTCGGGCGCCAACGCCTGCGTCCTGCACTACGAGGAGAACGACAGCGTCGTCGGCGACGACGACCTGATCCTCATCGACGCCGCGGCGGAGGTTGACGGCTACTCGTCCGACATCACCCGGACCTTCCCCGCCGGCGGCGCCTTCTCCGGCCCGCAACGGGCGGTGTACGAGGTGGTGCTGGCGGCCCAGAAGAGGGGAGTCGAGTTGTCCGTCCCAGGCTCGTCGCTGGGGGCGATCCACGACGGGTGCGCCGCGATCCTCACTGAGGGCATGGTGGATCTGGGCCTGTTGCCGAGATCGGTCGATGAGTCCCTGGCGATGCACCACTACAGACAGTTCTTCATGCACGGCGTCGGCCACTGGCTGGGCCTCGACGTCCATGATCGGGGCGCCTACCGCGTGGACGGGAGACCTCGTCCGCTTGAGCCGGGCATGGCTTTCACGGTGGAGCCGGGTCTCTATGTGGCGCCCGGCGACCGGGAGATCGAGTTGACCCTTCTCGAGTACGACCTCGACGAGCGGGCCGAGCGCCGCGCCCGCCTCGGCGCCGCGGCCGCCGCCGCCTTCGAGGAAGAGGAGAAGGAGGGCGCCGAGAAGATCACCCATCAGGTCCCGGAGGAGTTCTTGGGGATCGGGGTGCGGATCGAGGACGACATCCTGATAACCGCGGACGGCGGGGAGAACATGACGGAGTCGGTCCCGCGCGAGGTCAGCGACATCGAGGCGTTGTGCGCCGAGGAGCCGAGGCTGCCCCGGCGCTGACGGCCCGTCGGCGAATTGGCGCACGCCGGTCGCGGCGGTCCTCCGCCCGCGATCGGGGATCTGGTTTGGGAGGACCGGGACGGGGACGGCGCGCAGGGTCAGATGGCCGGTATGGCGTAGACGAAGATCGCCGAGAAGTGGAAGGCGCTGGCGGCCACGACGAACACATGGAACAGCTCGTGGTAGGAGAAGCTCCGGGGCGCCAGCCGCGGCCGCTTGGTGATGAAGAAGACGGCGCCGACGGTGTAGAAGAGCCCGCCGAGCAGGATCAGGGCCACCGCTCCGATCCCGAGCGTGTCGACGATGCGCGGCATCCAAAACACGGCGACCCACCCCATCGAAAGCTGCAGCGTCACCGACAGCCCCGTCTTGACATTGGCGTGCAGGGTCTTGAGGAGGATGCCGGTCAGGGCGATGGCCCAGATGGGGCCCAGCCCGGCCACGAGGGCGAGCCCGTCGAGAGCGGCGATGGCGATGGGCGTGAACGTGCCGGCGACCATGAGGAAGATCGTCGAGTGGTCGAGGCGTTGCCATCTCGTCTTCCAACGCTCGCCCCACGGGATCGAGTGATAGAGGGAGGAGACGGTGTACATCAGGAGCATGGTCATCCCGAAGACGAGCGCTCCGACGATGGCAGCGGCCCTTCCCCAAGCGCGGGAGACGAGGAAGGCCAGACCGACGAGCGCGGCCATGGCGGCGCCTCCGTGGAGGAACCCCCTGATGGGGTTTTGCATCTTGCCGAGCGTCCAACGCTCCATACGACACAAGCTACCCGGCGCCCGCCGTAAACTGAATAGCTGAGATGGCTCTGAGTCTCCTCTACCGCGTCTACGAGCTGCGCCTCCGCTCCGGCCTCGACCGGGACCGGCTGCCCAGGCACATCGGCGTCGTGCTCGACGGGCATCGCCGCCACGCCCGGGAGGAGGGTTTGCCCTCGTTCACGGAGTCCTACCGGGTCGGGATGAGACGCTTCGAGGAGTTTCTCGGTTGGACCGACGAGCTTGGCATCCCGGCGGTCACCGCCTGGGTGCTCTCCACCGAGAACCTTTCCCGGCCCGCCGAGGAGCTCGACCCCTACTTCGACGTCCTCATTGAGCTGTTCGAGCGCCTGCCCGCGCTCTGCGGCGATCACGACATGGGGCTGAGGGTCATCGGGAGCCTCGACCTGCTGCCCGACCGGCTCACCGCGGCGGCCAAGGCGGCCGTGGAGGCCGGCCCCGAAGGGTCGCGCAGGCTCAACGTCGCCATGGGTTACGGGGGACGGCAGGAGATCGTCGACGCCGCCAAGGACCTGGTGTCGGAGTTGGTCTCCGACGGCGTCCCCGGGGAGGAGATCCCCGCTCGCATCACCTCGGCCGGCCTCGCCGGCCACATGTACTCGGCGGACATGCCCGACCCCGACTTGCTGATAAGGACCTCGGGGGAGTCGCGTCTGTCCGGGTTCCTGCTGTGGCAGTCGGCCTACGCCGAGTTCATCTTCGTCGACGTGAACTGGCCTGCTTTCCGCCACGTCGACTTCCTCCGCGCCCTCCGCGACTTCGCCGGCCGCACCCGCCGCTTCGGCAAGTAGGCCGGGCGAGGCGGCGGCGACCCTCTGGCGGCGCCTCGCGGGTGTAATGCCACGGGTCGAGGGTTGCCCGGCCGTTGCGTGTGCAGTTTCGCGGCTCTCGTCGGTACTACTGCACACGCTGGGCGATGCGTGTGCAGAATTGCGGCTCTCGTCGGTACTACTGCACACGCTGGGCTATGCGTGGGCGACGGCGCCTCCCTGGCCCGGCTCGCCAGTTTGGCGACGGACCTCTAGACCGTCACCATCGACGGGTCGAGGTGGGCGACGGCGCCGAGCCGACGGAGCGAGAACGCCCACCCGTGGGCGATGCGGATCGTGGTGAGGCGGGAGACCCCGGAGTGGGGTTGGCGGAACCTCTCCCACTCCCAGGGCACGGGCGGTAGGCCGAGGAGCCGGCCCAGGATGACGGCGTTGGCGCCTGCGTGGGCGACGACGACCACTCGTATGGCGGGCTCGTCCACGGCCCACAGGTGCGGCCGGCCCTCTTTCAGCGGGCGGGCGCCGCACGAGGCGAGCGTCTCGACAAGCCCGCCGCAGACGCGCTGATGAAAGTCGAGAAACGACTCCCCGCCGGGGCCGAGCCCCTCCCACAGGTCGTCCATCGACCGCAGGTTCACCTTCTCGAACCACCGGTCGATCTCCTCGGCGGGCGAGCCGTCCCACTGCGGGGGGTTGGCGATCTCGTGAAGCCAATCGTGGACCTCCCGCTCTGTGCCCAGGGACTTGGTGATCGGGACGGACGTCTGCATCGCCCGCGTCATCGGCGACACCCACAACCGGTCGACGGCGCCGATGGAGGCCAGCTCACGGGCAACCCTGGTCGCCTGGTCGCGGCCCAGGGGGGTCAGCTCGGGGTCGTTGCGGGCGATCCGGTCGGGCGCCCAGTCGGGCTCGCCGTGCCGGACGAGGTAGAGATCCATGTCAGGCGAACCTAGTGGTGCGTCGCTCAAATCCTTAGCCGGTCTCTCCGGCCCAGATGCGCCCCTGGCTGCGTCGTCAAGCCTCGCCGCACCTATGGGCGCCACTGCGTTTGTCTCCAGATGACGCACTGACCTCGGAGACACCGCTTAGCTATGTGTGCGACACACCACTAGCCCCCCGACAGGCGCCCGATACGATGGGGACGTGTCCAGGGACGCCCTCGTCGCCCATCTCAAGGCTCACGCTCTCCGCACCGACGGGCCGTTCACGCTGCGGTCGGGCGCCGAGTCCTCGTGGTACCTGGACGGCAGGCAGGTCACGTTCGACGGCGAGGGCGCCTGGGTGGTGGGGCGCGCGGTGACTGAGGTGTTGGCGCCCGACGCGGAGGCGGTGGGCGGCATGACCATGGGCGCCGACCCGATTGCGGTGGCGACGGCGATGGCGGCCACACGGGCGGGCAGGCCCCTCAAGGCCTTCTCGGTCAGGAAGGAGGCGAAGGGCCACGGCGCGGGGGGTCGTCTCGTGGGCCCGGTCAGCGCCGGGGCGAAGGTTGCGCTGGTTGAGGACACGACCACCACCGGCGGGGCCGTCGCGGAGGCGGCCCGGGTCGTTCTCGGCGAGGGTCTTTCTGTGGTGCAGGCGATCGTCGTGGTGGACCGGTCGGGCGGGGAGGCCGAGGCCGTCTTCGGAGAGCTCGCCGTCCCGTACCTGGCCCTCGTCGCCCCCGCCGACCTGGGGGTGGGGGAGTGAGGGCGCTGGTGGTGAGGCGGTCCCCGGTCAAGATGGTGCTGAAGGCGGCGGCGGGTCTCCCGCTCCTTGTCGTCTCTCTTGACGTTCTCACCACCCGGAGGATGACGAGATGGCTCCAGGACCGCGTGTTCCCCAATCCCGAGGATCTCCAGATCTACGAGCCGAGAGACGTGATCTTCGCATGGGTGATGCTCCTGTTCTCCGCTTTCCTGGTCGTCTGGGGCCTCAAGGAGGCGTTTGCCCCGACCCGGGTGGTCGAGTGCAGGCGCCAGGGACTCGCTTTGAGGATCGCGGGTCCCTTCCGCCCGGCTTCGGTGATCTCGTGGGGGGATGTCGAGGACGCGCGCCCGGGCGAGGTCGTCGACGAGGGGGTCAGGGTCCCCGTGCTGATCGTGGAGGTCCGCGATCGGCGGGGCCTGCCCGAACACCCGTGGGGCGCCCGCTGGCTCGGGGCGGGGGCGCTCGGCCTCACCGCCGAGGACTGGTCGCGCTCCCCGCAGCTCGTGGCGGAGAGGATCCTCGACCGCGCCGCGGAGGCGGCCCGCTGGGAAGCGATCGCCGAGGTCGGCCTCATGTGGGCGAGCGTGGAGGAGGAGTGACCCTCGTCGGGGCGCATGTCCCCTCAGCGCGCCCGTTGGCGGAGGCGGAGGCCCGGGGGGCCGACGTCATCCAGATCTTCTTGTCCAGCCCGCAGACTTGGAGGAAACCCGTGCCCCGCGACGACGCGGCCGAGCTGCGAAGCTCCCCGATCCCCATCTACGTCCACGCGCCTTACCTGATCAACGTCTGCGCCGACAACAACCGGGTGCGCATCCCGAGCCGGAGGATCCTTCAGGAGACGTGCGACGCCGCCTCCGAGATCGGCGCCAGGGCCGTCATCGTGCACGGCGGGCACGTCACCGGGGAGGGGTCGCGGGAGGAGGGGATCGCCCGGTGGGGGAAGGCTCTCGACGCCATCGACACCGACACGCGGATCCTCATCGAGAACACGGCGGGAGGAGACAACGCCGTGGCGCGGCGAGCGGAGTGGATCGGGCGGCTCTGGGAGGAGATCGGCGGGAGCGGGGTGGGGCTCGTCCTCGACACCTGCCACGCATGGGCCGGCGGGGAGCCTCTGGACGGCCTCGTCGACGCCTTCTTGGCCGCAGCCGGCCGTATCGACCTCGTGCACGCCAACGACTCGAAGGACCCGTTCGACTCGGGCCGCGATCGCCACGCCCTTCTCGGCCGGGGCGAGATCCCCTTGAGCGGGTTGGCGCAGGTCGTCCGCGAGGCGGGCGCTCCCGTGATCGTCGAGACGCCCGGCGGCGCGGAGGAGCACGCCGCCGACATCGAGTGGGTGCGTTCGGTCCTCTGACCACAGATGCGTGTGCAATAACGCGGCTCTCGTCCGCAATTCTGCACACGCTGAGAGATGCGTGTGCAAAAACCCAGCTGTGGGCCGCAATTCTGCACACGCATGGGCGCCGCCGGGCGAGAACGCAGGATCGGCGCTCTCGACTACCGGAGACGGCCGACGGCGCCTATCATCTCAGCTCGGATCGCCGAGGCTCGCGCCAATCGGCGAGCGAAGCCCCTGCCCCGTCGTGTCGGCGGGGCCTTCCGACCGGAGGCCCATGGGAGGCTGCATGCGCGAATATGAGATCATGACCATCCACCGGCCCGACTTGGCCGAGAACGACTTCGGCGTCAAGGTCGAGGAGCTGGAGGCCTACCTCTCCGACAACGGCGCCCACGTCACCGACTCCGACCCGTGGGGCAAACGCCGTCTCGCCTATGAGATCGATCATCTGACGGAGGGGTACTTCACGGTGCTGACCTTCCGGTCGGAGACGGAGACCGTCGACGCCCTCGACCGCATGGTCTCGCTCGCCGACGAGGTGGTCCGTCATAAGATCGTCCGTCTCAGTGAGAAGTAGGCGAACGGCGGCCGCGGCGGACGGCGCCCTGGTATCCGTCCCGTCGACGCGGCATAGTCGGGGGCAGGACCGAACAGAGAGGAGAACTTGATGTCAAACAGCGTCACACTGGTGGGAAACCTGGTGGACGACCCGGAGCTGCGATTCACGCCGTCGGGCACGGCCATGGCGAAGATCCGCATGGCCGTCAACCGTCGTTGGCGCGACAGGAGCGGCGAGTGGCAGGAGGAGGCCAGCTTCTTCAGAGGGACCGCCTGGGACGACCAGGCCGAGCAGATCGCCGAGTCCCTGCAGAAGGGCGCCCGCGTCATCGTGACCGGCAGGCTTGAGCAACGCTCCTGGGAGACCCAGGAGGGAGAGCGCCGCTCCGTCGTCGAGATCAGGATCGACGAGATGGGGCCGTCGCTTCGCTGGGCCACCGCCACGGTCAACAAGACCCAGCGGGAAGGCGGTCAGCAGCGGGCCCAGGGCGCCCCGGCGCCTCAGGCTCGCGAGAGCTACGGCCCCGACGAGGCCCCCTTCTAGGAGAGTCGAGTGCCGCGCAAGAACAGAAGGCAGCCGAAGGGCGCCCCCCGCGGGCGCCGTCAGGACACACGGCGAGGCAAGCCGAAGCCCTGCGGCCTCTGCCCCGACAAGAAGGTCGACTGGAAGGACGCCACCACCCTGCGGAGGTTCGTCTCCGATCGAGGCAAGATCCGCAACCGGCGGGTGTCGGGGCTTTGCCCGCAGCACCAGCGCGACGTGGCCGTCGCCGTGAAGAACGCCCGCGAGATGGCGCTCCTGCCCTATGTGGGCGGGCGATGAGGCTCATCCTCACGGCGGACGTCGACGACCTGGGCGGTCGCGGCGACGTCGTCGACGTGGCCGACGGTTACGCCCGCAACTACCTGTTGCCCCGGGGTTTCGCCATCAAGGCGAACGAGGGCGCCTTGGCGCAGGCGGCGGCGGTTCGCGAGGCCCGGATCGAGGCCGAGCGCCGGGCGAAGGAGAAGGCGGAGATCATCGCTCAGCAGCTCACGGGGAGCAGGGTCGTCTTGGCGGCCCAGACGGGCGACGAGGGGCAGCTCTACGGGTCGGTCTCCCTTGCCGACGTCGTGGAGGGCGTCAAGCGTTTCACGGGGATCGAGTTGGAGAGGCGCCAGGTGACGATCGTCGCCCCGATCAAGGCCATCGGGCTCCACGAGATCAGGGTCAAGGTCCACGACGACGTCGAGTTCTCGCTCACTCTCGACGTCATCCCCGCCTGACCCTTCGCTCGGCTTCCTGACGCCCGGCTCGCGGCCACGTTCACCCCCCGCCCTCAATCCGGTTCCCTGACGCTCCGGATTCGCCATTCCGTAGTTTGTGCATTGAGAATCGCCTCGCGGGCCGCGGGGGCCGCGGGGGCCGCGGGCCGCTGCCCGCCGCGCCCGAGCCAATATCTGCCACCGCGAAAAACAACCAGGCCGGCGACTTGATATGGGCGACGCGCCAGCGTAACTTGGCGTCACTTCCCCCGCCGCAACGGCCACTTCCCCGTCCGGCGGGACCTCGCGCGTCGAGTGCCTCCCAAATCTGTCAGCGGCGCCTGCCAGTGTTGAGGCACGACATGACGAGCACGACTGAACATACCCAGATGCGGCCGGGGCACCGCAGCCCGCCCCACTCCAGAGAAGCCGAGGAGTCGGTGATCGGCGCCGTCCTGCTGACCGTGGACGCGGTCAACGAGGTCATGGACCGGATCGGCCCGGAGGACTTCTACGTCCCCGCCCACCAGGCGATCTTCGAGGCCATGCGGGAGCTGTTCGACTCGAACCAGGCGATCGACCCGGTGACCGTGTCCGAGGCGCTGCGCCGGAGAGGCGAGTTGGACAAGGTGGGGGGAGTCCAGTACCTGACGCGGCTGGTCGACATCGTGCCGTCCACCTCGAACGTCGACCACTACGCGGGCATCGTCGAGGAGCACGCCAAGCGGCGGGAGCTGATCCGGGCGGGGGCGGCGGTGACCGAGACGGCGTTCAGCATCGACGAGGACATCGCCGACGTGCTCGACCGGGCGGAGCAGTCGGTCCTCGCCGTCGCCGAGAGACGGTCGTCTCAGGCGCTGCTCGAGGTGGGGCCTTTGTTCAGCGGCGTCCTGGAGCAGATCGAGCTGATGGAGCAGCACGGCTCCGAGTTGACGGGGCTCGCCACCGGGTTCGTCGATCTCGACAAGAAGCTCGCCGGGCTGCAGCCCGCCAACCTGGTGGTGATCGCGGGGAGGCCCGCGATGGGCAAGTCGAGCCTCGCTCTCAACATCGCGGTCAACGCCGCCGCCGAGGACGAGCCGACGGCCATCTTCTCCCTGGAGATGTCCAAGGAGGAGATCGTGCAACGGATCCTGTCCTCGGTCGGCAAGGTCGACTCGATGAAGATCAGGTCGGGTCAGCTCGGGCCTTTGTGGCGGAGGGTCGTCGACGCGGCGGGCCGCATGTATCAGGCCCCCATGTTCATCGACGACTCCCCGGTGGTGACCGTGACCGACATCCGGGCGAAGTGCCGCCGTCTGAAGCGGAAGAGGGGCCTGTCCCTGATCGTCGTCGACTACATCCAGTTGATGGAGACGACCGGCGGCGAGAACCGCCAGCAGGAGATCGCCCAGATCACGAGGAACCTGAAGAACCTGGCCCGCGAGCTGGCCGTCCCGATCATCGCCATGTCCCAGCTCAACCGGTCCCTGGAGTCGAGGGAGGACAAACGCCCCCGCCTCTCCGACCTGAGGGAGTCGGGGTCCATCGAGCAGGACGCCGACGTCGTCATGTTCATCTACCGCCACGAGTACTACCACCCCGAGGAGCAGGACAAGAAGGGCACCGCCGAGGTCATCGTCGCCAAACACAGAGCCGGCGCCACCGGCCCCGTCGAGATGACCTTCCAGCCCGAGTTCACCAGGTTCGCCAACCTGGGCCGAGACGTCACCTGAGCGTCAGGCGGGGAAGTCGCGGTGCGCGCGACTCGGCGTTGGGCCCTCTTGGCCCTGGTACTTCGAGCCGAGCTGCGGCGACCCGTAGGGGAGTTCCGCCGCGGTCGTCATCCGGCAGAAGCTGATCTGGCCGATCTTCATCCCTGAGTGGATGGCTATCGGGAGGGTGGCCACGTTCGACAACTCGAGTGTGACGCGCCCTTCGAATCCGGGGTCGATGAAGCCGGCGGTCGAGTGGATGAGGAGACCGAGCCTGCCGAGGGAGGACTTGCCTTCGAGCCTGGCCACGATGTCATCTCCGAGCCTGACCCGCTCCAGGGTCGACCCGAGCACGAACTCGCCGGGATGCAGCATGAACGGCTCGTCGTCGCCGACCTCGATCAGTTTGGTCATGTCGTCTTGGGGGGACCGGGGGTCGATCTCGGAGTAGCGGTGGTTCTCGAACACGCGGAAGGCGGCGCCGACGCGCAAGTCGACCGAGGAAGGCTGTACATGAGCCGGCTCGTGGGGGTCGATGACAATCGAGCCTGATCGCAGCGCCTCGCGTATCGACCTGTCGGAGAAGATCATGGGAGCGGCATCGTACTTCGGGCGTCGCGGCGACGGCCACTCGCTTGTGAGCCGCGATGGCGGCCCGCTGGCGGGTCCGGCGCCGATCGGGGGCGGCGCCCGGCCATCCCCGAGTCCCCCGGATTGGCGGGCGCATCGAGACGGCGGCGGGGGCAGCGGCCCTCGCTCACCCGATTGGGCCGGTCAAAGGAAGCCGACACACAAGAAAGGGGACCCGCTGACGCGGATCCCCTTTCATTGAATGGATTGTCGGGCGGTCCTAGCTCGATCAGTTCTCGAGGCCGGACGAGATGCCGCTGAAAGTCTCCGAGACTTCCGTACCGGCGATACGGACGGCTACCAGGGCTACGATGGCGATGAGCACTACTAGAAGTGCGTACTCGACCATTGAAGCGCCTTCGTCGCTGTCCAACCAGGTCGTTGCTCTTGTCCACAGAGTAAGCATGTTGTCTCTCCTTTATGTGAGTTCTTGTTTTGTTGCCTACTCTCATCAAGATACCGCACAAACGCTCATCGCCAATGGGTCCTGAGGACCATCACAGTACTGCCGAACCGGTGCGCTGAGGCGATTGCCGATTCCCGAGTTATCTCGTGACTGGGCACGAAATACCGAAGTTGCCGGCGCTGGGGCCTTGAGGCACACAAGAAAGGGGGACCCGCTGATGCGGGCCCCCCTTTTATTGAATGGGTTGTCGGTTGGTCCTAGCCCGAGTTCTCGAGGCCGGACGAGATGCCGCTGAAAGTCTCCGAGACTTCCGTGCCTGCGATACGGACGGCTACCAGGGCTACGATGGCGATGAGCACTACCAGAAGTGCGTACTCGACCATTGAAGCGCCTTCGTCGCTGTCCAACCAGGTCGTTGCTCTTGTCCACAGAGTAAGCATGTTGTCTCTCCTTTATGTGAGTTCTTGTTTTTGCCTACGCTCATCAAGGTACCGCACAAACGCTCAGCGGCAATGGGCCTTGAGGACCATCAGGGGGCAGCGACTGTGGCCGTAGTTGGAGGCGGGCCGCGGCGGGGAGGAGGACGTAAGAGGAGAAGGGACCCGTTGGAGCGAGTCCTTCTGTCGCTGGCGGCTTGAGGTTGGCACTATTACGTCGAGTTGCCGAAGCCCGACTTGCGCTCGTTCTCGAGACCGGCCGAGATGCCGCTGAAGGTCTCCGACGCTTCGGTTCCGGCGAGTCGGACGGCTACCAGGGCTACGATGGCGATGAGCACTACCGTGGAAGCGCCTTCGTCGCTGTCCAACAGGTCGTCGCTTTGGTCCACAGGGCAAGCATGCCGTCTCCTTGCATGATTGCGGCGCCGCTCAACACGTTATCGCATAATCGATCAGCGGCAATGGGCCTTGAGGACCATCAGGGCGCAGCCTGAGCCGGAGCGCGACTCAGACTGGGGAGATCGGGGCGGGGCCAGGGCTGGAGATGGCCGCATGGTGTGAGTCGGAGGTGCGGCGCTGCGGCGTTGAGACGCATGAGAAAGGGGACCCGCCGGGCGCGGGCCCCCTTTCTGGATGAGTTGGGTTTTCTAGCTCGAGTTCTCGAGGCCGGACGAGATGCCGCTGAATGTCTCCGACACTTCCGTGCCGGCGATGCGGACGGCTACCAGGGCCACGATGGCGATCAGCACTACCAGAAGTGCGTACTCGACCATTGAAGCGCCTTCGTCGCTGTCCAACCATGTCGTTGCTCTTGTCCACAGGGCAAGCATGTTGTCTCTCCTTGCGTGAGTATTGGCTTCTGCCTACGGTCAGCAAGCTAGCGTGCGGCCGCCGGTCGGCAATAGGTCTTGAGGACTATCTGGACTGTGTCGGGCGGCGGCAACAGTCGTAGGAGGGATCAGGCGGGGGTTGAGGCGGGTCGCGTTAAGCCGGTTCAGCCCGGCTTCTCTTGAGTTCGGTGACCTCAGGCTGCTCTCTCGCGCCAGCGACGCGTCGGAAGAGAAGAGGGCAAGGATTGACGGCCCGCTACGGCGGGTCCCGGGTCGCGACTGGGGTTGTTGTCGGTCCTGGGTCTACGCGTTGTCGATGCCCGACGAGATGCCGCTGAAGGTCTCCGACACTTCGGTTCCGGCGAGTCGGACGGCTACCAGGGCGACGATGGCGATCAGCACTACCAGAAGTGCGTACTCGACCATTGAAGCGCCTTCGTCGTTGTCCAGCGACGTCGTTGCTCTTGTCCACAGGGCAAGCATGTTGTCTCTCCTTGCGTGAGCGTTGGTGTATGCCTACGCTTTGGCAAGCTAGCGCGAGAAGGCGGCACGGCAATGGGTCCAGAGGACCATCCAGTCTCGACGGCGTGCCGAGCGCTTCGCCGTTTGGGGGATCGTCGCTCCGGCCCTGAGCCGGCGGCGGTCCTCAAGGGCACCGGTGGCTCCGCCCCCACAGAGCGCCGCCGGATCTTGAAACCGGCGGGTCAGCGGTGCTGTTCTCGGGCCGCCGGTTGGCTCATCGCGCTGTGACGAGGAGCATCCTGGACGACGCGGTTGAGCGGCGGAGGCGCCGGATCGGCGAGATCGGGCGATGCCGAAGCGACTTCGCGGCAGGCGCTGAGCGTCTCGCGCATGATTTGGCCGACGAGCGGAAGTCGGTCGGGCGATCATTCACCACCTCCGGCCCTGCGGCGTCGAGGGGGTGACCGCTCATCAGAGCATGGCCGGGGAACCGGCGCGACGGCCCGTGAGGCGGGAAGGCGGGTCGCCTGCGAGCGGGTGACGGGAATCGGACCCGCGTCTGCAGCTTGGGAAGCTGCCGTTCTGCCATTGAACTACACCCGCGCACTGCGTCTACCAGGGGTTTCGCAGAGAGTCTGCTCCACCGAGTTGACGGAGATCTCCCACAGCGGGCAGCGAAGTTCCCACGAATCCGCGGCTCGTGCCGCGCTGCCCGGCATGACAATCAACATGATACCGCAGTCGCAGCTCCGGCGCGTCGCCGGGGCGTGGACCGGTCAGGGACTCTTGGGCAGGTAGGCGGCGAGGGCCTTTCTCACTGTCTCGGGCACCGCGGCGGCGCCGCCCAACACGATGACCCGATTCGGCTTCAACCGAGCCAACTCGTCCTTCGTCGCCTTCGGGATGTTCTCTCCCGCCACGAGCAGGACCGGGCCGTCCCGGAACGCCCCGGCCGCCCCGCCCGCTAACGCGTCGGGGAAGTTGGCGCCGGTGGCGACATAGACGACAGGCACCCCGGGTTTGAAGGCCTTCATCGCGATCGCCGCCCCCGTCGCATACCGGTCGGCCCCGGCCAAGCGGGTCACCTTCCCCGACGTGTGAACGGCCAGAGCCTTCTCCACCTCGGCCGACACCACGCCGGTCCCGCCCAAGACCGCGATGTCTTTCGGCTTCAGTCGCTTCAGCTCAGAGACCGTGGCTGAGGGGAGCTTGTCCTTCTGGGTCAAGAGGATCGGCCCTCCCAGCTTCGCCGCTGCCGGGCCGCCGGTGAGGGCGTCGGGGAAGTCCTCGCCCGTCGCCACATACGCCGTCGCCGTCCCGGGTTCGAAGTGCTTGGCTGAGATCGCCGCCGCGGTCGTGTACCGGTCCGCGCCCGCCTGACGGGTGGTCGTCGCATGATTCTTCAACGTCGCCTCGACGGCCGTCGACACGACGCCCGCCCCGCCGAGGACCACGATCCGCTTCGGCTTCAACCGTTTCAATTCGGTCAACGTCGCCCCTCCGATCGAGTCCTTTGTGACCAGCAGGATCGGGCCGTCCCCTCCCGAAGCTGCGCTCCCGGCGAGGGCGTCGGGGAAGTTCACCCCCGTGGCGATGTACACCGTCTCCACGCCGGGAGCGAACGTCGCCTTCGAGACTTCGACCGCTGTCAGGTATCGGTTTGTGCCCTCCACGCGCGGCGGGCCGTCCTCGGGCGACGTGCGCGACGCCTCGAACGCGCCGATGTCGCAGCCCGACCAGGTGCGGGCCGCTCCCCTTGCGTCCTTGTCGCCGCAGAAGGCTCGATCGGCCGCGCCGTACAGTGAGCTCGACTCGCCGATCGCCATTGTCGTCACATATCCCAGAGAGCCGTTCGGCCCGAGCGGCGCCGCCCCGCCGTTGTCTCGCAACGGCTGGAGGCCGGCCTTGACGTTCTTGTGAGCGAAACCGCACGAGTCGTCGGAAGAGGCGTTGCCGGAGTTGACCACCATGGTCGCGTTGAAGATGCACTCGGTGCCGTCGTTGTCGGCCACGACGCTGTTGACGATGGACACCTCCGCTGAGTAGTAAGCGTAGATTCCGCCGCCGGTCTCATAAGTCTTGCCGTCGGTCGTTGTATAGTCGCCGCCGCCGGTGTTGCCGGCGATGGTGCTGTGCACGATCGACAATACCGGTTTGGCGCCTTTGAACCATGACTCGTCTGTATCTCCGACCGTCACGCCGCCGGCGTACAGGGTTCCGCTGTTACCTGTCACCGTGGTGTTGATGATCTCCGTGTGCGTGCTGCCCAGTGTGCCCGTGGCCACCGACGAGCCCTCCCAGACGCCGGCATCGGCATGGATGCCGCCTCTCAAGCCCTTGTTTCCGGAGACGGTGCTGTCGACCACCCTGACGTGACCACAAGTGTTGGATATGGCGCCCCATGCAACCTCGTTGTCGTTCGGATCGTTGTTGTTGTCGCGGATGATTGAGTTGCGGACCTCCAGAGTGACGCCGACGAAGTTCGCCCGGCACTCGATGCCGCCGTTGTTGTTCTCCACAACGGAGTTGCTGACAGAGATCTTGCCTTCGCGGGGCGTGTCCCCGTTCCGGTGGTAGCTGATGCCTGGTAAGACGCTATCGTGGATATGGAGATTCTCCAGGGTGATCGTGAACGGCTTGTCTTCTTCCTCGCCCCCTCCCCACCCGTCGATGCTCGCCCCGATCGACACGCCCGAAGTCGTCAAGTCGGTCAATGTCACCGCCGAGACGGGAGGACCTGCCGAGGATGGAGCGCCTGTGGATGGATCACGTTTCAGGAACTCGATGGCGAAGCCGGCCGGAGCATCGGCGCCGTTCCCGTGGATGGCCATGTTGGACCTGATCCAGTAGCCGCCGTGTTCTGGGCTCTTGATGGTCCCGGACACTCCGATGTTGATGGTGTCGTCGCCTGAGCCGGCGGGGCACTTGTCGACCGCCTGGTCGGTGTTGGCCGCCTTGATCGCTTCGTCGAATGTGCAGTTGCCGTCGTCCGTCACGCCGCCCTTCAACGTGTCGACGGTGATCACGGAACCGGCTTCGGCCCCGGTCGCGCCGACCAACAGCAGAGCGGCCGCCGCGGCGGCGAGGGCAACGATGAGCCGCCGTAGCGGCGGCTGCAGGGTGGACATGTCTTGTCTCCTCTCAGATGGCGATCTTGCGGTGCGGCGGAATCCTATCACGCCCGGCCGACGGGGGGCCGAGGCCCGGAGGCGGCGCGCCGGGGGAAGTCGGCCGGGTGGGCCGGGCCGGAGGTCGGGCGACTGCGCGGGAGTCGGGGC
>Ga0209788_1000192_pt1 | contig 15606 bp, 16 predicted proteins | sample WorMetLIZISLAND1_2_FD_187415 | JGI IMG/M metagenome (GOLD analysis project Ga0209788, IMG submission 187415) | Marine gutless worms symbiont microbial communities from Max Planck institute for Marine Microbiology, Germany - Olavius clavatus LIZARD... ...
CGACCCAGGGTCAGTAGATACTGACCCTCGGGCAACTGACTGGCAATAAACCGAGCCACGGTGGAGAAGTCGAGAGGAAAGGTTCTGAACAGGCGTTGAATGTGTTTATACTTCGAGTCTTTCAAGGTGCCATCGGGAAGAGCGGTGGCTAATTGCATGAAATTGACGGTCCTGACCTTGATCAAAGCGATAATCAGACCGGCCAGGCATTTGGTTCTGACCAAGTTCCAACCGAAACAGCCAGGCAACAGAGGCACCAGAGCAGCGACATTCTGATCCATCGCTGGGAGCTCTCAGGAAAAAATATCTATTATTAAAGGGTTATACCAAAATTCGGCAAGGGTAGCTTGAACGCCCGGCTCAACTGTAACAAAAATACTTATTCTAAATCAATATATTGAGGTTTTTCCTATACTTAGGAGAATCGACATGAACCTTCCGAATCGAGTAAATATCCGAGCGCTCGGATCCCCGCTTCGCGGGGTAAGTGCGGAAGTGGATACCGCCTTATCGTAAGGCCGTGGAGGATGCCACCTTTCCTCAAGAGGAGGAGATCACAGGCAATCTGATTCCCATCTCTAGAGATAACCCGAACCTGCGGTGGAAGGCAGGCAAAAATGAGATCCTGGTAGCCACCTGGAAGGCGCAGCGTACCTATGAGAGTTCATCAAGCCCTACGACAAGACATCGGAAGATCCGGAATACGCGGTCTGGGTGACCACGGTTTCACAGGTCAAGCACCTGTGTAGTAGGCTGCTCGCCGCCGACCTGGACCTAATCCAAGGAGGCCATGGATCTGCGTCTGAAGCAGTATCTGGGGCTGGACCCGAGCTGGCAGTATGATGTCTTCGTCGAGCTGCGGGTAGACCCCGACGATCTGTTTCGTCCCTGTGTCGATCCGCAAACCGATGATACGAGCTGCGACTACCGCTTCGGAGACCAAGTCCCGACGGTAGAGAATATCGCGGATTATCGCGACTTTTATCGCGACCTCTATTACAAGAGCTTCCGGGGCAGTGTCGGGGTACCCTGGACGAGGCTGGGCTATACTACGTACGACTGGGGAAACCCGGGCAGTAACGTGGGTGCCAGTGAATTTATTCTGGTACCCGAGGCGCCTTACACGACCGAAGCCGTGGTGCCGACCACGGCGTACTGCCGTTCGTAAAGGGCGCCTTAGAAAATTCGGCGGATCCTCGATATTTGCGGGAACCTTGGAAAATTCCGTCCCTGGAGTTTTTCAAGGTCCCCTCGGGATGCTCTCAATTCCGCAGCTTGCCTTTGCCTAGTCCGGCTATGGGCACCACATGGGCGGACTGGGACTCATCGGCGTAATAGGGGCGCTCGCTGGCTCGACCTCGGGCCTCGGCGAGTTCCTTCTCTCGTGCGGAGATCAACCCTAGGCACTGGCGGACATCGATGATGGTCTGCTCGGAGAGGGGGTGCTTCATCCCCGGCGGCGGCGTAACGTCCTTGATGACTGCGGCCAAGGTCTTGCGCATGGCGATGAGGATCCGCTGCTCTTGCGTCAGTTCTGACATGGCTTGCCTCTGCGGACCGAGATCGGCCCGGATGGTTGAAGGTTGTTGGTATCGCTGTGGACGCTGCCCAAGGGCTCGGTACCTAGTGGATTCGAACAGCTCCGTGGCTAGGTTAACCGTACCGGCGAGGAGCCATAGGCTGGGCTGTGCCCACCGGAAAATGGGGAGAAAATTCAGCCGCAAATAAATGCCAATGAACGCAAATGTGTTTAAGGCCCCCTTAAGAAAAGTCGACGAGGATAACCCTACCTCTCGGCGTGTTATCGGGTGTGTATTCGAAGCCGGCAAAGTCTTGGGTCCTGGGCCGTTGGGGACCGTGTACGAGAAGGTTTTGTGCCTCGATCTAGCCGAGCGCGCACCTCAGCCGAGTATTTTTCGCATTTTTCAGCTCATTTGAATCCATTCGCGTTCATTTGCGGCAAAAAAGAAAATATCGAGTAAGCCCGATGGTGGACACGGCCTACCCTATGGTCGGCTGAACCTTTGTTTCCAAATTTCTTCGCGTCATTTCAAAAGAGCCGCACCCTTCTTCAAGTCCTCTCGGGGTACCCTCGATCCTCGCCCAACAGGCCAGCGAATGTGGCCTCGTCGACCAAGGTAACACCGAGCGCCTGCGCCTTGGTCAGCTTGGAGCCGGGGTCCCCGCCGACGATCAGATAGTCCGTCTGCTTGGAAATGCTGTCGGTCACCTTGGCACCACGTGCCTGCAAGGCCGCCTTGATTCGGTCTCGGGATCGGCTCAGGGTCCCGGTGATGACGACCCTCTTGCCGCGTAAGGATTGCTGCTCGGATGCTGCGTCAGGGATCGCCGGCGGCTTCCAATGGACATCGGCACGTAACAGCCGCCGGATCACGATCCGGTTGCGACGCTGGGCGAAGAAGTCGACGATCCGCTCGGCGACCGCTACCCCGACGCCGGGTACCTGACTCTCCCTGCGATTCTCCAGCGCCTCCGGCTGCGCCCGGCTCAATGCCGCGAAATCGTCGAAACGGTTGGCCAGGGCCCCGGCGATCTTGGTGCTGACGCCGGGGATCTTCTGCGCCGCCAGCCAATCGGTAAGGCGCCCCTCGGGAGTAAGCTCGGGGCGATCGTCGAAGAATGCACGGATGGCCCGCGCGGTCTCGGGGCCGATGCCCTTTATTCCCCGCTGCAACACCAGGGCTTCGACCCGCCGGACCTTCCTCAGCTGTCGCCAATCCGCAAAGACGTCGGCCAAGGCCTGGGCCGTGGTCTCGCCGACCTCCCGAATGCCCAGCGCGAACAGGAACCGGGCCAGGGTCGTGGATTTGCTCTTTTCGATGGCCACGAGCAGATTGTCCACCGACTTTTCACCCATCCGCTCGAGGGTCATCAACTGCCCGCGCCGTTCGGCCAGGCAATAGATGTCGGCAGGGTCTGCGACCATCCCCTTGTCCACCAGCTGCTCGATGAGCTCCTCCCCGAGCCCTTCGATATCCATGGCCCGCCGTGAGGCGAAGTGCCGAATCGCCTCCTTGCGCTGGGCCGGACAGTAGAGATCTCCGGTACAACGGGCAATGGCCTCGCCCGCGGGCTTGATCACCCGGGAGTTGCACTCCGGGCAGGTCGTCGGGAGTATGACCGGCCGGGTGCCCGCGGGCCGACGTTCGGGCAGGACCCGCACCACCTCCGGGATCACGTCTCCGGCACGGCGGATAAATACGGTATCCCCGACCCGGACGTCCTTGCGCCGAACCTCGTCCAGATTGTGCAGGGTCGCATTGGAGACGGTCGCTCCGCCCACGAAGACGGGCTGCAATCGAGCCATGGGGGTCACCGCGCCGGTGCGGCCGACGCTGAACTCCACCGCCTCCACGGTGGTCAGCTCCTCCTGGGCGGGAAATTTGTAGGCGATGGCCCAGCGCGGCGCACGGGAGACGAATCCCAGGGCCTCCTGATCGGCCAGGGAATCGACCTTGAACACCACGCCGTCGATGTCATAGTCGAGGGCATTGCGCTTGGTCTCGATCTCTCGATAGTAGTCGATGCAGGCGTCGATGCCGTCCAGGACCCGCAGCTCGCGGGAGGTACGTAGCCCCCATCGATTCAGCCGCTCCAGGCAGCCACTGTGGGTCGGTGCCAGGGTACCGCCCGCGACCGCTCCCAAGCCGTAACAGAACATGGTCAGGGGCCGCTGTGCTGTGATTGCGGGGTCGAGCTGGCGTAGGCTGCCGGCGGCGGCGTTGCGGGGATTGGCGAAGGTCTTGCCACCGGTCTCTCGGGCCTGGATGTTGATGGCCTCGAAGCCGGACTTGGGTAAAAAGACCTCACCCCGCACCTCCATCAGCGCTGGCCAGTCGGTGCCCCGTAACCGCAGGGGCACGCAACGGATGGTGCGGACCTGGGCCGTGACGTCTTCACCGCGGTGTCCGTCGCCACGGGTAGCCGCCTGCTGCAAGTGGCCCTCGACGAAGGTCAAACTCACGGCTAGGCCGTCCAGCTTGGGCTCGGCTAGGTAGCGCACCCACTCACGCCCGAGCCGCTCCCGTACCCGACGGTCGAAGGCCCGCATCTCGGTCTCATCGAAGGCGTTCTCCAGGGAAAGCATGGGGACCCGATGCCCGGCCTCCGAGAAGCCCGCCAAAGGTTCGGCACCCACCCGTCGGGTGGGAGATTCGGGAACGATCAGCTCCGGATACCAAGTCTCCAGGTCTTGGAGCTCGCGCAGCAGGCGGTCGTACTCGGCATCCGGGACTTCGGGCGCGTCGAGGATATGATAGAGATAATTGTGACGCTCGATCTCCCGCCGCAGCTCCTCGGTGCGGGAGTGCATGGCCGCCGGGACGTTCATGGGAGATCCTTAAACCGCCAGCCCATCAACTCATGGACTCGATCTTGCAGGCGTTCCTCCCCCTCGGGTGTGAGCGGATTTCGGGTCTCGTCGCGGATCTCCGCCTCGAGCTTCACGGCCAAGCAACGGGCGGTAGTAAGCATGGCCTGCAACCGAGCCGGATCGTCGGGTCCGCCCTGCGCCTGGAGGAATAGGGTCAATCCGGGGGATTCGAACTCGGCCATGGCACCGAAGGGGAAGGTTCCGGGCTCGACCAAGTTGGCCACATGGAACCATGGCTTTCCGCCGGACCCGGCATCGGCGTGACGGGAGTAGATCCCCATATCTCCGGGTCCGATCCCACACCGGCTCGCCGCATGGACGATAGCCCGGCCGGTAAAGACCCCCTCCTTCGGCGTGATATGGAGCGATAGGAGCACAGGGGCCACGGAGCGCATCGGTTCGGGCTCTACCACGGCCGGTGGTGGCTCCAGCTCCGGGGGTGGCTCGTGTCGCTCCCGGCGGGGGACATATCCCGGTGCCTCATCATCCTCTTTGTTGCTCGAGGGCGTCAGGCGCGGCTCGTGCTTACCTTCAGCCGGCGCATCATCCTCATCGGACAGGTCCCGACCGGAGCGAGTCCGAAGACGCTCCCAGCCATAGAGCCCGATCAACAAGGAACCGCCAGCCACGATCAACAGCAAACGCAGGGTATCGGCATCCATTCGGAAACTCTCGGACTTGGAAGATATTGAGCCAAGGGTGAGTTAAGGGTGCCTTGAAAAATTCAAGGCACCCGTGCGGGGCAAGGATACAAATGCTGGAAAAATGTGAGTAAAGCGAAAATCGCATTTTCGCTTCGCGGCTTGAAAAATTGCAGGGATGCAATTTTTCAAGGTCCCCTTGAGGCTGTCCAGAAAATAACACATTGAGTTTAAATCATAAAATATGTACATTTTGTAATTTATGCGATGTAATCTCGGAGTTTTCTATGACTGAAGAAAAGTAACTATTCAGGACCTCTTGCTAGGCGGTAGGCTACACACGTAATCTATGCCCATGCTGGAATAATCTACCCTAACCTATTCTCCGGAAAACCCTGACGACGAGCTTAAGCGGCTGCGTGAACGGGTTGCGGAGCAGACGGTGCTCATTGCGCATCTGCGCGAGCGCATCCGGGAGTTGGAAGCGCGCTTGGCCAAGGATAGCCACAACTCCAGCCGGCCGCCATCCTCGGACTCACCGTTCAACCGGCGGTCGATAGACATACGGAGGCATTGTCATGGTTACCCTTACAACCATAGGAGATATGGTCATATGTATCCTTGCGATCATAGGGGTCGTCACCACATAGCCTATCGGACGCATGTCGCCACCGGGCAGAGCATGTCCGGCGAGCGAGTCCGGTAGACGTTCCAGCCGTTCTGCCCACTCGCGGTGCCAGCGGTGCAATGTCGGGCCGAGATTGCGCAGGCTCTGTAGGGAATAGATATCCGGTGCCAATGGGATCACCACTTTTTGAGCGGCGACCAGGGCCGCACGGTTGAGAGCGCCCGGATTCGGACCCACGTCGATCGGACTAGGTCCGCGTCGGCACGTTCGCGCGCGCCGCTTAAGGATTTGCCATAGCACGCTCAACACCCGGAATGCCCGTGACTTGCGGTCCAGGCAATCCGACCATTGGCCGGATAGCTCGTCCTCCGCCGACGATAGCGCCAAGTCGCCGACGACCAGCCCGAGTCCCGGCGAGATGTCTTCCGTATGGGGAACAGCCACATCACCGGTACCCTCGAGTTAAGGGTTGAAGCACGCCGTAGATGGTCCGGGAATGGCCGTCTTCGGTCCAAATTTCTTCCAGCCGGTCGTCGTCCAGGAACATGCTGGCCAAATTTGGCCTGTGGATCGAGGTCGGCTGCGATGACGTTGAGCCTAAGGTCGGAATACATCCAGGCTAAGTGATAGACTAACGAGGTTTTACCCACGTCGCCCTTGTTGTTGAAAAATGCAAGGGTTTTCATGCAGTCGGTCTCAACGCCACCCGCACATGGGTCATCTCTACCTCGAAAGCCGGCGGAGGATTGGCGTTCTTTTCCAGCGCGGTACGCGCAACGACAATGCCACCATCAAACTTCCTGAACGTATTCGAGCGCCCATATCGCCTCCGCCAGATTCGGATTACGGTAGTCGGTCAACCCCAGCGTGCCAAAGTTTTCGGGTGTCACTGCTCCGTACGGCCCTCCGGGGCTCAAGATCTCGATCCGATCATCGAACCAGTAGACCCTCGAAGGTGCATTGGTACTCCCATAGCTGCGGTGAAGCACCGCATTTCGGGTCAACTGCTGCAATAGCAATGATCGGATAAGTAGACTTGCGTTGCTCCACCGCCGCACTGGTAAAGTCCACCGAGGTATGGTTGTGAGCGAGTAATTTGTCATCCAGTCGCTTGACGACATCCGCAACCGTGCCGTCGATCAGCTCCTCATCCATCACGGGATCACCGAGTGAATTGCCCTCGATGCGGAGAAACTGGACGTAAGCGCCGGGCAGAAAGTCTCGAGTCGCCTTGCCGATTACCAACAGACCGAGCACGGTCGGCACCGGCTCCTGCGCGGACCGGATCATCTTGGTGGCCACAAGCCGCCGCTCAGGAAGTACGCGCGTTGGCCTCAATGATGTCCGGAGCCACGGCAGCAAGCAGGTATTCCGGCTCGAATCTCCGAAGGTCCAAGTCATTCACATCTGCCATTGCAACGGGCTGTACATCATAAGGTCAGTCCCGATGGCGACGTTTTTCGTTCAATAGCCGCTCATCCTGCGCGGAGGCGATCGCTCGTCTCGGACCGACGCGAATATGGATGCGTCCCTTGTGTTTGACTGGAGGAAAATCGGCAGGCCATACCATGATGACGGCTATTTCAGAACCCCGCAGGCGACGCCAGGCGACGCTTGGCCACTGTCAATGTCGGTGGCGGAACAATGTTTCCATCCGTCCTGATATCGCCTAGCTGACGCAGCAATTCGTCGCCGACTGCAATGTCGGCGGGATCGCCATTATACCGGACACCAACGAAAACCACCCCCGCACACTGGTGGTTGGGTAAATCGTTTGCAAAAGCACATACCGCCGCTCTCACCGTATTGGGGGCGTCACCTTTAAAGCTCTCTTTTTCAACTGCTGTCATTTTGGCAGTTCCGCTTTCCTCGACATATCCGCCACGTCCCATGAAGTACCGCACCGATCTCTCGAAGTCGGAACGGCAAGAACCGGAAAGGCCGCCCGCCGGACAACCGCTCGCCGGGAGCCTTCTTCGAAACCGGTACCTTGTCCCCGTAATACCGGCTCCGGGATCCCGTCCGCATCGGTATCGAAAAAGCCCTTGAAGTTTTGCCGATCGCCACTATCTAATCAAATGTAGGCGCTCTATAGGAGGCCTGCAAGCAACGCGGTTCGTCAAGAACGCACTTTGACCATATTGCTTGTTTGGAGGATATGACCATGACAGCTATCGATTTCTCCCCCCTGTTCCGCTCCGCGATCGGTTTCGACCGCTTGGCTTCCACCCTGGAGTCCGCCTATCGGTCCGAGACCGGGGGGTACCCCCCCTATAACATCGAGGTCACCGGCGACGACCAATACCGCATCTCCATGGCGGTGGCCGGCTTCGACGAGCAGACACTCGATGTCCAGGTCAAGGAAAGCATGTTGACAGTTTCCGGTGCTCATAAGGAAGACTCTCAGCAAAAAGAGCGTCGCTTCCTGTACCGGGGCATCGCCACCCGCAACTTCGAGCGCAGGTTTCAGCTGGCCGATTACGTGAAGGTGGTGGATGCACGGATCGAGGCCGGTTTGCTGCACATTGACTTGGTACGAGAGATCCCGGAGGCGATGAAGCCACGCCGGATCGAGATCCGCACCGACAGCGGTAACCTGATCGAAGGCCAAGCCGAGAAGGCGGCCTGAAGGGTACCTTGAAGAACTCAGGGTACTCGTAAACCTCCGCCTCGAGGCGGGACGCAAGGCCGGGCGCAAGCCCGGCTTTTTTGTTTCCGCCGAGCTCACCTATCTCACCGGAACGACCGGACCCGGTTGCATTGGTGCGGCTCTTTTGAAGGGACCTTGAAAAATTGCATCCCTACCACTAGAGTCCCAACGTTTAGATGAATAAATTCAGTTGGTTATCTTGGTCACGCTCGTCGGGATTGTATGCTTAGTAGGTAGCATGTTGATTTCATTGAATTTGCTTGAAGATGATGCGGCTCAGAATCTGTAGAACTGTGTAGAAACTGATATCGATTTTCAACCGCCTCTTGATAATGGCCACGAGCACATAGACGGAAATGGCGAGCTCGAGAAGACGAATATGCCTGTGGACATGCATCGTTGTTCTCAACCCGCACGCAGAGGTAGTGGGATCTCGATCTGGGCCCGCGCGGGCAGGGGTCCCATCAGCCCGACCGAATGGCGACCCGGCGGCACCGCTGCCAATAGGGGACCGTCTTTCCCCCGACGCAGGAGGTCGAGGGGCTTGCCATCCAAGGTAATCCGTGTCGGGGTCCAGACACCGCCGCCGCCGGGGACAGGCAGTGCCACCGCCGCGCCGGCATCGACCGTCATCATCAACTCCAATTCGGCAGTGGTCGCCCGTAGTCTCAGGAGGGGGATATCGGCGCAGGTCGGAAAGCAATGAGGAGGCTCCGGAGCGTCGCCATTGTTCGCGAAACCCGAAATGGGGTCCGTCCGATGTCGGGTGCACAAAATGAGGCGACTGCCAACGGCTCCTTCAGGCTTTCGCCCATCGCCAAGTCCGTCTCCATAGGCATTTCCTGCTCAGGCCCCTCCATGGAATCGAGCACTGTCAGTCCAGGCTCTTCTCCGAACCCGCTCTTGGACGGCCCCAGCTGAGGATAGAGACCGGTACGCACATCCTCCACCAGGAACGGCAGCAACAACACCGCCAGCAACAGTAAGCTCCCGCGTTGGTAGAGCTGTAGCCAAAACCTCAGTCGGGCCATGGAGGTCCGGGCCGGCTGCGCCGGTATCAGGCACAAGAGAGCCGCGACGGCAAGCAGATTGATCCAGATCAGCTGCGGTGCCCCCAGTTCCTGCCACCATAACACTATGGCGGCCAGGGCTAGGACACTCCACGGCCAACCCCAGAGCTGTGCCGCGACCAGGGCAATCACGAGCACGAGAAATAGGTCCAGCAGGGTCCAACGATACAACCAAGTATCCGGGAGATTATCGACCCCGGATACCGCCAATAGTCCCAGCCGGGCGGTAGGTGCAGCCGGGGGCGCAGCGCCGGGAAATCCAATCGCCATCCGGCTAGCCGGCAGGCTACGTGCCCCATCCTCGATGCGGCTGTCCGCCATCAGTTCGATTCGACCCGGTCGTACCTCCACACCCTCACCCCGGATCGAGTTGGGCACCTGTGTGATGAACTGCGGCTCACCAGCCACCAGGACCTGTCCCAGGTCCAGCGCATCCTCCACCTCTAAGCGCCGACTGCGGGTCAGCTCGCCCGTAATCCGATCCTGCAAGGTATAGCCTGCACCGCCGAAGTCGAGCCACAGGTCCCGTTCCAGGGATAGTCGGTCAAGGGTAAACTCGACATTCCCGCGCCGGTTTTGGACTAGGCGCAAGGTCCCGCCGAGGCGCATCAGATAGGCCGGCAAGCGCGCCCACTTGCCGGCAGCCGGGTCTGCCGCGAGTCCACCGGCTCCCCTCCGATCGGCTCCACTTGACGCAGATGGGGGTACGCGGCTAAAGACCCAGACCTTCTGTGACGGCCAGGGTGGGTCCACGGCCGCCAGCATCAGCTCGGTGATCGGGCCGGGATGATAAGCCGTGATCTCCAGCTTCCAGTGTCCTGGCCGTACCTGCAGGCGCAGTCGGCCAGCAGGCTCCAAGCGGGCCGGCAACGGGCTATCCAAGCGCAGGGGAATACCGCCCGGGAGCAAGATCGCATCCAGCCCGATCTCCCGTGCCCGGCCGGTCACATCCAGGTCCAACCGAGTGATGACACGCAAAGGATTATCGTCCTTGATGCGGCGGTAGGCCGAAAGGCCGAGGGAATCCTGTGCCGTAGCGGTCGCTGCGGCACAGGTGCCCAGCCACAGGCGGCCGGTCCGTTCGAAACGGGGAAACCGGATCGGCTCGCCGTCGAGACGCAGGGCAATGAGTCCGGTCAGGGGTGAGATCACCAACCTATCCGGAGTACGGGGCCAATGAAAACGTCCGCTGATGACATGCTCGCCGGCAGCCAGCCGAACCCCCGGCCGCCCCGCGTGTACCACCACCGCAACCGGCGCAGCGCCTACACGTACCTGCTCCGGCCACTGGTCCGGTGCCCCCGGCAGCGGCACCCAATCCTCGGCATAGAGGCACCAACGCTGCGTGAAGTGGCCGCCGGCTCGATCCAGATCCAGGTCCAGGCGACCCGGCTAGGCGCACGTCCGCTCACCCCTGATGCCGATCAGGGGACAAACGCGCCGATCCTCCTCGGCCAACACCCAGGATATCCAAGGCACGAGCGCATCCGGGATCGAGGCCTCGGGTTCGGCCCCAGAGATCGGAGACACAACGAAACGTAGCTAGAAGCATGAGGAAACGGATCATGACAGACCTGTCAGGGGGTCGAGGGTACCTCGAAAGCCTCGAGGTATCCGTAGGAGGCAGGAACATATTCCCATCTTCGAAGAACGCAACTAATTGAAAGTGGGGATAAATCGGAATAGTCTCGCAACAAGACTCAAAAAATTGCAAGGATGCGATTCTTCAAATCCCTCCCTATGGGGGCTTTACCTATGGTCCCCCAGTTCGGTTGTGAGCCGACGTCGGCAAGATGCTCGGTCCGGGCCCAAAAATTCAGGCACCAGTCGTTGCCGTCGATGCGGACCTAGTTGATCGAGGCATTACGCAGATCGATCCGCATACGCTCCTCGATCCCTCTTCCGACCGCGCGACGGTTACAATCTCCCAAGGGATCACCATGGCTCACCACTAACACATGTTCCCCCCCCGGTGGCGCACGGCGATCTCCGAGATGGCCCGGATCACCCGATCGAACCGCTGGCGAATACTCTCGCCGCCCGGTATCAGCTCGTCCACCAGATACTCGCGGCGAATCCTGGCCCATAGGATTGATCGTGCTCCGCCTGGGCCCGGCGCAGCCCGACCAACACCCCCAGATTCCACTCGCGCAGACGTTCGTCCGCACGAATCTTGTGTCCGCTGTGGCGAGTGATAGCCTGGGCGGTTTGCAGAGTGCGCAGCAGATCGCTGTGTAGACGGCATGGCGCCAAGCCTCTACGCAAACAGGTCGCGAGGGCCTCGGCCTGGACACGGCCGCGCCGGTTCAATGGGATTTGGAGCTGGCCCTGGAGGCGCCCTTCCGCATTCCAGTCCGTCTTACCGTGGCGCACGAGAGTGATGCGTGTGGACCGGGCGGATCGAAGGCCGACCTGGTCGCGTAAGCTCACTCCCGTTGACGCCCCGCAACTCGCAACCGGAGGGCGTTGAGCCGGATGAACCCGGTGGCATCGCCTTGGTCGTAGGCCCCGGCATCCTCTTCGAAGGTGGCGAGAGCGGCGTCGAATAGGCTGTTGCTCTCGGACCTGCGACCGACAACCGTGACATTCCCCTTGTATAGCTTCATGCGCACTTGCCCGTTGACCACGCGCTGGCTGTGATCGATGGCGGCCTGGAGCATCTCCCGTTCCGGCGTGAACCAGTAGCCATTGTAGACCAGCTCGGCATAACGGGACATGAGCTCGTCCTTCAGATGGGCCGCCTCCCGGTCCAGGGTCAGGGACTCCATCGCCCGATGGGCCTTCGACATAATGGTCCCGCCGGGGGTTTCGTAGCAACCGCGAGACTTCATGCCTACATAACGATTCTCCACGATATCGTTGCGGCCGATACCGTTCTCACCACCGATGCGGTTGAGCGCGACGAGGACCTCGGCCGGTGTCGCCGGTACACCATCGATAGCCACGATATCTCCCTGGTCGAAGGTCAGCTCGAGGTAAGTAGGCCGATCCGGGGCCTGCTCCGGGGCACAGGTCCAGCGCCACATGGCGTCGGACGGTTCGCGCCACGGGTCCTCCAGATCATCGCCCTCATAGGAAATATGCAGCAGGTTGGCATCCATGGAATAAGAGGACTTGGTCCCATCCCGCTTCATTTCCACGGGAATACCGTGGGACTCGGCATAGGCCAACAGCTTCTCCCGAGACAACAGGTCCCACTCCCGCCAGGGAGCAATGATCTTCACGTCCGGCTTGAGGGCATAGGCGCTGAGCTCGAAGCGCACTTGGTCGTTACCCTTGCCGGTGGCACCATGGGCGATGGCATTGGCACCGGTCTTATCGGCGATCGCTACTAGGTATTTGGCAATCAGGGGGCGCGCGATGGAAGTACCGAGCAGATACTCACCCTCGTAGACGGCATTGGCGCGGAACATGGGATAAACGAACTCGCGCGCGAACTCCTCGCGCAGATCCTCGATATGAATCTCCCGGACCCCCGCGGCCGTGGCCTTGGCCCGAGCGGGTTCGACTTCCTCGCCCTGACCGATATCGGCGGTAAAGGTGACCACCTCGCAGCCGTAACGCTCTTGCAGCCAAGTGAGAATGACGGAGGTATCCAGGCCGCCAGAATAGGCTAAGACTACCTTATCGATCGCAGCTTGCGTCATGGGACAGCTCTCGGTACGGACCTTGTGGAAAGGCGTCCGGTATATCCTTCACGGGTACTCCCAAGGGGACCCTGAAAAATGGCAGAATATCCTTAACCTGCACGGGGCACCGTGAGTTTTTCAAGGTACCCAGAAATCGACTACAACCCGAGGAGCAACCGAGATAGCCCGTAGCAACCCCTTTGCGCTCGATCGACCCCGAGACTACGCGCAGTGGCGGGAACGTAAGCTCACCGTGTACCCGACCCGGTGCGAGGACTTGATCGTAGAGATCCACGACCCACGCCGGCCGACGGTCGCCGAAGCGGAAGCCATGCGGGCCTGCTGTCGCCGCGCCAACATAGCCATCTATGCCAGTCACAGCGGCGACGATCCGGACAAGGAGATTCCGCGTCGGCTCGGTGCCCGGCTCGGCCTGATTCACCTGGATCGCAACCCGGAGGCGGACGCGGACGCCATCAGCTCCCTGACGGTAAGGTCCGATGCCCGCCATCAGGGCTACATTCCCTATAGCAACCGCCCCCTCGCCTGGCACACGGACGGTTACTATAATGCGCCGGACCGCCGGATTTTCGGTATGTTGTTGCACTGTGTGCAACCGGCGGCCAGCGGCGGCGAGAACCATCTATTGGACCACGAGATCGTCTATTTACTGCTCCGCGATCAGGATCCGGAATTCATCCGCGCCCTCATGCACCCGCAAACCATGACCATCCCAGCCAATGTAGCGGACGGAAAGGAATTGCGTCCGGAACGCTCCGGACCTGTATTCTCGGTGCACCCGGACGGCCATCTGCACATGCGCTACACGGACCGGACACGCAGCATTCGGTGGCGGGAAGACCCAGTGACCACCGCGGCCATTTCCCGTCTCAGAGCCGTCCTGCATGGTAAAACGGCTTGGCACTTCTTAGCCGGACTGGAGGCCGGTTGGGGCCTAGTAACCAACAATACGCTACATACCCGGACCGGGTTCGAGGACGGTGCCCACCCGCGCTTGCTCTACCGGGCACGCTATTACGATCGCGTCTCCGACAGGTAAGGGCACGCCCCGAGGTCCATCACAGGATTCAGCCATCCCGACCAGACGGCTGCGGAAAGTAGGGATACCCCCATGGGAGCGAAGCGAAAACCCTATCTTCATATAAAACTTGAAAAGCTGCAGGAATGCAATTTTTCAAAGTCTCCTACCGGTGCGTCCGGGGAGCACCTCATTGTAGGAATCTTGCGATTGTTCCATCGGAATTTCGGCTACCGAAGGCCTCTTCTTCCGGGAGAAGGGCTGGGGAGAGGGGAGCAAGAGAACAAGATAAAGGCTCTCGGTACTCGCTCCGTCGATGGCTATACACCCGCGCAACGGGTATATCATTGCGATCACGCGACCCGGTGACCCCACGCGATCCCCAACCGGCCCCGGTTCATTGCCAGCCATTGGGTAGCGATGATAGCCACCGAGGTGTTGATTCGGCCCACATAAAGCTCCCTGATCGCCTGCTCGGCATCGATAACGATCACCCGGGTATCCTCACCCTCCTCGCTCACCCCGTGCCCCCCCGCCGCCGCTGCCGCATCGGCACGCCCGCAGAACAGCCGTACCCGGTCCGCCGACAGGCCGGGGCTGACATGGTAGGCCCCGATTGGCTCCAGGTCCAAAACCTCGCACCCCGCCTCTTCCATCGCCTCCCGCCGCACGACCTCGCTCGCATCCTCACCCAGGTTCAGAATGCCACCCACCGGCTCCCAGGTCCAAGCCTGCCGCCCGCATTCCAGGGCCCCAACCCGAAACTGCTCGACCATGACGACCTGATCACGGACCGCATCGTAGAGGATAACCGCCGCCGAATTCAAATATTCTATGCGCTCCCGCTCGATGATCGGACTCCAACCACCAGCAAACAGACTATGCCTTAGCCGATATCGGGCCAATCTCAGAAAACCGCTGAAACAACATTCACGTGCGGTGATTTCCAAAGCATACTGCATGCGTGTTGCATTTTGAATTTTCATTTCTATAATTGTTCCAGCTCCGCGAAGGATATCGGGGCAATCCTTATAGCGGAATGATAATATAAAAACAAAATGGAAAACCTTAAATCTCACCTATATCTATTAAAATCATTAAGGTTAGGGAGAGGCTGGATTTTGCCTCGCGGATTCGAGATTGTCTCGATACTGGTAGTGCGTTCTCGATCGATAACTGGGTTGGGTTCAACCGAGCCCTGTTGTCATTCAACCCAAATATTAAGGACTTACTAAGAGGTCGTCTAAAAATTTATTAATAATGGAAACTCAACGAACAGCCATTTTATTAGGGTGTCTAATGATTACAGATTTGCCGGCGAAGCAAACGACTGGATGCGAAATAAACCTGTGTTTCGCTCGAAGTTGGTTTCTGTTCATAATCGTTACTCAATCGACGCCATCGACTCAGCCAAGCGGATGTTCTCTCAACCACCCAGCGGCGAGGTAAAACGTGGAAACCTCGCTGTCCTTTTTTCTTTCTAACAACTTCGCGCTGGCACTCGAATGGGGTCAAGACCCAGTTAAATAGGTCCGCACCGGAATAGGCACGATCGC
>Ga0209788_1000193_pt1 | contig 15598 bp, 17 predicted proteins | sample WorMetLIZISLAND1_2_FD_187415 | JGI IMG/M metagenome (GOLD analysis project Ga0209788, IMG submission 187415) | Marine gutless worms symbiont microbial communities from Max Planck institute for Marine Microbiology, Germany - Olavius clavatus LIZARD... ...
CCCCACTGTAGAACCAAACATGAAGGGGATCGGTTGACGCGTTGCAGAGTTACGGCCATTTGAAATTTTCGCAAAATGTGTGAATGGACCCTGAGGTCGGTCGTTGGTCGGTTGGTCGGTGGGTCGGTCGGTCAGTCGGTCGTCAATATTACTTCTTACACTGATCTCATAACTCCTCTTTCGCTACGTTAGGAACGTAGCGTGCGAGGAGTAAAAAATGAGTGAACTCTGTGGAAGCTCACTGGTCCTCAACAGACCAACTCTGTCCTTGTGTTCTAAGAGGCATTTTGTACACTACATGTGTATCATCGAAACATGTATCTAATTCTAAGGCAGTAATAACAGTCCAGGTAGCCGGGAGACAGCGTCATTAATATCACTATTGTTACAAGATTATTATGTTGCCGTTGACACTTACCATAGGCGCTGTCACAGAGGAATGCACGAGCTGAACAGTCTGGATCTGAGTTGACAGTTGCTGTACAGACCAAGCAGAATTCGCCACCCTCTAAAGTAACTGTACTTGAACTGTCAGTAAATGAGATTCCACCATTAGTGCCACTCCACTCATAAGTCGGACTACCAGTACCAACACAGGTCAACTGATCGCCGGCTTCATATGGCGTACTGGCAGTCGAAGTGATGTCCACTGTTGGCCGACAATCTGAATACAAAGTTGTGTTCCTATTACACATTAGTGTCAGGATGATGCTAACATTGCCATCATAGGTATCGTTTAACTGGCAGCTATCAAACTGGCACTGACATCATTTCATTCTACTTTGATTAACTCCACAGTCATGATATGAATATGATTGTCTCTCGACAATTCAGCTTATATCAATGTGTCACAAGTGCTGTTATTACATGCTACTAAGGGCGTCACTAGTTATGGGACACTGGGGACCGTGCCCCCTCCTCGACTTCCAACTGCTTAATTTTTCTGGTCACTTCTTTCAGAACGGCACCAACTCTAGCATTCGATACCATGTGGTTGCCTACAAAGAAAAAGATATACAGGCCTATAGCCTTTCACAGTTACTGCATGAATTTCATATTATTGCGCATCACTGTAGGTGTAGCCAGTGCGAGAGGGAAGGGAGCATTCTTCCACAACTGTTGTAGCTAAGTAACAGGGACAAATACGGTGTATACATGACGTCTTATGTCTAGTCATTGTCAAGATGAATCCCAGTGAATACCACTAAATTTGTGCAGCTAAAATGTGGACAATTTTTAAATTTGTTGCTATCACATGTGTTCTTTTCCAGCTCTCAGGTATACCAAAACTCGTTTTTGGCCCAGAGCCCCGGCCAACACTCTCCTAGGCCCAGTTGGCTGGGGAGCGGGAAACCTGCTGTAAGTATTCTTCCCCATCGACGCCTTTGGCGTGTCAATCTCGGTGGCCATGGCACCTCGGTTGTCAGTCCCCCACAGAAATTCCTGGCTATGAAAATGAGTGTCACACTTAAGTTATTTTCCTCTGGATTTGTGCCCCTTTTGTCACCAAATCCTGATGACGCCACTGCTGCTAATTCTCCCTGAAGCCAATACTTTCCACTACAGACCGAGATAAGTTATGAATTTTATAATGAGTGAAGTTTGTGTAAGCTCACTGCTCTTGAATACAATAGACCAACACTCACACGTTAGCTCACAGTCAGTGTCATTAGCATCCATAATGTTACAAGAGTAGCAGATTGTGTTCAATATTTACCAACTGCACAACCCGCGGCGGTTCCTTCGACAGAGTCTCTTGCAGTGCCTGTGCACGTCAATTGGGCGACGGTTGCGGTACAGAACACTTGGAAATCGCCCTCCTTTAAAGTATATGTACTTCCAGCGTGGGTGCCAATGCTGACTCCATCAAAAACACCAGTCCACTCGAAAGTCGGTTTATAGCCGTCAGCATTGCACGTCAACACATCACCGGGTGAGAATGGACCTGTGTCAGGGGTGATGGTAACGCCAGTCGTGGCAGTCGGACAACCTGGAGACAAAGTCGTGTTCGTATTACAAACAACATACATGTGCAAACAAACATGGGATCTGTCCAATGCCTCAGCATAAATACATAGTATAATTAAGTTCGCATAACTCAAAGTCACTGAGTATTTAACTTAAACATAACGTGTTTATTGGTGTACAGGGTCTGTCTGGTAAACTTCAGTGAGGCTGTTAAATTGTGAACCTTGAAAACCCCCTGCTGAATGGAAGGTTCTCGTCCATAACAACAAAAAAAGCTGCATTGTAGAAAATTTTGTATTAAAATTGCCAAATTTTTGTTAAGATGGCAACACCGGTCAGTCGTAATCTGTTAAATTTAAATGACACCATTAAATTGCACTATCTTGAGAACCTCTTCTTGATGCAAGAATTTTTGCCACTCATTCATTCATTCATGTAAGTTTAACAAAAAAGCCTAGATAAGGCAAATGTAAGCGCATGACAGCCTTGGTATGTAGGACGTAACTCACTAAATCGGCCTTACTAGGATCGTTCAGCAACGTCAACGTAATTTATGCATCATTGAAAAGTATTTTCAGTGCGCAACAATTCCCTGGCTGACAATGCGGGTCTATCTTCATTCGTTTAGCCGTTCTTGCCTCCCAAACATGCCAACTAGCACAAAATTCCAAGAAAATTTGAAGTTATAGCAAATCAACGTCATCCAAGGTCGATGATTTTGGTACCAATCAAAAGCACATATGCAAGTTTGTACTAATGATTAATACTAACTTTGGTACTATCTTGCAGACTTTCTGAGATATGGCAACCTGTTGGCTGAAAGTTGCATATTTTTCCTACCCGTGTCATTTCACGCCTCCACTGCCTATCTTCCCTTTAGAATGGTGAAATCAAGCATCAGGAAACCAGAGTCATGGGGCTACTCTGTGGTGAAGGCTGCACGATCCTAACTTTAACCATCTTTAACTGATTATTGTATACTCTGGGATCTCTCAATTCCTGGAGAAAAATAACATACTAATACCTAGGCAACATGGTTTCAGGAGTGGTCACTCTTGTGAAACCCAGCTTATTGGTGCCATTGATGACTGGGCCAAGGCACTGGACAAACGTTGCTGTACAGACATTGCCATATTCGATTTCAGCACAGCCTTTGACTCGGTTCCCCACAGACGACTTCCGTACAATTTAAATGCCGACGGCATTCGCGATGTCAATCTCAAATGGATTTCCTCCTTTCTGTCTAACCGTCATCAACGTGTAGTAATAAATGGAGCCCAGTCTTCTTGGTTACCGGTCATATCCAGTGTACCCCAGGGTACCGTCTTAGGACCATTGTTATTCTTACTATACATTAATGACATAACCAAAGACATCTCATCAGACATCCGCCTTTTTGCCGACGAATGTATACTCTACCATGTAATAAGAACACAGTCTGACTGCATCGCCTTGCAAGCTGACATTGATCGGTTATATTCATGGGCCACTACATGGCAAATGCAGTTTAATTCTTCTAAATGTCACATACTCAGTGTTAGTCGTCAACGCAATCCTACTTTGGTTTCCTATTACCTTGGTCCAGACCAGTTATCTTCTGTTGAGTCGTATCCTTATCTAGGCATTACTATCTCCTCTGACCTTTATTGGGACAAGCATGTTTCCGCTGTCTCGTCTAAGGCTACTAGGTATCTGAATTTCATTCGTCGTAACATCGATAGCTGCCCCCCAGATGTTAAATCACTGGCATACACTTCTCTTGTTAGACCTACAGGGTGCGGCAAAATAAAGTAATCCCCAGTCGTATTTTTCAAATTTTTAAGCAACGGCTCAGAATTTTTTCACTAAACTCTGCTATTACATTCTCTGTTCATACCGACACATAAGTGCCAAATATCGTTTAATTATCTTAAAAAATGACAAAGTTGTGTGATTTCAAACGCGACAACCTCCCAGTTTTGACGTGGTTAAAAATATAAAGCAGACAAAGACAAGAACCCATAACAAACTGTACAAATAAGTTTTTTTTACAACAAAGCACAACTAATTGTGCTTTCAATGTCACATTAAGTGTTCAAAGTGTCCAATATTAATTTCATTCTCATACACACGAATTATTGCTTTTGCTAAATTGCTCAGAGTCCCTGTTCACGCAGTCTGCATTCCCATCTTGTCCGCATGCGACACCTTTCCCATTGTGACTGTGTTAACAAAACGCTTATTATTAACAAACATTAGTAAAATAACGAGTTCATCTGCCAGACTAATTGATGCCACTGTGACCTCACTGCGTTTCAGCTGGTACGCAGTTCGTGTTGTTTTAACGATAAATGCTACAGTCAATAACGCAGACGTAAAATTTACCCCTTACAAAACGTGGGGTTGCCTCGATTAAAATGGCATAATATAGTCAAATGTTGTGACAATTTAATATAATTCCGCAATTTTACGTAGATATGAATGATAAATAGTCGTGTAAATTTTCTTTTAAAAATTCCGATTCGTTGTTGAAATATTCACAAAACACGGTAGGGGATTACTTTTATTTGCTGCACCCTGTATACTAGAGTATGCCAATGCAGCATGGGATCCATACAGGGCAAAGGATATCAACAAGCTAGATATGGTTCAGCTTCGAGCTGCACGCTTCGTAAAGAGAGACTACCGGCAGACCACCTCTGATTCGAGCCTCATCGATCAACTTGGTTGGCCATCCCTTTCCGATAGACGGCTTAATAACCGTCTTAAGATCTTTGGAAAAAACAGTTGCCGGATGTGTGGCTTTAGACACTGGTGATTTGGTTCAGTGCTTAAGGCAAACTCGTTACTCAGATCTCGATCTTTCCTTTACTGCTCTGGCTGTTCGTACTGATGCATATAAATATTCCTTTTTTCCAAGAACAATACGTGATTGGAATTCCTTAGACACACTATCTCGGTCCAAACTTATTCCACATCCTCCAGTCGACATTTCTTGCTGGTAACGCCATGCACCCCAGCGGTAACAGGCTCAGCCCATTGCTGGGTATCTACCGAAGTACCGAAGTGTCTATCCATGTGACCGACAGACAGACAGACAGACGGACAGACGGACAGACAGACAGATGGACGGACGGATGGGCGATGGCATATAATGTGCTATAGCATAAACGTTGTCACATGCTGAAAATAACAGACAAGAAATGGCAAAGTAAAATTACGCCAGTATGCCAGTGTGAATTCTTTGTCATCATACAGACCACTTATGTTCAAAACGTTTTCATCTTGAACACTGTGCAAAAGTAGCACAGTTATTTCACACACTTTGAATGTTTCTATGACATTCACTTTTTATACGTACGACTACCACTACCCACGTGTAACAAATGCACCTGAAAAATTTGAATCGATTAAATGCGATACTTTCTGAAACACAGCTGTTCTGTAACAATTTTGCATAAAACAGTTGTTCACACCAGCCGTTGATTTGGGAACGGAATGAAAAGCATGCATGTCTCCGATAGCTAGATATAAACCTAAAAATTAATGTGCAGCGTTTGTGTTGGAAAATGTTTTTGCTGTATTAAATTGGCGGCTTTAAAAGGTTTGTTTCTGGTCAATATTGTTCCCAGACTATTGAGTTGTATTTGATCAATTTACTTACTGTAGGCAGTATCACTAACAGTTGCAGAATCACAGCACGACAATTGGCTGACGGTGGCTGTACAGATCACGTAGAATGGACCTTCTGGTAAAGTATATTCATCTCCAGTTTCAGAGACAGTGGCTCCATTAACACCAACAATGCCAGTCCACGAGTAAGTAGGATCGTAACCATCGGCACTACACGACAACTCATCACCGGCCTCAAACGTCCCAGTAGAGGGGGTGATGGTAACGCCAGTCGGACAACCTGCAGACAAAGTTTTGTTCACATTAGAATGTGCACGGTAGTGCACTCTATTAACTGCACAATTATAGTAGAACAGTAATTTTACAGAGTTCCTATGTTTCCATGAACGTCAATACAGTCTCTCTATTTCTTGTGTCATTAAGCAGTTACATCCTGTCAATGATTGGCTCTGGGACGTTTTTTTCGCAACACCCACCTGACTTTCAAAGTTTTGATAAGTTATTAAATTTTAAATTTATTACACCATCAGCACAATACACAACACTGTGACAGCGTTCCCAGTGGTATTACAATGGCTACAAGTGTGTTGCTGAAATACTATTTTAGAAAGCTATAATATGCCAGTTTTCCCAGAGACAGTGCCGTTAACATCGGTATTGTTACAATTCTATTATACTGTGTTTTATACTTACTGTAGGCAGTAACAGTGGCGGTCTCAGTATTGGAGCATGTTGTGCCTCTGCCATAGGTGACGGTTGCAGGACAGATATATTGCCGTGCACCGTGCTGTAAAGCCTGGGTACTTTCAGTGGAGCTGTCGACTCCATCGACACTCCAAGAGTAAGTCGGGGCAGGGTAACCATCAGCACTACATGTTAGCTCATCACCAACTGTATATGGTGGCATTATGGCGGCTGCACTTGTGTCGCTAAAATAGTATTTTGTGCAGTGATAATATGCCGGTTATACTACAGACAATGCAATTAACATCAGCACTGCTTCAAACGTATTATATTGTTTTTGATACTTACTGTAGGCAATTACAGTGAGGGTGTCCGTCTCGGAGCATGTCTGTCCGTTATAGGTGACGGTTGCGGTACATTCATATTCATGATCACCTTCCTGTAAAGCCTGTGTACTTGTAGTGGAGCTGTCGACTCCACCTACAGTCCATTTGTAAGTCGGGGCAGGGTAACCATCAGAACTACATGTCAGCTCATCACCGGCTGTGGCTGTGTACGATGACCAATCAAGCAAGGTAATGACCACATTTTCCGGACAACCTGCACACAAAGTTGTGTTCGTATTACAAATCAGTGTCAGCATGATGCTAGCATATCACCAACTCAGAACTGGAAGCTATCAAACTGGTAATAAAACATTTCACTCTACCTTTTTTGATATAACCAAACTCAGCAAAACCTGACGTTGTAGGTAACGACTGTATGTTAGTATATGTATACCTAACACTACTATGTTCACGGACGTTATGGGAATTATTTGACGGCGACTGTTGACGTCACATAACCTTGTCAGATCAAGGCTGTGACCCGAAACATTTGGTCCTTAATGCCTTGACATTAGTACAGCATGCAGTAATGGGACAGACACCACATTCCACAGAACGTATTCTTTTAACAACAATATTGTTACAAGATTATTATCTTGTTTTCAATACTTACCGCTAGCGCTGCCACATCGAAACTCAGAAGTTGAACAGTCCGGGTCTGAGTTGGCAGTTGCTGTACAGATCAAGCAGAATTCACCTGCTTCTAAAGTCACTGTATTTGAATCGGCCGTGAATGAGTTACCACCATTAGTGCCACTCCACTCGTAAATCAGGTTATCACCATCCGCAGCACACGTCAACTGGTAATTGGCTTCGTAGGGCGGACCAGCAGATGGGGTGATAGTCACTGCAGGTCGACAATCTGAATACATATATATGCTGCTGTTACAAATTAGAGTCAGGATGACGCTAACATTGCCATCACAGTCATCACTAACTTACAACGGGCAGCTATCAAACGTGCATGGATGACATTTTATTTTATGTCGATTAACCCTGTTGTCATTGTTTCCAAATGACTGTCAACACAAATATGCCCATAATTTGGCTTATATAAAAGTATCACAGGTGCCAGGTTACTACAAAAATCTCCCTGAAAGAAACCAGAACTTTCCACTACTGAAATGTGTTCCAATATTGGAATATGTCATGAAATTTGTAATGAGTGAATTTAATGGAAGCTCATTTCTTGACAATAGAGTAGACCAACACTGTGGTAACATTCCCAGTCGTGTTATAAAGGGCAAGTGTGTATTGCAGAAATATGCATTTAAGGCAGTAACAATAATCAAGTTAGCTTACAACAGTGTCACTAACATCAATATTGTTACAACAGTATTAAGTTGTATTTGATATTTCCCACCTGTGGGATCGACAGTTCCGCTGGCAGTGTTTGATGCAGTGCCTGTACACGTCAATTCGCCGATGGTTGCGGTGCAAGTCAAGGCAAAGTCACCCTCAACTAAAGTATATGAACTTCCAGTGTAAGGGTCGATGTCGACTCCATTAACAGTACCAGTCCACGTGTACGTCAGTTCGTAACCGTTAGCACTACACGTCAACTCATCACCGGCTGTGAACTGCTGTTCGTCAGGGGTGATGACGACACCACTCGGACACTCTGCAAACAAAGTTGTGCTCGTATTACAAATAAGCAATGACTTAGTATCTGGGCCACACTTTGTGATAAATGGTGATAAATATAATAAATGTGTGAACTCTGTGGAAGCTCACGTCTGCTCAACAGACCAACAGTCATAGCGTTTTGAGCAGCATATGGTCCATTACATCTGTATCATGAAACATGTATCTAAGCAGCAATAATAGTCCAGTCAGCCTAGAGCCAGCGTCATTAAGAGTAATACTGTTACAAGCTTATTATGTTGTTTTTGACACTTACCGTAGGCGTTTTCACAGAGGAATGCACGACTTGAACAGTCCGGGTTTGAGTTGACAGTTGCCGTACAGATAAGGCAGAATTCACCTGCCTCTAAAGTCACGGTACTTGAAGTGTCAGAGAAAGAGTTTCCACCATTAGTGCCACTCCACTCATACGTCGGACTACCAGTACCAGCACAGGTCAACTGATCGCCAGCTTTATATGGCGTACTGGCAGACGAAGTGATGTCCACTGTTGGTCGACAATCTGAATACAAAGTTGTGTTCTTATTACACATTAGTGTCAGGATGATGGTTACATTGCAATCATACATATCGTTTAACTGGCAGCTATCAAACTGGCACAGACAACATTTCATTCTACCTTGATTAACTCCACAGTTTACGATACGAAAATGATGGTTTCTCCACAATTCAGCTTATAGCAATGTGTCACAAGTGCTGTTATTATATGCTACTATACATTGGCGTCGCTAGTTATGCAGCACTGGGGCCCGTGCCCCCCTCGACTTCCAACTGCTTAATTTTTCTAGTCACTTCTGTTCAGAGCCACACCAACTCCAGCATTCGACACCATGTTGTTGCCTAACCAGAAAAAAGATATACTGGCCTATAGCTTTGTCACAGTTACTGCACGAATTTCATATTATTGCGCATCACTGTAGGTGTAGCCAGTGCTGAAGGAAAGGGGCCTACTTTCACAACTGTAGTAGCTATGTAACAGGGACAAATACGGTGTATACATGACGCTTTATGTCTAGTAATTGTCAAGGTAAATCCCAGTGAATGTGACTAAATATATAATGCTAAAATGTCGAAAAATGTTAAATTTGTTGCTATCACACGTTCTTTTCAAGATCTAAGTATACCAAAACTCGTTTTTGGCCCAGAGCCCTGGCCAACACTCCCCCAGGCCGCAGTCAGCTGGGAACATGAAACCTCCCCTAAATATTCTTCACCATCGATGCCTTTGGCGTCTCAATCTCGGCGGCTATGGCACCTCAGTTGTCAGTCCCCCACACAAATTCCTAACTATGCCTATAAGTGTCACCCTTAAATTATTTTCCTTTAGATTCGTGCCCCTCCTCGCACCAAATCCTAGTGATTCCACTGCTGCTAAATCTCCCTGAAGCCAATACTTTCCACTACAGACCGAAATAAGTTATGAATTTTATAATGAGTGAAGTTTGTGTAAGGTCACTGCTCCTGAATACAATAGACCTTGATTAGCTCCACAGTTACGATACGAAAATGATGGTTTCTCCACAATTCAGCTTATAGCAATGTGTCACAAGTGCTGTTATTATATGCTACTATACATTGGCGTCGCTAGTTACGCAGCACTGGGGCCCGTGCCCCCCTCGACTTCCAACTGCTTAATTTTTCTAGTCACTTCTGTTCAGAGCCACACCAACTCCAGCATTCGACACCATGTTGTTGCCTAACCAGAAAAAAGATATACTGGCCTATGAGTTAGCTCAAAGTCAGTGTCATTAGCATCCATAATGTTACAAGAGTAGCAGATTGTATTCAATATTTACCAACTGCACAACCCTCGGCGGTTCCTTCGACAGAGTCTCTTGCAGTGCCTGTGCACGTCAATTGGGCGACGGTTGCGGTACAGAACACTTGGAAATCGCCCTCCTCTAAAGTATATGTACTTCCAGCGTGGGTGCCAATGCTGTTTCCATTAAAAACACCAGTCCACTCGAAAGTCGGTTTATAGCCGTCAGCATTGCATGTCAACACATCACCGGGTGCAAATGGACCTGTGTCAGGGGTGATGGTCACACCAGTCGTCGCAGTCGGACAACCTGGAGACAAAGTTTGTTCGTATTACAAACAAGATACATATGCAAACGATCATGGGGTCTGTCCAATGCCTCTGCATAAATACAGAGTATAGTAAAGTTCGCATAGCTGGAGTCAATAAGTAACTTAAACAGAACGCGTATATTGGTGTACAGGATGCGTCTCGTAAATTTCAGTGAGGCTGTTAAATCGTGATGACCTTGAACACCCGTGATGAACATAACATAACATAAAATCAAATTTGTAGAGCGCCATAGAGTCTGCCTAGAGACAAGATACAGAGGCGCTACAAGATTCTTGGCCATAACTCGCATAAAAGCTGCACTGTAGCAAATTTTGTGTTAAAATTGCCAAATTTTTGTTACCATATTAACATTGGTCGGTCTGTTAAATTTAAATGACGCCATTAAATTGCACTACTTTAAGAACCTCTTCTAGATGCAAGATGTTTTCGTTTATTCATTCATTCATGTAAGTTTAAAAATGACAGTCAAACTGCTGCTAAACAAGAAATGGCAAAGTTAAGTAAAGTAGTCAATAAATGACGTCACTGTACAACATTCTCATAATGAGGTTTTTGTTTCTGAGGACTGATGTGCGATCAGGAACTTGAAAGTTGTGGCTGCATTGACGAAGTGTACTGTTGCTCGCGTTCAGGCGGAAAGAGCGGATACAGTAAGTGTTAACTGGTTGACAGTTGCCGGTAATTTGTTTGAACAGTTTGCAGTCAGCATCGTGATAGATACTGTTGAAAGTTATCGAACTATTTACCTCCGTAATGAAGTTTTGCCGATTTACATACAAATGCTTTTAAGCGATTTCTGTCGTCTGCAGAGGCAAATTCCCACCAAGCAATAACGTAGAAATTAACCTACTCGTAGCTAACTTTGTGTCAAAATTCCCACATTTTCGTTACCGTCACAAAAGGTCGGTTTTTTTGAATTCCAATGAGGATGTTAAGAGCGCTGCCCTGAAAACCCCCCGTTTGGTGCAAGAGTTGTGGCCATAACTATTATATAAGCCAAGTTATAGGTAATTTTGTGCGAAAATTCCCAAATTTTCGTTGCCATGGCAACAAGGGTCGGTCTCGAAAAAGTTTTCTTAGTGAACCATATGCGGAAGCCATGTTCCAAATTTGGTGAAGATCGGTCCATAAATGACGTCACAATCTTTTCCACAGACGCCGGACACCAGTGATTGTACACACCAAGTGATCTTGTATTATCTCCCATGCTGCTATGCATTGCATTGGACAGACAATAAGCGTCAGGATGATGCTGACTTTGTCATCATTTTCATCGTTAACTTAGAACTCATTGTCAGCAATCTGGAACTGATTACTTTTCATTCCTACCTTAAAATGGCTGTCATAACTACATAATATTCAGTGTATTCTCAACACTAGAGTGTGTTCAGTACAGAAGTTAAATTGTTTTACTCTTGTGCCAGTATATGCTAGTGTGAGTTCTTTGTCATCATACGTACCACTTTTGTTCAAAGTGTTTCCATCTTGATAACTGTGCAAAAGTGGCACAATTATTTATCTCACTTTCCATCCTTCTGTGAACTTCATTTTTTGTTATTACGACTATCCGCGTGTGTTGCATAAAACAGTTGTTCACACCAGCCAAATTTACGGACATTTGGCAGGAAAATCAAAAGCACTGGTGTCTCAGATAGCTAGATATAAACCTTGCAATTAATGTGCAGCGTTTGTGTTGTAAAAATATTTTTTGCTGTATTAAAATGGCGGCTTTAATAGTTTTGTTTCTCGTCAATATTGTTCCCAGAGTATTGAGTTGTTTTTGATTTATGTACTTACTGTAGGCAGTATCATCAATGGTTGCAGAATCACAGCATGACAATTGGCTGACGGTTGCTGTACAGATCACGTAGAATGGACCTTCTGGTAAAGTATAATCAACTCCACTTTCGGAGATGGTGTCTCCATTAACGCCAGCAATGCCAGTCCACGAATAAGTAGGATCGTAACCATTAGCAGCACACGACAACACATCACCGGCTTCAAACGTCCCAGTAGAGGGGGTGATGGTCACGTCAGTCGGACAACCTGTAGACAAAGTTGTGTTCACATTACAAATAAGTGTCAGTATGACTACGGCACTGCCACCATCTGAGTAGGCCTACGTATCATTCGTTGAAAACCAAAAGCTATCAAATTGGCACTGATAACATTCCATTGTACCTTGATAAAAATGACCAGACACTAGTCAAACACCAAAGTCGTCACTAACTTTTTTAGCATAGGTAATGAAAATCTTTATTCACCATCACTGGTAGTTATAAATGAACAACATAAATATACAATGTGAGAATAATTTTCAGCCCCTAAGTGAATTATTTTGCTTTAGGCCTAATGAAGCTGGGATGTTGTTTATCATACGTACAATGGTCATTCTAATCGTTTTAGTCTGATAACTGCACAAAAGTGGCACAGTACTTTTCCTCTGTTTCTGCATTTCGACGAACGTCAATACAGCCCTCTATATCGTGTGTCAATCAGCGGTTACAAACCTTCAACATTTGGCTCTAAGAGGTTTATTTGCAACTGCAAAATGACTTCCTATATTTCCCAGTACCATTACTAGTACATCCTCTACACGTGTGTCGGTGAAATAGTATTTCAAACAGTAGTAACAATTATGCCTGTTATCCCACTGTCCTGCAGACAGTGTCATTAATATCAGTATCGTTACAACACTGTTATACTGCTTTTTATACTTACTGAAGGCAGTTACAGTGCGTGTGTCAGTATCGAAGCATGTCTGTCCGTTATAGGTGACGGTTGCGGTACAGATATATTCGTGTGCACCTTCCTGTAAAACCTGCGTACTTGTAGTGGAGCCGTCGACTCCACTTACGGTCCATTTGTAAGTCGGGGCAGGGTAACCATCAGAACTACATGTCAGCTCATCGCCGGCTGTGGCTGTGTACGATGACCAATCAGGCAAGGTGATGACCACATTTTCTGGACAACCTGCACACAAAGTTGTGTTTGTATTTCAAACCAGTGTCAGCATGACGCTAGCACTTTAACTTAAAACTTTAAGCTGTCAAACTGGTATTGTGCAATGTTTGATATGACCAAAATTAGTAAAACCTGACGTCATTAGTAACAACACGCGCTCAAGAAGTGTACAAGAAACATGTAACGGACACCGGCACTGATGTTCATGACTAAAATTGTGTGGTTTTATTGAAAGTAAGCAAATAATTTATATAGCGTGCTAACTGTGAAAACCTGAAACGTGATTAGGGAGCTAATAAAAGCTCGTTAAAAATTTCAGCAAAAGTAGCTGTGGGCGTACTCAGAGGCTCAAAAATTTCAGGGCACCCATATATAAGAGGCATCGCGCGGTCATCTTTGCAGTAGCTCAGCTTTCTTGTATAGGCTTACAGTGTCTATAGTGTTTCTTCTTTAGTCACATTGTTAAGTGCCTTCATCCACTATTTGCAGGAGGCGCTATATGAATTCTTATTGATTGATTGATTGATTGATTGATTGATTAACTGAATAATGTCAGAAGTAAAATGTTGCAGTTGACGTCTAAAAGAAGGCAGAAAGAGCGGTGAAAATCGAAATTAATTTACCTCAACTTTAGTGGCAACTAAAGTCTACAGAATACTTCTGACCACTAGCTTCTGGTGAAAGTTTGAAATCACTGAGTGTATGGGACGAAACTGTGAACATGAATTGTAACGTTTTTTATTCAACTTACAAACGTTATGTTATTCTTGTCACGTCTTTTACATTTTTAACAATTTTTTAACATCAATATTCTTAAAAGATAGTCATATTGTTTTTTACACTTACCAGTGGCACTGTCACAGAGGTGTGCACAAGCTGAGCAATCAGAGTCTGAGTTGACAGTTGCTGTACATATCAGGCAGAATTCACCTTCCAACAAAGTCACTGTATTTGAAGATGCAGTGAAAGAGATTCCACCATTAGTGCCACTCCACTCGTACGTTGGATTGATACCATCAGCATCACAGGTCAGCACATCACCTTCACTGTATGGACCAGCAGATGGCGTAATGGTCACTGGAGGTGGACACTCTGCATACAAAGTTGTGTTCCTGTTACGTATTAGCTTCAGGATGACGCTAACATTGCCATCAACAGAACAGAGTAGACCAACACTGTCAAAATAAACACTTGAGACAGTGAAAATAATCAAGACAGCTTACAGACAGCGTCATTAACATCAATATTTTTTCAAGAGTATTAAGTTGTATTCAACATTTACCAACGGCGGTTCCACGGACACTGCTTGATGCAGTTTCTGTGCACGTCGTCGTCAACTGGGTGACAGTTGCGGTACAAGTCAATTCGAAAACACCCGCCAGTAGAGTGTATAAACTTCCAGTCTGGGAGACGATGTCATTTCCATTAGCAGCAGTGCCAGTCCACGTGTAAGTTGGATCGTAACCGTCAGCATTACACGTCAACACATCACCAGGTTCGAACGGCTCTATGTCAGGGGTGATGGTCACTTCATCCGGACACTCTGCAGACAAAGTTCTGATCACATTAGAATTAATTGTACTGATGATTGCCAACATCCATAATATGTATTGTTATTGTTAAGCTATCAAACTGGCACTTATTACAAGTCATGCTATCGTGGCACTGAACCTTGTTTGAAATGACCACTTTTGGTCAATCCGGAGTGTGTCAGTAACGGCTGTATATATTCGGTATATTCCTAACATTAAACCTAAATGTGTGTTCGGTAAAGAAGATAATAATATTGTTTTACTCTTATTCCAGCCTTGGGTGTTGCTTATCAACAAACACACGACGTTGGTTCTAAATTTTTTGGCTGCATAACTGAGCAAAAGTGGCAAATTATTTCATTCACTTTCTAGGTTTCTATCTTGACGTCTAACAACGCCAAATAGAACGTTCTAAGAGCTCCAGTACCACTACTGACGAGAAGTACTGTCTAAAATGTAGCAGCTCTAGTAATTTTCTCATCAAACGTAGGTAGACACGAGCTATATTTTATGGTCATTCCGTCCAATTCTGCTATGCATTGCATTGGACAGACAAAAACACCATTGAAAATCATAGTCGATAAGTCAATTTATGGCTCCTGTTTGTGGACATGTGTCACAGGTTGGGCGGTAGCCCAAACCTGTTGTATAAGCCAATGCTCTAAGTATAGGAAAAGTGGGATTTTCGGCTACCCCTGGGAACAAAACCCCTCAAC